>Ga0123355_10021880_pt1 | contig 10245 bp, 3 predicted proteins | sample TergutEmb28metaG_3_FD_89872 | JGI IMG/M metagenome (GOLD analysis project Ga0123355, IMG submission 89872) | Embiratermes neotenicus P1 segment gut microbial communities from Petit-Saut dam, French Guiana - Emb289 P1 | ecosystem: Host-associated > Arthropoda: Insects > Digestive system > Gut ... | reverse complement strand
TTAAGCGAAGAGAGCGGAGGTTATGGCGCACGTAACACAAACCAGCGAATAAAACTCCACTACGGCCAGCGATATGGAATGGAATACCGCAGCGTTTTAGGAGAAGGAACAACCGTAGAAATACGCATACCACGAAAGGCGGTGTAAAAATGAGACTTCTAATTGTAGATGATGATGCTTTCATTAGAACCGGGCTGACAAAAAATATACACTGGAACGACTACGGCATAACTTCAATAGAAACAGCCGAGGACGGTGTACAAGCCTTTGAGATATCCCTCTGGCTTAAGCCAGATATTTTGCTTACCGATGTAAAGATGCCGCGTGTAGGCGGAATTGAACTTGCCAATAAAATCCGTCAAAACATCCCTGACTGCAAAATAATTTTTATGAGCGCGTATTCGGATAAGGAGTATTTGAAATCTGCAATACGTTTATCTGCCGTGGATTATATCGAAAAACCGTTCAGGCCGGCTGATGTAGAAGAAATAATAAAAAAAATAACCCATATTAACGCTAAAGAACACCAGGAAGTTTCAAATGAAACTTCAAGTGCCTGGATTGCGCAAGAAATTGTAAAAATTATTAACAAAGAATACGCAAACCACAAGCTTACCATAGCCTATTTGTGCGAAAGATTATCGCTCAGCCATTCTTATATTTGCACCGCCTTCAAAAGGCATATGGAAAAGACCATAAACCAATATATAAACGAATGCAGGATTGAAATGGCAAAGCTTCACTTTGACGACAAAAAACTAAGTTTTGGCGAAATTGCAGAAATAGTGGGCTTTAGCGACCAAAATTATTTTACCAAGGTTTTTAAGCGATTAGTTGAAATGACTCCGACGGAGTATAGGAATAGAAGAAGGTGAGCAAAGATAGTTTTCAGGCCTTTAGTAATCTATGGATGCAGAGCGCAAAAGAGCTAGAACGGAGCACTAACGCGCAGCATGAGCTAAAATAAGCGCAAAAAATCAAAAATCGCTTTTGTCGATAAGAACTAAACCGAAAAAACCCTCTGAAATTGCCTTTCGGAGGGTTTTCTATGATATAATCGTTGTGGAAAACTGTTTTCAGGCCGTTAGTATGCTTTTATAGATTATAAACTAATCAGTCGGCTGTATAAGCCAACTGCAGCGCGGCAATAACGGCTTCATGCAAAATCCCGGTTGTCACAGGATAGTCGGTTTGCGGCTCTATTTGCGCCGATTGATAGCGCAACACCTCTTCTGCCAGGTTTTGCATGCTCGGTTCAAACAGGGGGTAGAATGCCCGCTGTACATCGTCCATCCCCGATAAATAAACCATCAGGATATCATTTTCCGAAACCGTAACCCGCACTTGCACCGGTTCATCATTTAGAATAATTGTGGACGCATATGTACCTGGGGTAAACCGCTGGATGTTGTAATCTGCGCCATCATCCGGCGCATTGCCTCGCCCCCTTGGCACCAACAGCACCAGCAACAAAATAACCAGCGCTAGGCCCAACACAGTAAATATCCCAATCCTTATCAAGTCCTTCATCTGCAGCACAAAAATCTTAGTACCACCCATTATTGTACATCCTTTCTCCCATAAACTTATTTTAATGTATGAATGGGGCGGAGTGTTTATGACTGTAAAAGGGCTATCTTGCAAAGTAAAGCAAGATGGCCCTTTTTTGCAAAACGTGTAGAACGATTTTGCGTATAAAACATCTTAAGTGTAAAATATTGTATCTCATATGCAGATATATGCATCTTGCACTCGAAAAAGCACATATGTTATACTAACCATGACGAAAATAGTCACATATGTTTTTATTGCAGAAGGCTCTGCGCGATACATATTAACGTACTGGCTATACGCCAGCAACGCAACCTAAAGCAGTAACTATATTTATGTCATTAAAGGCAACCGCGTATCACTATGCAGTTGTTATTTATGGTTGTTTAAAATAAAGGAGCATTATCGATGGACAACAAAAATCTTAAGCCTGTTAAAACAGGCAGCACAAACTGGAAACGTGTATTGCTGATGTTATTATGCTTAACTGCCTTAGTCGGCATCGTTGTACTTGCGTATGACTATGCAAATCGGCACGCTGGACAATTTGAATATCCAGAAGGCTATGGTGCATATCACCTTTACGATTACACACCAGAACGGGAAGATTACGATTACTATGAGTACTATTACATAAATGAAAATCATGTATCTGAGTGGGACTATTTTAGTTGGCATGACGAGTACGCGGGAGGATATATCACCCAACACTCGCCCTATTATTCGGATGCGTACCACAACCAATATGAAGATTATCACGGTCAGAACGAAGAATACTACAGCGCGCATGAATATTACTACAGCAGATATGACGGATACTATGATTATGATGAAGACAGCGAATGGCGCAGCGGCTATGACTGGGGAGAAACAGACCAGACTATTTTCCCTTTGCATATAGGTGTAGGCACCAGTGGCCGTGTTGTAGTTACCCCTATGTCGTGGGTTTACTACAATATAGAAGAAAACGACTACGGCATAACCATTGTCAATTTTAAGACAAGCAGTGGTGCAGCCCTCAACGAATGGGATATACATGTCCACGCAACATATGGGTGGAGTTATACAATAGATATTAATAACAGCACCGTAACCGTTGCGCCGTCAAATGACGATTATAGCGGCGGCTATTATGGCATTGCGCCAATGGGCGGATTTATGCCTTTTAGTATACATTTTGCAAATTCTTTTGCTCAGCTTAGGACTTATGTCGATCAAGCGATACCCGGCACCCCCAGGACTATTTATATCACAACAAATATATCCACCAACGCCGGTAGCGGCCATGCCAGTGCCGGCCTTGGCTCACGTGCGGTTATTGTGGTTAACGGCGGCCGTGAAGTAACAATCCGCTCTGCCCCGGGTACAGGCCCTTGGGTTTGGGGGCAAACGCATAATAATCGCCGCCATTTTATCGTAAGCGGCGGCGGGAGCCTTACAATAGGGGACATTATCCTGCAACGCAATGCAGGGCCAGCCTTTGCCGGGCATCCCGGCACCAATGGCGCTGCAAGCCGCGGCGGCATAATTGTAGGGCACAACGGTACTTTTGTTATGGAAGAAGGCTCGGTAATCAGGGGCATGCATGCGCCAAACCCAACCGTGTCTAATCAAGGCGGTGCCACGGTTGTTCCAAACACTCGCCAAAGAGGTATGGGCGGTGCTGTGCAAGTTCATGGCAACGATGCCTTGTTTATAATGAACGACGGCTGGATTCATAATACCCGTGCCGACCGTAGGGGTGGCGCGGTAGCCGTGCTTAGAGGCGAATTTATTATGAACGATGGGCGGATTAGCCACAGCACAGCCCGTGACAGCGGCGGTGGCGTTTTTGTGCGTGGTGCGGACTCGTCTTTTACAATGAACGGCGGCGTTGTGGGTGTTATGCACGACCTTAGCAACGGAAACAATGTTAATTTCACTGCAGATTTTACCGGCGTAAGCCTTGCAGGCGCAACGGGTACCGGCGGCGGCGGGCTGGGTGGAAACAGGATAACCGCAACAGCCGCAGCCAACGCAAGAGAAGAAAGCGGTGGCGGTGGCGTGTCTGTAATGGGCGGTGCCGAGTTTGTATTTACCGGCGGCTATGTTACGGGCAATGCCTCTAACCGCACCGGTTTTGCCGGCGGCGGTGTGCATGTGCAGGGTACCGGGTCTGTGCTTTATTTCCCTGTGGGCAGTACCGGCAATATACGCGGCAACTACTCTGTAGGCAGCGGCGCAGGCATTTTGGCCGGCAGGGGCAGCACTGTTATCATGAACGGCGGATATGTAGAAAGAAATCGCACATCGATTAGCGGCAATGATACCCGCGGCGGCGGCGGGATAGTACTCGAACGCGCCCGGTTATATATGAATTATGACGCCACCATTAACGACAACCACTCCATGAGTACCGGAGGCGGGGTGCGATTAAGGGGCGGCAGCCGTTTTGTAATGCGCGGCGGTTATATCACAAACAACCGTGCAGGGCGCAACGGCGGCGGCGGCGTGTATATGTCACGGGCGGGCGATGACGTCGAATTTATAATGTACGCGGGCACAATCAGCGGCAACGATGTAAGAAACCGCATTGCCGGTACTGCAGGCCAAAGAAGCGGCGGCGGGCTATTTATTAACGACGGAACCTTTGAGCTAAGAGGCCCCGGAATAAAAACGATAAGCAATAATACCGCCCAGGTTAACGGTGGAGGCATACATTGGGACGGCGCAGGCGTCATGCTGACGGCCCTAAGCACAGGCCCCGTAAGAATAATTGGCAACACATCCACAAACGGTAACGGCGGCGGGATTAACATACAGGGCTTCGGTTTCAGCGGAGACAATTTTCAGGTTATAGATAATCATGCGTTAACGGGTGCCGGCGGCGGCATTTGGGCCAACAGGCCTGTAACATTTATCGGCAGCTCCATAGAAGGCAACACGGCGGCTTTAAATGGCGGCGGCGTATTTCTTCAAGGCCTCACCATGGATATCATCAACACCCGCTTGATAGACAACAGGGCGGGCCAGCATGGCGGCGGTATATCGTCCAATGCAACAATGACTTTGACCAATGCCATTGTTTTAAACAACAGGGCAGCATGGCGCGGCGGTGGCATTCATGTATCTGCCGGCAGTTTGGACGCGGTAGCTACAATTATTGACGGCAATATAAGCGAGGGTGCCGGTGTTGATAACAGCGGCGGCGGCGGTGTATTTGTTTCCGGCGGCGATGTAACTTTGTATAACAGAGAGCAGACAATAGGTGTACCATCCACAACGTCACAGCCCGGCGGCAGCTGGCTTACAACCAATGCAATCATACAAGGAAACTATGTTGTCTTTACAGAAACCCGCCCCCTTGACGGGACAATAGCCTCTGTTGGGGTACTTGATATAGGCGGGCAACTTTACTCTGTTGACGGCAGCAGGGTGTATGTAAACGGGACCAACGTAACTATTACTGAAAGAGATCTTATTGACGATATTTCAGTCTTCCGCGTAGGAAACGAGATTATACGCGGTACGGCTATCGACATTGACGGAGAAGCTGCCGTTCATGTGGGCAGCAATGTATATTTAGGCTCTGTGGTTACTCATGTCGCAGGGGAAACACTTGTCACCGCAACCACGGTCACTTTTGTTGACCCGGACGACTCTGCCAACAACGAAATCTTTACGGTCAATGGCTGGTATGACGGTGCCCAGCTTATTTTCCTCGGAACCACCGGTTTACCGGCATCTTCTGCCAACAGGGCTATCTTCCGCGAAGATGTGGTTGCCGTTGACAATGTTAACACCATAATCCAAGTTAATCCGGTGGCGGATAACTACAACAGGCTTATATTTATCGACAGCAGATATACTATCAGCGTGGATATTGTCATTGAAGAAGTACCTGACGATGACGGAGGCCCGCCCACACTACTGGCTGTAAGCACAAGAAACTATATAATAGGTGTAAATGCTGACATTCACGCAGTTGTAATCAACAGCCAAGGGCATGTTGTAGACGGGTTTTATGTCACCGTTGATACCGCAGCTATGACGGTCACTTTGCGCTCGTCTTACTTTATTGACGGTGAAGCGGTTTTTATAACCACGGACCCCAATACGGGGCTTGATATTGTTACTGTTGCCACACAGATAAGCTATAACACAGCTGTTGTGGGCGGCGGGATATTCATGCTTGGTACCGCCACCGGTGCCGGCACCATCACCATGCACGGCGGGATAGTCCATAACAACGTGGCAACCGGCTCGTTGTTTACGGCACTTCAACCTCATGGTGGCGGCGGGATATATGTTGCTGGTACGGGCGTTTTTGGCCTGCCTGTAAACGGCGCTGTGCGCCCGGCGTCTACATTCCATATGCACGGCGGTATCGTAGCCGATAATGCCGGGCTGCGAGGCGGCGGTGTGTTTGTTGGAGCCGGAAACCGTACTCAAGACGCTTCCGTATCCAACGGCGGTACGTTTAATTTGCATGGGGGCGAAATACGGGATAACAATGCCCTTGTGCGTATACGCCGCGTTCCTTATGAATATGTGTATGTGTATGTACCCGGTGAAGGCAATGTTCGCGTTTATACTTACGACACCATTTACGGCTACGGCGGCGGCGTTTATATGGCCGGTGCCACACGCAATTATAATTGCACCCTTACCGCAGCCACCACACGCGGCGCAGGCAATGCCGAAGGCAGTACTTTTAACATGACCGGCGGGGACATATCCGGCAATACCGCAATAGACGGCGGCGGTGTATTTATGGGTGGCGGCCGACGCGGAAGCTTAGGCTCGACTGCAGCAAACTCCGGAAACGGCACCGCGCGAGGCAGTACTTTTAATATGTCTGGCGGCGATATAAGAGGCAACGAGGCAACCAGGGACGGCGGCGGCGTTTATATGGACGGCGGCGTGCGCACCAACAACCAGAACACGGTTAACTACGGCGGGGGCAGCACCTTTTACATGAGCGGCGGTGCCATCACCGCAAACGAAGCCATAAACGGTAACGGCGGCGGCGTATTTTTGCGAAGCGGCGTCCGTGACCCCGGCGTTGCCGGCGGGCCTGCTTCCACGGCCCGTGGTGCGCGGTTTATCATGACAGACGGATATATCACCGAAAATCATACAGACGGCAGGGGCGGCGGCGTTTACATGCAAGGCGTTACCGTTGACGGCGCAACCACCGTAGGGCTTGATACTACAATAACAAACTTAAACGCGACAAACTCCAGGTTTAACTTGGCCGGCGGCAGTATTTTAAACAACACTTCCGGCAGCCATGGCGGCGGCGTGTTTGTAGGCGGCGGCACCCGAAGCGGCGCCGGCGGCGGTGAAGCCAGGGGCGGTAACTTTATAATGCTTGGCGGCTATATAGACGGCAACGAAGCATTGGGTATTTTTGACGATCAGGACCCGACGGTTCTTATAGCCAACGCTCACGGCGGCGGCGTGTATGTAGAAGGCGGCAACGATACCAGCGCCGCAGCCGCAACGGCGGTGGCGTCCGGCGGGCTTATAACCATGAACGGCGGCGAGCTAACCAATAATCGCGCCCTCACCGGCTATGGCGGCGGTGTATTCCTTATAGGCAATACCGCCCCGGCCGACAGCGTAACATCCGCAGCGGTAGCCGCAACGCTTAACATGCACGGCGACGGTAATATTTCTTACAACGAAGCCATCCGTGGCGGCGGTGTATTTGTAGGCGGCGGTACCCGCACCGGCGCAGGCAGCGGTACAACCGTAATAAACGGCGCTACACTGTCAATAACCAACGGCGGCAACGTTGGCCCCGGTAATATTGCCGAATACGGCGGCGGGGTGTATGTAGCCGGCGGCGTGCGCTACGGCAGCGGTATCGGCGGCGTGACAGGCGGTGTATTGCGCCTTGGTGCCAGTGGTACCGTGGCCAACCCAATCAGGGGTGCAGTAAGCGGCAATTTTGCCGAAAATTATGGCGGCGGTATAGTTGTAAGCCCCGGCCGTGACAGCGGTACGGGTGCCGGCACCACCAATTTAAATATGCCGGGTGCCATACTTACCCTAAACGGCGGCCAAATATCAGACAACACAGCCGGTACAGACGGTGGCGGTTTATGGATTTCCAACACATCCGGCGCAAACAACGTGCGCCCTGTTGTTATAGGCTTGGTTTATAGCGCGCCTCTTACGGCAAACATAGCCACAATCCACAACACCTTAAGCGGCGCCATAAACAACAGGATTATAAGGGCAGAAATCGCCGGCAACGAAGCCGATAACAACGGCGGCGGCATATGGTTTGCCCCAGGCTTAACCTTAGAACTAATCGACAGCCGTATCCATGCCAACAGAGCAGGCGGTTTCGGCGGCGGCACGTTTGTATCAGCCTCCGACGGCAGCTTTACAAACTCGACTTTGCACATGCATGGCGGGTATCTTAGCGGCGGCGCAACAAGAGGCGGCGGCGTGTATATCCAAAGCGGTACCGGCACCGGTACCCCAGGTATATTTAGAATGATGAATACCGTCGCGGTTACGGCCGCAGAACAAGGCGGCGGCATTGCCGTGGCCGTAGCGGCGGGCTTACCGCCAACCATTGGGCTGCCGGCAGACAGCACCCACGGAAACGGCTGGGCAGATTTCGGCGGCGGCGTGTATATACAAGCCGGTACCACAAGCATTAATGCGGCACGCTTTTACATGCTTGCCGGCTCTGTGGGCGCAGCGGGTGAGGCCAACGGCCACATAAGAGGCAACTGGGCCTATTATGACGGCGGCGGTGTGTATCCAAGCGTAGGCGCAGGCACGGCGCAAGACGGCCAGTTACTGTTTACATGGCCGGCGGCCCCTGCAAATATCACAATCACACCCCGTAGTTTCGTGGGCAATGTAGCCGAAAGATACGGCGGCGGCATATTCTTCCCCGAAGGGTTTGCGCCTTCACCTTTTGTGATTCCCGAGAATACAACTTTCTCCCACAATGTAGCCAAGCGCGGCGGCGGTGTGTATTTGTCTCCCGGCGTAAACCTTAATATACTGGCCGGTGGTGTGTTTGCATACAACCGTGCCGAATACGGCGGCGGCGCGTTTCTTTCGCCCAACACCGGCATTATTATGCAGTCCGGAAGCAACTCCATCCGCGGCAACATAGCCGATTATGACGGCGGCGGTATGTTTGTATCTGGCGGCACTGCTGCCACAGGGGTACAAGCAAACGGCGCAGCGCTTACAATAACCGGCGGTGTCATCGGAGGCACTGGCACCAATGACGCAAACCGTGCCCAAAGAGGCGGCGGGGTATTTGTACAGCATGGCTCGCATTTACTAACCGGCGCAGTCGGCTCTGGCAACCATGGCACCTTTGGATTTGCAAACGGCAATATCACGGGCAACAGGGCCGTGTACGGCGGCGGCGTGTTTATAGGTGACGGTTTTAGCGATGCCTATGTAAACGATGACGACGATGACGATGATAACGGCGGCATAGTTTTACCGGCACAGATAAATTTTACACCCTTTAGCGGCGATGCCCTGGGTCTTGGCGGAATATTTAATATGACAACCGGCATCGTAAACTTTAACTGGGTCGGCTGCGACGAAGACATCAATAATATAATTGTCGGCAGCGGCGGCGGTGTGTGGGTAGCCAGGTATGGATATCATAACGCAACAGACGTGCATTTTAACGATAACAGGGCAATAGGCATCCTGCCCGAAAGCGGCAGGCCGGTAAACGGCATGGGCGGCGCAATATTTACAATGCGGTTTGAATATGCCGACCCGCTAAGGCGGGTACTCCTCCAATGGCAGGGGGATTCATGGACGCTTGCATACAGCAATTTATCTTTGCTTAGCGTTAATTTTATAAGAAACAGCGCAGCAAGCCTTGAATGGCCGCCACACAACTCTGACTATACCAACCCATTCCTTTTTAACCCCAATACTGGCACCACCAGCCAAGGCAATGTCATGGATCATGACAGGCATCCGTTAAACAATTTTGATATCAACTTTACCCATGGGACCATTGCGGAGTTTAGGTTCTTTATAACCTGCCCGGCGATTTATAACGCTAACCCGGTTATAAACCCCATGTCAGGCGTGTATTTTAGGCTGTTCCGTACCATAAGCACGGCACCGCCAGACTCTTTGTTTGACGCAGACCCTCATGGCCATATGGTTGTGTTTAACCCAACAACCGGCGCTTCCATGAGCGCACTATGGGAAGAGCAGCCTTTTGCAAACGGCAGCTATTTGGCCACAAGCTCAACAAGCAATGCAATCGTTTTTGATATGGATACAAGATTCTTTTACCAGCTGGTGCAGGTTAATGCCAACACAGGTTTTCAAATACCGTTTGGCCAGTGGCGAATCACATTTGACGCCGAAGAGGCTATTCAGCCTTTCAATGTGAGAGCGGTTGCCGGTTATGCACCTGGGTTTATATCATCTATCGATAATCATTTTGCGGGGCTTACCAATGCCGATCATCCACTCTTCCCAACCCCGTACAGCACACCGCGATACCTCAACTGGTATGTCGGCAGCATGGCAAACTTTCAACTGCCTATGGCCGGCGGCATGGGTTCGTCAATATTTGTAGTGGCCGGCATAGTGCTTCTGAGTATAGCCGCCGGGGCAATATCATATATGTTTATCGTGAAGAAGATAAAACATCAAGCGTAAATTACAACACAAAACTATATCAAAAGCAGCCTG
>Ga0123355_10021879_pt1 | contig 10245 bp, 4 predicted proteins | sample TergutEmb28metaG_3_FD_89872 | JGI IMG/M metagenome (GOLD analysis project Ga0123355, IMG submission 89872) | Embiratermes neotenicus P1 segment gut microbial communities from Petit-Saut dam, French Guiana - Emb289 P1 | ecosystem: Host-associated > Arthropoda: Insects > Digestive system > Gut ... | reverse complement strand
TTCCCTCCGGTTTCCCCACCAAGACCCTATACACTCCCCTCTCCTCGCCCATACGCGCCACATGCCCAGCCCATCTCATTCTTCTCGATTTTATCACCCGCACAATATTGTGTGAGGAGTACTGTACAAGTCATTTAACTCCTCGTTATGCAATCTCCTCTCCAATCTGACGACACAATTAGATATTTACCATTGTTTTTAATATTTTCATTGTGACTGTGTTTTCTCTTCCTACTAAGCACAAATAGTATTCCTTCCAAATAGTAATGGCGGTTACATGGAGGCTTGAACGTATGTACAAGGAAACTGAATGGAAACGTTTCGAGAGATGAAATCGAAATCATTGTGGACACGAACTCGATTACTGGAGTGGGTTATCGCGTACAAAACTCCTCTCAGGTCTACCGGACCTTCGGTCTTGGAAATGTTCTTAGGGGAATTTCGCCTCTTCTGTTGATGGGAGGGTGAAGCTAATTACTCGCCTTCATCTATTTCTGATGCCAGCCCTTTATTACCCGATGGTTACTATACGTTCGACCTTGTTTGACATCAAAAAAACTATTTTCTCTCATAAATTATATCTGTTTGAAGATGATTCTCACAATAAACAGCAGTACGAAATTAAATAATTGGCCGTTCTAATGGAAACACATTGTATGCCCTGTGCAGTAGGAACTTAATATTTATGTATGATTTACATTACTCTTGGTCTTTAAAATTCGCCGGCCTCTCTCACCACGGAGCACCGGGTTCAATCCCGGGGCAGTCCATATGTTTGGTATTTGGTGGACAGAGTGGCACTGGGACAGGTCTTACTCCGAGTAATTCGACTTTCCCTTGTTAATATCGTTCCATGAATGCTCCATACCATCTTTATCTTCGTGTTACACTTATCAGAAGGACAAGCTGGCAAAGCCTGGGAACGTTAAAATAATGCAGTGCTCTTGCGAAAGTCGGGCGCTTTGAAAATAAATGCGCTTCTGTTTCTTAGTTTTCAGTGGGCCCTAGGCTGCGACGTGCTGACTAGCCGATCTTCAGGTGCAATGTGACTTTCTCGTAGTCTGTATGGCTGTGCTTTGCTTTCCTGTACGTCGCGTATGATTACTGGGCGCAGTGCATATACACGATTATAATTAATTTCTTGGGACAAAGTTCTTGTTGAAAATGTTATACTGTACTTGCACCGTTGGTGAAGAAATTCCCCGCCTTCTATAAAGCGAAATGTTCGTATCTGTTTTTTCGACAACTGGTACCTGTCCTGGGATATTTCAATCCAGAATCTTTTAAGGGCTCATTTGAAAGTTATCGTTCTATTTTGGATAATAATAAAATTAATCTTAAATGAGCATTGTGAGTATATTAAAAGTATGTCTTAGAAATTGGGTTATGGAATTAGAATTTGCAGTATAGAGGCTCCCAACATTGAGCAATTTTTTTACGTTAATTTCATTAGTAAAGGACTGAGCGGCATGGTGCATACTGTTCAACAAATTACGTTAACTGTATTTTTATCGTTTCACCCTGCATTCTGTAGATTATTTAATTACACACACAAACACATGCATATATATATATATATATATATATATATATATATAAGAGGTCTAAAATTTACATTAAAACATTTAAAACGCTCCTACATGTTTCGATCACACGATCACCCTCAGGGAGCGTATATTGTTCCTTGCTAAAGTTATAATTTGAAACATTCAGTGAATTACTTCGTTATGTTAACTTGGTGCTGCGGCAGCATGTCGTGTTTTTGCGTGTGAGTCGTGCGCTGTTTAGAATGAGCCTGGTTATGGTTGTGCGTCGTATGCTGTGTAGCGTGAGACTCACCAAGTTAACATAACGAAGTAATTCACTGAATGTTTCAAATTATAACTTTAGCAAGGAACAATATATGCTTCCTGAGGATGATCGTGTGATCGAAACATGTAGAAGCGTTTTAAATGTTTTAATGTAAATTTTAGACTTCTTAAATAATATATGTGCATGTGTTGGTGTGTGTAATTAAATACGTTAACTGTAATTGTTCGAATCGTCATCGTAAAAGCAAGAAGACCGAAAATTGTAAAGAATTACTTAAAAAACCGTCGTGCGTCATTGATCATGAATGTCACATTCCTACAAATTATTTTGCCACGTACCGGTGAACATGAAGAGGTGACTGCAGTGAATCAACAAGAGCCAACTGGATCTCAGTGGTGCTTATGCAAAAAAGGGGAATTGATACGAAATGCACGTGAAACTTCAGGTTTCATTTAACTGAACGGTTGGTCAGTTTTCTGCGTAACCGAATCTGCATTCAACTGTGAACTTTGGAAACAACGAGATAAAAGTATTATAAAAACAGTAATGCAGCATGGTCCTGTGACACAACACGTATCTCCACGCATAGTTCCGAAACGCAGAGAATTGTTACATGATTACAGAATAAAATCTGACAACTACTGATTTACGCCATATCCATAATTATGGGCCTGTAACTTGAGGAAATGCAGTTAACCCTTCAGTTAAAGCTTCGTGGTTACTAATGTACAGCCAAGTTTAATTTACAAAAATTTTACGTTTGGCTACGTACCGTATTTGTATGTTCTGTATGAATCTCAGAATAAACAACGGTCATATCCGTATACATCATTAACCGACTAGTTATTATAACCTAGACGGAGTGTTTACTGCGTGGTACGAGTTTAACCCTCGCGAATAATTAAGATTGGTTGTACTCTTTAAAGGTGCAGTAGCTAATTGTACAAGTGCTGACCCATTTACATACACAGATTCTTCTATTGCAGAATTAATCTACATTATATGTTTCAGGTATAACCTCAAAAATTCGCTCAGTCGTAATTTTTGTAATTCTTAACGTACTACAGAAGTCGTATGAAATTTGTAGGTAGGCCTATGTTTATGATGTATCTGTCTACAAAATTTCACACCCCTAGCTCAAACGTTAAAACACTAAGCAAAGTCGAATATCTATTTTGGGCGTCCTCCACGTTGTTGTTGTGCATGAAAAGAAGCCACTAACATTTTCACGTTTTTCGAGGCTCCCATACCACACAAAATTTGCACCCTACATTAAGTGGCGCTAGTACGTCTCCTAACTCGGGAAGTCGCAGGCCGCCGTGTTGATATTATTCCTGTCATGAAGTTAAAATGTATAAAAGGGGTCGGTGGGGGTTGGGCTAATGACGTAGTATTCATACAGATTGCTTGAAAATGTATTGTTGCTTCGAGAGTTGTTGGCGCATTAAAAAAGCTTTCTTCAAAAACATTAAGAACGCTTTCTTCAAAAAGTATGGAAAGTAAGTAGGCCAAGAAGGAAAGGTTTTGTGTATCAATTCTGCCACCATTTGTTAGGTGAGGTGGTATAACACAATATCATTCGTAAGTGCAGGTGCTGTGGTCGTGGCCAACCAGCTCACCGTGCAGTCACAACCACCAGCTGTGTCGTTATAGTGTTATGTAGAAGTTCACAAATCGAACATTTTTATTTGCTGCGTGTTTATGATCCACCATGTTTGGCCTGCCTGGCTATGTCATATATGGTATTCTTCTCGGAAAAATATTTTTGACATGAAATGCGTATTTTTTTTATTTTTTTTTTATTTTTTGCAAGTTTTATCTTGAACTTTTCTCCAGTCGGGAAGGATTCGGCAAGATACTGTCATATGTGTACTTAGATCTTCTTGTAAAATGCCAGACTTTTTTCCCGATGTTAACGAGACTGGGTTTTCTCAACAGCTTTCAATCAACGTCTGCATTATCAGACTTCGCGAGAATCTGTCCAGTGGGAGCCGAATTTCTCAATCTGGACAGAGTGACAGACGGGCAGATATGACGAAGCTAATAGTCGCTTTTCGCAACTCTGCGAACTCACCAATCGAGTAAAATACAGCTGTTCAGGACTTTATCTTCCAGCGTGATCGTTATTTTTGTATGTAACAGCCACGAAACAAATGCCATATCACTTGACCCGATAAAGATCCATTAGCGTTTTTATGACTGCTGCCTCTTTGCTTTTGTAATTTCCTCCTGCTCTGTCCATATGGTTCGTCTGTATAAGGAGGAAATGTGTATGTTGTTTTTGTTTCGCTTAAAAATAGTAGCATCGTAAGTGGAAGATTAGGATAAACTTACAAGCATAAAGAAATCGTTTGTGTTAAGTCTAAAATATAAGTACGCTATGCTGTACTCTTGCCGTGATAATTTAAGGCAATCGTTTACTGCGCAGGCATACTCGGAAATGAAGGAAAATAATGCCGGAGCCTTTGCTTTTGGATTTTCAAAATCGATCACTGGAGCAAACTAGTACAACCGTAGAAAGACAACTGTGCCAAGAGAAAATAAAAATTAATTATAATTAAAGGGAGAAATATTTGGATTGTGGATTATTGTGAGCAAATAAAGTACGTAATTTTTCAATTTATTTAATTTTTAAGTATCAGAATCCTTTTGAATTTGTTTACATATATCTTTGTAATGTAGACGTTCCTACTTCGGACATCGATTGAGGTACGAACTGTCGTCACTAAGGTTATATTGACTTTTCCGCAGTTTCTTCGGGTGAGTTTCGGGGCACTGTATTTAAATAGGCTACTACTACTTCTAAACTTTTCTGACATGCATATCGTTCGTCCCCAAAATTCCGCAGTTAATACAGCGTCGTTAAACGACCCGCAGTCATTGCCCCACATTTTTGCTCGAGACATGTGAATGAATGCGCCAAGTACGTTGTTCTTTTTACTATCGAGTTGTGAAGTGTTGAGATGGTACTACTATCTCAGAACTGAAGACATCACGATGAAACCCATTTGCCTCGTTATCAAATTTGATTTGTTTCTTTATCAATCATGTGAAGATGTGTTTACTAACAGGCCTTTCTAACACATAAATTCAAAGAAATTCATCGTAGTGCCAGAGGTAATGCAAAAATACAAGTGTACGATTTGAAGGCAATGCACGAAAACGAGACGCCCCGTCATGTAAGGAAGCATGGACACAGTGATTTGATCACACAAGAAGCTACAAACGCAGGTGACGGTGCGACTGATGCAACAAAAATTTTAAAAATACTTTGACATTTTATATCGGGGCAGGAAGTTGGGACTTCGTTATACACGAACTTCCTGGGAATTGAGCTCATTCTGATCTTAAATTTGTCTGTTGCACATCATATGCATTATTATTTAAATTTCATGTCACTGGAGCTATGACTTTGGTATTTATCGTTCCCTCGGGTAATTTAGCGCGAGACTCGTAAATTTTAACCTGTTGCCGTGTTTTCCAAATGTGGTCCATTTCCGCCAAGAGTTCAATACGACAGACCTGAATAAGCGTCTGTTCTTTTGAAGGAGATCTTATGATATGACATTTAAATACACATAAACATTTAATTGTTTATTTGGCGACGAGCAAAGTTTCTTTTGGTGTACACAGAGAGGTTTGTACACGCCAATTAAAAGTAATATTTTCCTGTTCCAAGTGTAAGTGGCGTATTTAGAACGCGAAATAAACTCTGTTATGTAGTCGTGGTTATTGGATTGCCAGTCGTTTGTTTTACGCAACGTTGTTAGAGCAAAGTTGTGGGATAGCAACGTTGCTCGTTGTCTGGAAGTACTCGTAAAATAATTCTTGTTCTTATTTGGTTGAACACCATTTTAGCGAGACTGAACATGAGTCAGTGATTTTTAGGAAGGAATTGTTATAAGAGTATAATATATAAAGTTAAGCGCAGTGACTCTAATGGAGATAATTGTAACAAATGTTTGCAGCGAAACATGTGCTTCATTAAATTTGTAAAGAAACGTTCCGTAGCCCCGTGAACATTAACACTGAATACGCAGTTGATTGTTGATTGTTTCTCTCATTTGCGCGCTAACCTGCATACATTATACCCTTAGCTATTCCTCCAAGTAACTAAAAATTAACTAGGGATGTGCTTCCGAAGTACACATGGCCTTCTTTTTTCAGTTTCTTGTCGTGGATTTCGTCATTGAAGCGGCGCGAAAGTTTGTTTAGTTGAAGTACAGTAATCCGAATTAGTCACGGATTTTATGAATCCATGGTTTTTCGATTTGTATCCAGTTATGCAAACTGTGGGTTTAGTTCGCAGTATCAGCGATTTATAATTTGTGTATACACAGAAATAATCTGTCTTCCGCTCCAGGATGTCCACACTTGATGTGGGAGATGGTGCAGTGGTATCCGAAACCATGTCTTAGTGCCCATATTATCGTTATTGCGGTGTGTCTTTCTGTGGCACTTCAGGCTATACACTGGCATTTCATGTCTCATGTCATTACGTAGTTTTTCAGTCGAGTGCAGGTGGAGACAGCGCAGTTAGGCTGTGATGTCAACAGCGGCTTTTGTTCCCCTGACCCCCCTGTTTCCCATAATTTCCGACGGAGGTTTTGCCCGTCGCATTTTTCCGAACGGAACTCCTTCTGTTCGCGAGTGGTTTCATGATTCTGAGCTCGCAGTGAGTGTTTGATACAGGCGTGTGTACGTACAATTGTAGGTCTTGAGCGTCACGTCGATCCGTTTTTGCCCGTGGCACCCCCAAGGTTTCAGCGGAGATGAGACCCAAAGCTAGTGTATTGGTTATTAGTATCATGCGACGACGATTGCTTTCGATGAATAGGTTCAACAGGTACTGCGATTCAGTGACGGAGCACATTCAGAGTTGCATCTATCATACCAGTTAATCTCGCTCCATTACCTTGCTTTCTGTCACAGGCTGAAATGATTTGCATCCGTTTGTAATTTAACCGAGCTCTCTCCAGTGGTTGCATTTAGTGTGTGTTTTTGCTTAATTCCTACATTTGAAAAATGCGATCTTAGTTGATGATGAAATAAGATAAAACAGGTGCGTTCTGGCGTCATTGCTTTACTGAATGAAACCACCTGTTATGAATATCTGGCAGCCAGAACTCGAATGTGACCTTCCCGATTAACCTAAACGTAGGGAGATATTAATGACATGTCTCCACCTTGGTATAATTGCCAGAACGGCCTTAGGATCAGTATAACGCGACGTATTTCGATTTTGCACTGCTGACAGTTGCATGTTTATTCTCCGACGTACCCAAGAACCAGAATTTCTGTAATAAGAAACTACATCCACCTGTCCTCATGTAGTAACTCTGCCCTTGCCTCTCCCTGTATACAGAGTTACAGTGCACAGTTGACAAAAGTACCACCACCACCAGCACCCCTTCAGCTGGTTTGTTACTAACCACCCTCTGGATCAATATCTGCCACGTGCTGTTCCAAAACACTCCCTACCCCTTCCCGATGTGGACTGGAAACTACCCCCACTCATGCAGTCCTTGGATTTGCTGCAGCTACCTATGAACGTAATGTTCATTGATAACACTGTGCCCCCCATGCAGCTCATGGATCCTGTCTTACTGCGTAATAATGACATCTAAACTAACCACTACTTGGCCCCGACGTTGTGTAGATACTGAAAACAAGTAGAGCAAATGTAAAGTTGTGAATACAATGGCCTTTGTATCTGAGTTCATTATTTTGATTAGTCGGCATTTTTGAGTGTCATGGTGACATCACAGAATGCGACTAAACAAAAATGTAAGCTACGTCACTCTGTGTTGCAATGATTGAAAGAAAATTCAGACAGGTGAGTGTGGTCTAAATGGGCACATCAGTTACCAGCTGTTTGTTGTGGTTTGATGTGATTTAGTGACTTTGGTTTAAAACACCAGTCAGGAGAATTTGACTTCATTTTGTTACCTCTCCAGATGTATATCTTGTATCCTTTTGTGGGCAGTGATTGCTATACATATACGTTTTGTAACAAGCGGTAACTGCAGCAAAATATCCAGCTCAATTCATGAGGTCTATTAACCGAACCCAGGTCCAACTGTTCACCCTTTTACGTGAATATCATTTTTGCCTTATACATTTGCTAATGCGTTGGATCATGGAAAATTTAAATTCCTGGCGTGTTAAGTGTATAAAGATATTTATGTAAGGCATTTAAATTAACTAACATGCTATAATTAAGATTTTGTGAATTTAAATGGCCAGGCAGATTTAAAGTAACTATAAATCCTCTTGTCTGTCATCATTCGTGTTTACTGTAATAACACTCGTAGTCTGTGTAAAACTAAGTAAATAATATGGAAGTGGCACGTGGCTGCCTTCAAAATATGTAAATCTTATGGTGCGAATATAAATCCTGTGAATGCACGTACGCACACACGCCGTTGTTTTTATGTTACTGAAACAACCAGAGAAAGTGCATATAATTGTACATGAAAGAAGACATATCCTGATGCACACACGTATTATATGGGTCTTGGAGACTAAATATAGATTTTGGGATGAACTGCTGACAGTTGTCTCTCTTTGATGGTTATATTGAGGGGAAACCTGAATTAGGCCTACATGATATCGAGCTGTTCAAAATTTGAAGAGAAAAGGCAGAGACAAAGTAATACAGTGATAAGGGACATTACATGACTTCGCCCTGCTGAAAACAAGAGAAGAAGGCCGCAAATTAATAGAGTTATGAAGTAAACCAGTATTGCAAATGTCAGACAGATACAGTTTAACAGATTCACAATACAAACCATCAAATTGGATAAGTTGTAGTACATGTGTTACGCTACAAACGAATTTTTCAGTGTTCAGAGCTAATGTACTCGTATATGTTATGACAAGTAGACTGCAATGACTTAAATATTTTCGAAGAATCCGTACATTAACCGGCGAGTGTGCACATACACCGAAATACGTACATTCACCGTCACGTGAATAAGAACTTTTTACTTTCGTGCATAAAGTTATTAGGTTGTCTTGCCGACGACTAAAATCTCCAAATTTGAGGCGTGAGGTTCTCACAGCAGCGTTTCTGGGATGTGACGATGCGTGGCTGGCTCACTCGACGACATAGCTTCATATCCCAGAAGTCCTCAGTCCTCAGAGTCTCAAAACTTTGCTGTGGTTTATAAACATGTTAAATTATATGCACAAGGGGGAATACCAGGCCCTTCTTATAGTCCTGAACCATACTAAAATGGATTAGACCAAGGGTTAACAAATTCTACAGAAGTCTAGGAGCCACCTCTAAATTTTAGGCGCCAGGAGGGCGACATGGAGGAAGTTCGAGGTTGAGCACCAGATACAGTACATGCCACGGTGCATCGTTTAGTCGCCTGGTATTTTTGCACCCTAGATTATACAGAGGTGTTTTGCGTTCAGTGACCCTTACACTGCCACTGTATTCGATCTGTTGTGCTTGCATTTTTTTTTTTTTTAATATTTAGCGCTGTAGTAGTTCTGCACTTCATTCGAAGCACAGTACCGTGCCCAGAGGCGTCTTTAAGATAGTCATGTAGGTCCACAGAACCGTAAGGTGCATATGAATATGGTGAATTCGAAGTCGTTGTTGTGCGTTAATCTGCTTTGCGATTTTTGAATGTGAATATTGTTTCTGTTGTGCGCAGGCAAGCCGAATGGTGTTCCAATGCACGTGGCCTGGCTGCCTTGTTATCACCACAACGTGTGCTGCTATTGAGGGTCATGTTCGCAAGATGCATCTTGGGTAAGTTGTGGACTAGCGAAAAGGGGCTTTTGCTTTCAATGAAGTGCAGGTAGCAGCAATATAGACCCAGAGTCTTAGTGCCAATCGGTTGAGCCGTAACAGCAATCGTGGCAATGATGTGCAAGGAAGGCTGATCGTCAGAAGGCCACATGAATATAAATTAGGCTTGATTGCGTCTGAACCATAGTGAACACAGATGATCTGATGGGTTCCAAAAGTAGGCTTAACAAAACCCAAACGCCGTGCTTATAGAAATGAGATCTGGACCATTAGAAGAAGAACAGGAATTACTCGCAGCGTCTTTGAGCATTGGCGTAACTTACCGATGGCTAATAGAATCGTAAACGTAGTTATGTAAGCCCAACAAAAACTCAAGAAAGCTTTCTATGTGGTCGGGGCCCATTCCACAAAAGCTGTGACCATTATTCAGGGGATTTTTGGAGGGAGTCCCGTGAAGCACTTGCATGTGCGAATTCAATTTACAAGTGGTACGCGCGATTGCAAGGAACGGTTGTAGCTGCAACAAGAGAAGTGCGGGCCGGTCGGTTATCCGTAAAACACAGATGATAGCGTTTGGCTGCTGCACGGTTCGCGGATATCAAGTTGCTACTTTGTGTTCTGTAGTCGATACTATGAAAAGACTCTTCAAAAAAAGTTCCCCCCCCCCC
>Ga0123355_10021878_pt1 | contig 10245 bp, 5 predicted proteins | sample TergutEmb28metaG_3_FD_89872 | JGI IMG/M metagenome (GOLD analysis project Ga0123355, IMG submission 89872) | Embiratermes neotenicus P1 segment gut microbial communities from Petit-Saut dam, French Guiana - Emb289 P1 | ecosystem: Host-associated > Arthropoda: Insects > Digestive system > Gut ... | reverse complement strand
TGATATGATATGATATGATATGATATGATATGATATGATATGATATGATATGATATGATATGATATGATATAATATAATATAATATAATATAATATAATATAATATAATATAATATAATATAAATAATATAAATAATATAATATAATATAATATAACATAACATAATTTATTATTTTATTTATTATTTATATTATATATTATATTATGTAATATTTATAATTTATTATACATCAGACTCGCCGTCATCACTCATAACTGAATCGTTATCCGTCACCTAGTCACTATCATCTTTATCTTCACTATCGTCCTCCCATAGAATGTCATCTTCGGATCCGTCCAAAACATTGCTTATGCAACACTTCTTGAAAGATCTCACGATAACGTTCTCCGGGATGGCTTTTTATGCAGCCGACACCCACCTCGCGACTTCTGAAGGCGGTTAAAGGAAAGGTGGGAATTAGAACTGCGAACTAACTTTTTTTCGTTTAAGAAATCGGCAAAAACTAGTGCGGATTAGATTCGAGAATGTACGGTATCTAGCGACAAATAGTCACAGACCATAAGGCTTAAATTTTCTTCTCCTAACATGCTAATACTTTTTGTCGTAAGCCATTATTCGTGACCTGTTACACCGGAGTCATGAAACGAATGTCTAAAATGACGGAATGTAGTGTGGAGTAGGTCAAATGATTCCGAGTGCCAGCAGTCAGGCGCCAGGCAGTGCGTCAGCACAAAACACCAGCATTCTTACTCCGCAATGGTTAAATTCCTGCTCTTTTCTTCGTCCTTGAAGTTCTAGAAGCTAGATTCTGCTGTTCCTAACAATCCAAATTTGAACTCGTCTTCAGCTGTTAATGTAACGTACTGTAACCAAGAAGGGTGAGCAGCGCGGAATGACAAGCAAATGGGAGAAATACAAATTATTAAAAAAAAAAAACCTTTTTAGCTGGAAAATCTGAAGGTAAGCTACCAACTGGTAGTCACAGCTGTAGACATGGAAATATTAGTAAAGTACAGCTTAGAGAAATGTGATGTGAGAATGGGAAGTGATTTAATCTGGCTTAAGACAGGGACGTGTTGCCAGCTGTTGTGTTGTCGGCAGCAAGCCCTCCTTTTCCACAGAACGAGAAATATTTCTTGACTGGCAGACCGAATAATGACTTCACAGGAAAGAATAAACTAGGCCTATGTAAACTATTAATTCAATAATAATAATAATGTATTGTAAAAAGATTGGAACCGGAATAGCTTCATCGGTAGTCAGTAGGCGACGGACTGGACGATCGAGAATTTCGTGGTCCATTCCTGGCAGGGCAAGAGATTCTTCTGTTTTTCAGAGCGTCTAGACCAAATATGGGGCCCACCCAGCCTCCTATTCAAGGTGTAACGGAGATATGGCGGACGGGGTGTACAACAGATCACTTATCCCATTCTGTGCCAAGGATAAGAATGCGCGGAGCTATATTCTCCCCATACGCTTTCATGGCGTGGTGATTATTTACTCTTACTGAAAATTTATTGACATTAACAACAAAGAGGCTGATATTTAATTAAAAATTAGGAAATAAAATCTAGGAAAGTATTCGTTTCACAAGCAAGTAGCTCGTACATTATTTTGTGTAAGTCATTTACATATTTCTTATTCATTCTTTTTAGCAATATTAAAATTATAATATTTGTGAAATTTTATGACTAGTACTCTAGCTGTTTGTAACCGACCATCACTCCACGTATAGCAGGGTACCGTCTGCAGCTGGACTGCTCAGGGATTATCTTTAACAAATGAACGTCATTATGCGATATTTCAGGCTCCCACCGCAGTGCAGTCGAGGCCTTGGCTCCTCTGTCACCTACTGGCTATGGACACCTGACAGCTATTTCTTATATAGCGGGATACAAACCTTGGTGCCACGATAGGACCATATGATTGTCTATCAGTGGTGACTACGTGGAGGTCTGCTGTGTATCTTCTAACCACACTACCCAACCAAGCCAGAATAAAGTTCTCTGATAAATCTTCATATGTCTTATTTTATTTAAAGAGACAATTATAGCCACGAATGTTTTATAAAGTATCTCAAACAATAAACAAAATGTCTTGTCAAATTGTATCAATTTGTATTATGAATTGTACTATATCATTACAGTCTGTACACTTGTATGGGATAAAGGAGATATACGCTTGTAGAAAACTCACCATTTTTGTTCTGAAACTCTCATGTGAATTCGACTTGTACATCACGTAATTAAATGAAATGCTTGTAGGAGACTCTCAGAGCAATTGTTCTTCACGACATTCATTTTTATGCTGCTGCTACTTTCTGCAATTCCACTATGCTTAAAAGCAGACTTCAAGAATGAAGTTATTCATTTTCAAGAGGATTGCATTTTTCTGGTTTTAAGTAGCCTTTCCATGTACAACCGGCGTCATTTTTGTTAACAATTCTGATTTAAATGCGTGTTCTTGAATAAGTTTACCGTTTATTAGACGCAACCTAAATATTAATTTAACAACAGCCAGGTCATTGCATTCTGCTAGGAACGACGTACTACTCTGGCTGAAACCTTTAAATGTCACTGCAAATGTTAAATGCCAGCACGAAAAGCTATTTACTCACTTGCCCTTCCTCAGCAATTCGGCATTTTTCTTCCATACTTTGTCATTATTTACAGGTTTTTATATTTTTCAATGGTGGTTTATTTAACGTCGCTTTCAACAACTGAGATTTAGAGTATCCTGTGGTAAAATATTAGGGAATAATTCAATGGGTATTGGGAAAGAGTAGTCGTCTGTTTTGACTTTTCACCTGGTATATAACAGCAGAGATTAAAAAAAACCGCAAATCCTTAGTAAGAGTTGCGGGTCTACAGGCCCGAAAATTGAATTCAAGACCTTCCAGCACGAAACAGACAGAATCATTAACACTGCCGTCCCTTAGTTGCAAACGTTAAGGTATTTTGCAAGAAAATTCCAAGTAAACGTTATTACTTTGGAAATACACAAGAATGCATTCGGTGTCCCAAACTGGAACAACAGGGCTGACACGTATTAACTTAAGAAATATCCTTTTCACTTATTTGAATTTTTTATGAATTAGTAATATACAAAATTAAAATATAAGCAGCATACTCGCTGTCAAATTCAACAATATAAATGATGTCGTAGTATCAAATTATCCTAGACTGTCACAAAATGCTTCGTAACATAAACACCTTCTGACTAATGTCTGAAGTTTGTTAACCCTTTAAAGGACGAAGTTAATCTAAATTTTGCATAAAATTTCGTTTCCTACCCCAGAGAGAACAATTTCTTCCTCAATTATAAAGAACAACCACTCGAAGCTGTGCAGGGAAACGATTGCTCTTTCGTCTGTGAATCATACAATATACTGTATGGGCAAAATTCAGGATTTAAATAATACAGAATTTTTGGAAATATACGTACCACATGTCAGTTAAAGATAAAAGGAAAAGCAGTCCCGTTACAGGCCTGGAGTGGCCCAGAGGGTTACAGGAAGTTAAGGTTCTCAGATTTCATGACAACGGCACCACTTGTCACTTGAATATTTAATGAAACAGTTTCAGGCATCTTTAGAGAGTGCTCCAACGTGTCAAAATCGTTTTCAACCTATTAACTTTACAAGGCACACAAACTGCGTACCAGCATTTAGAACCGTATCAGCACTGTAGGTAGAGAAACACACCAGCCTTTCATTTATTAAGAATTCCCTTTCCTAACGTTCCGGTCTTAAAACACTGACCTAAAGGGAAACTCATAATTACAAACAATGTAACATTGCCGAATGTTTTAACAGTCATAATATAAGAAGCATTCTTAAATAGACTTGGATAGACAGAAACAAAGACTGAACACATCTCAATAGACGGTAGATGGGATGGAATTCAAGTACACTTGATACTAGATTTTCGGAGGAACTGATTGTGATGCATAAAGATATCTGGCACCAAGCAAAACAACAGTGCCGCTTTTTATATAGGGAGATTGTCTGAAAGGGCAAAAGGATCTGCAACTTAAAAAAACACTCTCAAATTGAAGTCTTTACACAGTTTTACAGCTCCCACAACTCAGATGCTAAGACGGTGGCTGGACTAGGAAAAATGTTGAAGGAAACTACCAATATTTGGGCCAAAGAAATTTTTGTGTTATTAAGAAACGAAGCAGCACAGAGCATGGCTTTACAAAAAAAAGTTCTATTTTTTAAAACGCAAAATGCAAACTAAATTGGAATTTCAACGCTTTCATGAATAACCCGAATAAATTAAAATAATAAGAAAAATGATAGAGGTAAAACTGTAAATATTTCAAAACCTAAGAAAAGGAATGCACGAAAGAAAAAATTGTTGAGCTCGAAAAATGATAATTGCGGTATTACACAGATTTAAAAAATGAATAAGCTACTTCAAGAAGACTTACAAACCTGGCACTAGGTAATTTCGTAACGGACGAAATAGGCGATGTGTTAGCAAACTCCCACAACAAGTCGAATAGTCTGAAGGATTATTTCTGGCTATCAGTCAATGTACATGGGGACAATGATGTTAGGCATACTGATGAAAGTGGGGCAACAAAGCCCTTAGTACCTAAGCCTGTTGCATGAGACTGAAATTACTATTGACAAGCTGAGAAAGGAACAATGAGTTAGGAACTGATCAATCTTCTGGAGAACTTACTGAATTAGGGGTTCAAACTTTATATTCTCATAGCCAAAATCTTATTAGCCCTACTTTATGTATAGTGGGACTGCCCCAACAGTGTTGGGAGCCTAATGTTCTACCAATTCGTACGAAGTTCAATAAAAGGGACAGTAGTAACTATCGAGACACAGCACTGGTTAAAACTAGCACCACATGTGAAATAAATTATTTAGGAGAATCAACGATAATCTGAAAACAATAGATCAACTCCTTATCATATATTCTACATGTTTCAGTTACTAGGAAAAAATTGGACGACAGTGGGGCAGAACACCGGCCATTACAAGGCTTAAAGACAGATCATGATTCAACTCGGTTGGAATTTTGTACACTATTCTTAGTGAGTTTATATAGCAATGAATGTGGTTACGCTAATTAAAAATGGTTTAGATTAAACACGTGTTGATGTAAATGCAGTCGCTATATAATCTCAATTGAAGCAATCATTACATAAATCTGTCTGTCATATTTCCTATTCAGAATGGTCCGAAACAAGGAGATTGTTTATTGTCGTAAGTTTTCAAAGTTCCTTCACATTATGTCATTAGGAAATTAAAAAACCAGAAGGGACTGAGAATGAGTAGAACACACCAGCTTCTAATTTGTAATGATAATTGAATCTAGGATTGCTACGGCGAAGCTGCATTCAACAAGAAGAGGGCTCTTTTTACTAGCACATTGGATTGAGGAAGAAACAAGTAAAATGCTACATTTGGAGCATAGTTTTAAATGGTGCTGAAACTTGGACGATTCGGGCAGTAGATCAGAAACACCTGGAAAGTTTTGAAATGTGGTGCTGGAGAAGGATTGAGAAGACCAGTTGGACCAATCATGTGAGAAATGAAGAAATATTACTTAGAGTGAAGGAGAAAAGGAATATCCTGCTTGAAATAAGTAAATGGAAGGCTAACTGGATTGGTCCCATTTTGCGTAGAAACTGCCTTCTACGACGGGTTATTGAAGGAAAGATAAAGGGATGGATAGAAGTGACAGGAAGACGAGGAAGAAAACGTAAGAAGCTACTGGATGACCTTAAGCAAAGAAGAAGATACTCTCATTTGAAGGCGGAAGCTCTACATCGCACTATGTAGAGAGCTCGCTTTAGAAGAGATTATGGACCTGTCGTAAGACAGACTACTAAATGAATGAATGTTAATTTATGGGATAAGGATATTTATTCAGAATGAAAAACAGAGAATTTATTAGATACTAGATATGAGATGTTCTAAAATTCCGTAAACTAAACATACATTCATGCGTCTTGAACCAAATGTAGGATAATCCTGCAACATCAAGATATCTACCACATCCTTTGACATTGTGACGACATTCGATTACTTGGGAAGGAAATTAACAAACCAAATTACATTTTGAAGAAAATACGAACAGATATAATTCTTCGAATCTTTGCTACAGTATATGTAATAAGATTTTGTCTTCCCATGCGCCATGTCAAAGGTAAATAACAAAATGAGGAAATTGCGTGTTAACTTACGTTTTATTTCGTAATGGTACGGAACTTTGTTTTACACTAAAGGAAGAACACAAAGAGAGGGTATTCTAAAAAGGGTGCTCAGTTAACCGTTTGGACCTAGAATGAAGTTCAGAGGAGAACACCGCATGATGAAGAGTTCCGTGTCTTTTATTCCCTCCTACAAATATTAATGTGATCCAATCAAGAAAGGAGAGACGATTAGGTATGTAGAAGGTATAGATGTGAAGGGAATGCGTAGTGGAATTTGGTGAGAATATTGACATAAAAAAGACATCATGAAAACCTACGCCTGGATGGGTGGACATTCTTAAAATGTGCATTAAAGAAACAAGGGGGAAGTTTTGGACTGGATTGACATGTTCTTTCAAATATGGAAATGAAGTAAAATTTTTCATAACTTTGGACAAATTCTTATACTAAAAGCCAACGAGATGCACTGTTTCTCAAATTTATTTTGGTAAAGAACTCTACATGTTTCGGGCAGATCTACTGTCCACCTACGGGAGTCTCAACACTGTATACACAGCAATAGGTATTTGCAACGCAGCTATGCTGACTGTCTGCTAGTGAGGTCAGGATGACCTCGCTAGCAGACAGTCAGCATAATTGCATAACAAACACCCATTGTTGTGTATACAGTGTTGAGACTCCTGATGATGGACAGTAGATCTGCCCGAAACATACAGGGTTCTTTACCAAAATAAATTTGAGAAGCAGTGCATAAGAATATTTCACGATGCACGGTCCTATGAATGTCAAATTTGGATTCTCGACTACCTGAGGTATTAGCTTCACAACAGGAAATGTGCTCTTTGTAGTTATTAGTGATTAGTCAGTGCGTCTGAACAGTGAATGCAATAGTACTTCGGTACTAACCCCATGTGCTTCTGAAGAGGTCGTCAAACTACGTCAAACTTCAGCCCCCCTTCCCCAAATAAAAGGAGGGCGAGTATGGTAGCACACAGTATGTTTGTGTGACCAAGTGTCTGTGTAAGGCACACGGTGCAACCGAAGTAATCACGTGACCGTGCAGTCTTACGTAGGCCTATATGATGAAATAAGTCAGAATTTACTGCAATTTGGACAAGCCTGTGAAGTCAGGTGATACGAGTTCGAGATTAGATTCGGGGTACCTACTAAATGAAGAGAATGAGCGGCTTGTTTCACGACTCACTGCATAGAAATTCATCACGAGGCTTGTTAACTGATACTGTCTGACAGGTAGAGTGCTGTATATACCATGGCCTGATAACACCGATATTAATGGCTCTATCTATATGCTATGGGTTTTTATGTTTCAGACAAACAGTTGATAGCAAATTACAGACTAGTATGTTCACTGAAATGTGCAGTCAGCATGATTATAAAGGGACAGCATGTCATTGCAACCAGTTAATATCATTCTGTTTATTTTAACACGGATGACAAAAAATATGGGCATTAACACTGCGCTGAACATTAAAAATAAAGGGAAAATTTACCACAGAGTAAAACATAATTCAAAAGTTTGATTATTTAGAAAGAACGGCAATAATTCCTTCTGTATGTTGGTGACGTATTATCTCAACATTTGATATAAATTCTTTTCAAATTAAAATGCATCCAATAAATGAATCGTAATCAGAAAAAAATGTCAGGGCTGTGCAATGAGCTGCTTAAGAAAAGCAATCGCGTTGTTTACAGGACATAAACTTCATATAGGCTACGTTCGTCAGAACAGAACCGTGCAAGATTAAAAGGCGTTCTGGACGTACATCACACTTCTAATTCGCACTAACTGTGCATTTCGATTTGAACATATTTATCTAAAACCTAAATATATCTTCATCGTACAAACCCATCATGTTAAAAATGAAACCACGATAAATATTAGTCGTACTGAGTACTGCACCTTACCAGTTACACCGAGCAGATGATGGGTTACACGTTGAGAAGGAAAATAAAACGAGGGAACAAATCTGCAAGGAAATTTATACCTTGAACAGGACAGAAGAGAAATGACTTCACCTTAATTGCTGATAATGACACTCAGCCACATGCAGTATTTCTGATAACAAATTCCTTGCCTTGCTGAGGGTAAATAGTGCCTGAATAGTGCCTGAAAGCGTGACAGTTTATGTTTCATTCCATGTAGGCTTACTTTGTTTTTCTAAATCTGCTGGCAGAAGGCAGGTCGATAGTGCCACAGTGTGTGTGCGTGCGCGCGCGGGTGTGTGCGTGCGTGCAGGCGTGTGTGGGAATGGACGACGTGGCATGTAATTACAAAACAATTGTTACTACTTTGTCACGACTGCAATTTTCTGCTCAGTATCAAGGAACCGGTGTGTGTCAAGTATAAAATTGTGCAGAGAAGAGCGCCCCCGCATCTGAACATGACATCTAAATGAAACACCCCTCCTTAATTTAAAAATGATACTAATTACTTTTTAAAAGGAATTCCTCCGTATCAAGTTCACAAATTCTTCTTACTGTAACATCATGTTAAATAAGTGTGCAGAGGCCTTCTTTTACTGCATTCTTCCGTTAAATATAACGGTACATGGACCTGTTACATCACACATTTCACCAACTTTTTTTCGGCAATAACTGCCATCAACAGTATACCGAGTCTTTTAATATAAAAGCTACTGTAAAGCAATACCTGTCTATCGATAAAATAAAATGACGCTATTACTCATTTTGTTTACTTTGTATTCGTTTACGTGTATATTTATTTACAGGTGCTGTCAGTGCCCACGAATATAAACCGCCGAAAATCACGTTGATTAGTGACTGATGAAAGGGGATGGCAGTCATGGCCTCATTTGATGTCGTTGTATAATATCAGCCTAAAATGAGTCTGAAATCGGTCCAGATAAACAGTGTTTAGGCTGAGATTCGAAACGTGCATTCCCTGAATACAAGTCGCACACGTCACCGTTTGAGACAGATGCTTCGATAAAATATGATAAAATTACACAAATAAACTTATAACAAATTTTGTTGTTACAAGCGATTACTGATATCGTGTACGTTGTGCTCAATTATTCGTCACGATAAGAATAATTATATTTGTTTTGTTTTTTGTGATTTGCCAGCAAAAGAAAGAACACACACCAGCAGTTCTGAGAAGAGGCGCTGAGGAGTTTATGTAGAACTAAGGGGCAGTAAAGGACGGGAAAAATTATACAGATCACAGTTTTGTATAATAAATCCTACAGGGAATGTTATTTGAAATACCAGTGGGAGGAGGATATGGGTGGAACAACGGATATGCTTGGTGAACATTAAATGTGCATACAAAATCTGAGTAATAAACAAGATGGGAAGAGAGTGCTTGAGAGTCATAGGCTTGCAGATGGTGTAAAATATTAAAAAATGTTTCTAAGGGTAATAGTGTGTGATGGTGAGGGTCGAATTGTACGGTCCAAGAACGGCTGCTTAAAGGCAATATGCGGCAGCTTCCATAAAAATGTGGAGGTATTTAGTGATTGCATAGGCGATTATTGGCTTCTCAAAAATGACTACACTTCGTGGTGTTACTCAGCAAAATAAACAGACATAAAAATTAATTTTGTAATTTTTTTACAACATTTAAGTCGTAAATCCAGTCACTGTGAATACTTCAGTCAAGGTCAAACTGCATGGAACCGCAGGATACTGATTAATTATTCTTAAGTTCAGTAGCGTCAGACTTCAATAAAATAGTTGAAGAATAAGAGACCAACTTAATGTCACAATTTATTAAGTTTTATTTCACTTCTTCTGTGCTCAACATGTTTCGGACATTAATACATCCATCATCAGGAGCCTGCGACTTTTCTATTGTACCACCACATTGGTTGTGTGTTCTTGTTTCGATGTGTATTGGAGTTTCGGTGTGGCTGGTTGGGGTGTTATCTGTGTGGCAGGCTAACATGTTTCGGACTGAAGCCTGCCACACGGATACCACCCCAACCAGCCACACCGAAACTCCAACACACATCGAAACAAGAACACACAACCAATGTGGCGATACAATAGAAAAGTCGCAGGCTCCTGATGATGGATGTAT
>Ga0123355_10021877_pt1 | contig 10245 bp, 8 predicted proteins | sample TergutEmb28metaG_3_FD_89872 | JGI IMG/M metagenome (GOLD analysis project Ga0123355, IMG submission 89872) | Embiratermes neotenicus P1 segment gut microbial communities from Petit-Saut dam, French Guiana - Emb289 P1 | ecosystem: Host-associated > Arthropoda: Insects > Digestive system > Gut ... | reverse complement strand
TCCATCCTCAGGAGCTTGCGACTTATTTGTTGAGTTATTTCATGGGTTGTATTGCTCTGGTTCGATGTGTGTTGGTGTTACGTTGTGGTTTGGCTGTGGTGGTGTGGTATCCGCATGCAGGCTCACGGCCGAAAGATTTTCAAATCTCTCTTTCACACACACACATATTATATCAAACTAGGTCCGCCATCCGCTCACCGTCCCAAAACTATTAACCAGTCACTGTCATTACTATAAATTTTTAATTACAAAATACCAGTTAAATTCAACAGGAAGTCATTACTTTTACATCCAAATTCTCCATCAAATTTCTTCCACTCATTTATCCACTAAGTACCTTTATCACCTTCCCCTTCATACGCTACAACAGCAATTTACGTTACGCCTTTTCTTACGACGGCACAGCTGCTACCAGTGTAACTGCGTAAAAACTACACTTTTCATAGAAACGGCGCATAACGCCATCAACAGGCAACCACTGGCCGTCTCTTGTTATAGTACTATATAGGCTTCTACAAATCGTACCACCTGCGCCAGGGTCTACGAAGTACAACAGAAGAGGAATAAAAGAGCACATAAGTGTAAGGACAAAAGGAACAATAACACCGCAGGTTTGATAACACAAACTCGTATCTTTTTATCGCAGACATTAAAAACCATCAGATTCGCAAAAACTGACCCACCCTCCACCACAAAAACGTATCAAAAGGTCACGAATCCTTTCTGTCACTCGCCTTTCATAATAGCAAAAGTCGACTATTTATTTCCAGCAGTCTTTCGCTCAAAAATGAGCAAGACCAAGACAGTCGTATCCTCTACCTAAAAGGGGTTACAGCTCGAAGAAAAAGAAGTCTACCTACAGTAATTAATTTGCCAATTTAATTAAAGTAATATGATGCAGAATAAGATGGAGATAGCATGCAAAATTCACGTAATATAGACGATATGGATTTAAGATTTTAATTTAGGACCTTCAAGGAGAGACGCTTGTGACTAAAGCTAAATAACAAATAATTCTGGGAAGAAATGATGACGCAAGTCGATTCCTGGCAGAAGCGTCAATTTTTTTCTCCCAAATACCCAGGCAAGCTCTGGAGCACTCCAGCCAACTGTGTAATGAGTGCTGCGGATACATCCCCCAAGAAATACTGCGACAGAATATTGCAAAGGAGCATGACCTTTGTTCTCTAATGTTCTCACTCCAACGCCTCTCAACCCCATGAGAAATGAGGTTTCACAATTACACAAAGCTTGCAAAATTACTTAGGCCTATTGCAGAACGTACAGGCAAGTAGGGGAGGCCACTGCCTCGTGACGGTTAGCAAGCTGTAACATGAAAATTTCTGACTTTATAACCAATAAATTTTAAATTTTAGAGTCCACTTTGCCTCCGTCCGCAATGAGCCCACGTTCTAGTCGTACTGCTGGCTCCGCCCGGTCATCTACTAATTCTTTTCATAGAAATATCATGGTAACCACGTGACAAACTTCGCTAAGTATTAGAGACTTTGGCTCGTTCATGTAGGCAAAAGCAACTTGGAGGGGAGTACAGAAGTAGAGAGGAGGAGCCTAGAGCGACGTCATCCTATAGGAATCTGTAGGAATTCTTTCCGTGATTTCACTATAGGCCCACGTTCTCTCGAATCCAAAACTTTAGTAGCCAAAACCACTATAAAGAGAATATCAAGAAATTAGAAGATGTGTGGAAGAGAATCAAAATCATGCGAGTGGCACCAGGTACAAATACAACACCCATCTTACTTAGAGTATGGACCCAGATAGCTCAATTAGCATAGTGACTAGGAACCACTACGAACAAAGATAGACGGTCCAGGACGTGAATCTCGCTTCAAGCAAGGGGCCAGAAATTTTTCTTTTCTGCAGAGCAAGCTAGACCAGCTGTTGGATCCACAAGGCCTCCCAACCAACGGGTACCGAAAGATCTTTAACCAGAAGTGACGTGTATAGCTGACCACTCATCTCTGTCTAGAACCGAGACTAAACACGCGTGCAGCTACACTGCATTTCGTAACACGCTTGCACGGAGTGGTGCTTAGTTAAGCGTACAGACAATTCTGCTTTCCATCCTTGCTAACAAAAAGAGAATTTCTGCTCATTCCTCAAACCTTTATTTAAGTGTGACAAAATGAAATTGAAAAGTTCACCAATTATGCCGCTAATGCGGCAGTTCATTAAGGCACAGCGAGAGGGGTGGGGGTGGGGGGTGGAGGGTGGAGAGGGGTTCCAACGTGGTTCAGCAATCACTCCAGAGTAACAGTGGATCGATGTGTAGCAGCAGACAGAAGAATAGCCGATGTAAGTGAGATTAATTGGGACCGACTGTAGAGTGGGTTCGGCGCACTTTACACTCCAACGGGTACTACAGTTTTTAAACCTCTCAACGCTACGTACGAGGTATCTCACTAAAACAATGGAACGTCTGGTCCAGTGGACGCGTGAGATAATCAGTGGAAAGAAAAACCTCTCCAGTCGCCTGTAAACAGATAAAGCCGACCATTTGTAACTCTTCAACAATATAAATTATACCTGACCAAAGAAACACAGAATGTTCATAGAGCCCAATCAAATATATTCAAACAATCCAGTATCCGTGGCTACACAGGTCATTTCTGCACCCTGTATTACGGGTTTACGAACTTGCAAACTGGTATTTTCATGGCGGTGTACTTGAAGGATACTTTCTTGTGGGAAACAATTCGGTGTCATACTGCGCATGAACGAATTATTCGATACGAGTCAGGTTCCAAGAGTGTGTCTGGACTTCGGAAAACGAATCAGCCCCTCTCAAGACCTCTAGCTACACGAGATAAAGCAGACATAGGAAAACCCTGATGTACATCCGACTACGTCCAGGATTCGAACCCATAAAACTAGTTTTTGATTGGTGCAAAACAAAAGACCCCCTCTCAAGGCCTCTAGCTACACGAGATAAAGCAGACATAGGAAAGCACTGATGTACATCCGACTACGTCCAGGATTCGAACCCATAAAACTAGTTTTTGATTGGTGCAAAACAAAAGACCCCCTCTCAAGGCCTCTAGCTACACGAGATAAAGCAGACATAGGAAAACCCTGATGTACATCCGACTACGTCCAGGAATCGAACCCATAACACTAGTTTTTGATTGGTGCAAAACATAAAACCATCTCTCAAGGCCTCTAGGTACACGAGATGAAGCAGAAATAGGAAAACACTGATGTACATCCAACTACGTCCAGGATTCGAACCCATAACTACAGTTTCTGATTGGTGCAAAACAAGATAAGACACGTCTTGGTCCGTTGAACTACTTCAAAACATTCTTCAATACTACGTGATCTCAATCAGATTTATTTTTTTCGCTCAACAAAGTCATTCGCCTGCTCGTCTGAGACGAATGAAGAATCAAGATAGAGAGGCGCAGAAGGCCTTCGAATTGGTTCCAGTGAATCTCCGGTCTTCAGTAAAATGCCATCGTATTATTGACTGAATGAACTGTTCAGAAGCTGCCGGTTTATTCTCAAGGGCTCCATAAATTTAAGAAATTTTAAAGTTTTAACCTATCATTAAGTATATTAGAATTAACGAATCATGCTTACACAGTACTATTCTCGTACTAAATAATACACATTTAATCTCGATTCATTCACCTCAACAATGTATAGTATCTGACACCACCAATATGCTGTAAAACTCTCAACAATTGTCCAAATTTGTGAAACTGTTCAGAAGGAACAAACAGGTTTGCACATACGTCCGGTTAACGAAAACCAGAAACCATTAATGAAAAATTTTGTGGTTGTTTTTAACTATTCCTCTCTTTGATTATTCCTGTACAGGTACAGGCACTACCTGTACAGTAAATTATACATACTTTATAAAAATAATAAAAACAAAACACCGTGGCTTTAGTGCGCGAGAGAAAAACAGAGACAATATAATATATATATATATATATATATATATATATATATATACATGTTACGTGACAGTAAGCAGGTTCGTTAAAACACGGATTACAACATCGAGGGTAGGCGCGGTTTTTGGAGAAGTGTTTGGAAAGCAGAATTTTAATTGAAGTCAACAAACATTGTTGATATCTGTGTAGGTATTGGAAGTCTACAGGATGATAGTACACACCACAACACCAAAAACTGTGAGGCGATACTATGACATCGACTAAAGAGAAGTAATCGTGAATTTACCATTATAACCACATTCACCGTCAAGTAATTTGCAGCGGTAACGAAAGGGTGTAACCATACACAATTCTGAGCAAGAGCAGTTGTTACACAGTACGTACACAAGTCATTAAACTAATGTCGCCGCTCAGGAATACGAAATTAGTCATGCGCAGAAGCGTCTTGTTTACAAAATGAAGTATAAATTACGAAAACATGATCTGTTAGGCAACGTAACACGTCAAGACATTCTTTGTGCCTCTGCACAATGTCCACGACACGCTCGTCAGTAGCTCTGTGGACATGAATGCATCCGTGTCCGCCAAGTTGCCACTCTTCTTTAGGATAATTCATATTGACTGGATGCCAGAAGCTACTTGCTTATGCGTGTAACGGCTAACCAAGCACAGCCACCAAACACATACGTCGTATTTGTTAAACTGTTCTTACAACCCGTTTTATCTTCACATGGGCACATGTGGCAATTCGTTGCTTTTGTTTTGCGATCCGCAGCACGTCAACACTGGCCGTTTTCTATCATAAGTTATTAATTTATACAAGCAATTACGTCCGCACGACGGTAAGACCGCGTTTTTGTGCGACGTTTCGGAGGGACGCAGTGCACTTATCATCAGAGCTGTAGTGAATATTTATTACGGAGGCAGTAAACTGGTAACTTTCTACCACACACGATGCCTCCATCTTCAGGTTCGAAATGCGCCATACAATGGAGACAATATGATCACTCGGAATGTTGGCAACCCCACATGAAAGGATCACACCACTGACACGGACAGTGTTTATTTCTTTCTAGCCCTTTCTGGCCTCACCATATATAGTACAGCACTTTTTTAGAAAGCATACTTTACAGCTACGTTCAGTAAGTTTTTTACTGGAAGTATTTTCTTTAAACTCTCTCAAGAAAGTCGACAGTAATTTAAAAGCCTCAGAGGGCCATTAGTTGCCTAAACGAATCCACAGTGCAAATATTCCTCCCACTGACCTGAACACGTAAATACAGCCCGCCTGCAAACAGTCCTAGTCTGTACCAATTAGCAAAGAGGAAAAAACGCATCAAGGGACAGATGTGGAAATCTGATGGAAAAAATAATGACAACTGATCAGGCTCAAAGAAAGGAAAATTCATGTCATTTATATCCACTCTATTTTTCACGACGTCAACCGTATTTACAGGTAAACTTAGAACTGTCTTTATTCGCTGACTTGTATCTGAGAGCTGCGCCGTTTCATACACCTGTTTCATGCTGTTATGTGATTCACTTTCTCAACAATACGAATGTAAGACCGGGCTTCGATTCCATGCTGGGGCACGATATTTTTGTTTTCCAAAACGTCCAGGCAGGTAGTAGAGTCCACCCCGCCTCCTACCCAACAAGTAAAACGGATTCTATCCCCGGGTACAAAGCGGCTGGGGAGTAAAGCTATCCACTCACGTGCATTTTGCGCCGAATTTAAAAATGAGTGGGCTTTAGCTCTATTCCCCCTTCATACCTCCATGACGTACACTACAAACGGACAACTTCATATGACTGCGAAAAGCCAGAATCCCCAGTTATGTAGGTACAATAACTACTGACTGGATGGTCATGGCTCGATTCCACTCTGTCTAGATGGACCCTGGGGCCACATCCAGCCTCTTATCAAATGGGTAAAGGAGGATTTCCTCTGGGAGCCTAAAGCTGATTATGCAATCAAAATAAGTGCTATCGGATACAATAACTCAAGCGGGAACACTTCGTAATTGCATTCAGAAGACATCGGCTTCGAATTTCCGCTGGGACACAAAGGGTCCTGCTGGAAGGTTTTTCGTGTTTTCTTCAGTCTCTCTAGGCAAGTGACGGGACAACACTTCTAAATGGCCGTGACTGCTTCCATTCACCCTTGTCCTATTCCTTGTTGAATCATCTGACGCTTTAGAGACAGCTGACAATTCATTATATAAGCCATCAATTTATTAATCAAAACAAGCAAATGTCCAGTTAGGAATACGTAGAGCTGTACCTTCACGCCTCACGTAGCTCATGGCTACATGGTGTGGGATGGTGCACTGAGAAATAGTCACCTTTACCATTATTTTCAATGTTCGGTTAATTTCACAGCGAGGTGAAATTCAAGTCTATTAACTCAGATTCAACAAATAATTCAGTGAGGTCCCTACTGATACATAATTTCATCATTTCCCTTCAAATGATGGATAGGCAAACTTGAGGAGGGAAAGACTTACACGCCATCACTTTTTGCACTTAGTACAAGGAGTTAAGAAAACAGACGGGCGTGTTGACGCACTGCAAGGGACCTGGGCCGCGGGTCTTACAGCAGGGGACCGATTAAGAGTCGCATTCTGTCATTAAGGTTAAAGTGGCATTATGCTGTGTGTGTGCATGCGTGCGTGCACGCTGTAGACTGACGGCTATTTAAAGATGCCTACCAAGTTCCGGGTCGCTGAAGGTAAAGTTCACACTGTGTTGCAGTTCACAGTGTGCAGTAACAAGGTCCACAGCAGTTCGTTATTGACTGCCTTGTAAACAGTAAGTTTCAGAACAACAGTAAACCCCTCCCACCGTCAAAAACAGTCACCACAAGATGCTGAACACCATATAATTCATACAAGATTACTGACATACAATTAATGTAACTGATTCAGTAAACAACAGAGTGCGCTAAGAGCAGAAAGGAAGTCTCATCGATCGAATCTTCCACTTTTCTTAGAACAATTACCCGTCCCACATACACCCCACCATAGCCTTTGCTAGCGTTATGCGTTTTGGGCTGGTTTATAGGAAAGAGAGGGCAGGAGCGAAACACGACATAATTTATTGACACAAAAATTCCAGGCATGTGTATGGCCTTTCTAGAGCCACCGTCTACCTCTGCCACAGTTGCCGTTCTCCCTTCGCTGTATCATGCACCTTCTTGTCCCTCAAGGTTTATTCTTCTACTCTGAATATGTAAGCGACAGGCTCCGACAGGCTGCTCCAAACCTCTGGTACCTGTCAATCCTCCAGAAGACGCCCACTCGAATAATTACGACAACAGTTCAGCCACCTCACTGCAAGAGTGTGTGGACTATTTCCTTCCACTGTTACTACAATAAAACAGTTCATCGCTCTCACAACAAAAGTCCAATATTAACCAATCTCCTGAATCGATTCCACCCACAGCGTAGTTATTTTAACTGACACAAATCGGCAGTCACTTCACGTCGGGTCGCTGGTGCTATATGCCAAGCCCATTCACCGGATCGTTGCCACTCTACTTATCGGAAACAGTGCTAGGTCCGTGAGAGCCATTCGCAGATGTTTAGCGGTTTATGTGTGATGCACACACCGAACAGTTCCTACAGCAAGCACTGCCGAACGTTCATGTGGGGAGTTCCCTCGTCCGCCTGTTCCACATTTGACAACAATTCTAAATAAGTGCAAAGGTTTCAAGCAGCAGGATTCCTTTTACAAAGCGACAAAACTGGCAGAAGATACATGCTAAATGAGAGGAAAAAGAGCCAAACAAAATTAGCACTACACTGGACACATCGCCAAGAAAATCTTCGGTTGCCACACGTGTTCGTTACCGACAAGAAAAGCAGTAAATATGTCAATAAATCGTAAGAAATCTCACCTTACATTTCTGCACTTTGTACGTACTGTTGCATCCCACATGATCTGTCAATAGCATCTTTCTCCCTTCCCTGCTGTTCCAACTAAAGTGAGTCTGTACGCATAAAGGAAGGAAATAAAACCCTCGTATCCAAAGCTCCACATATCTTAGACAAGGCTCTAGATGGAAGTGAGGAAAAGCTTCACGGACCAGCCGTCTTAACCCCATAGGCAGCTGTCGGCAGATATCTGACGAAAGGCTTTGAGGGCTCCACAGGTAAAGCGCACAAAAAAATCCCTAAGTCAACAGCGAATCTAAGCCGAATTTTACCACTTACTCGCCAAGATTCCCAGTTCAGTCCGTGCAAGACGTTTCTAAGGAACTGAACACCACTTGAGTTTACCTGGTAGCATGTAAGAAGGAAAACGATAATGAATCGCGAGTAGGTAAGGATTTGGGAATAGGAAATGGCGACGCCATTTAAGGAAAATATTCTTTTACTTAACCACAGACACAGAGGCAAGTTACGGTCGGTATTAAACGTCATAGTTCAGAGGGTCAATCGTCGGCGCGACAATGGAGGGCCGGGTCAAACCTCGCGGTAGTCGAGGTGGGATTTTTGGTGAGCAAATTCCTAGTGGGGCAGGTTTTCGCTCCGTACTCTATGGTACACATCTCCAATTACAATCATACTCCTTACTCACCTATTATGGGATTGGGATAGCGGCGCAGGTACAGCGACTCACGGGCTGGACTGTCCGGGTTTCGAACCCCGGTGGAGGCGAGAGATATTCTCATCTCAATATCTGCCCAGACTCTTGCTGGATTTCAACCAGCTTCCTCTACTATGGATACCCAACCTCTTTCCTGGGAGTACAGCGGCCATACCGTGTATCAACCACCCACCCTCTTCTAGTGACGGGGTTGAAAACCGGTACATCTTTACGTATATGTACCTCCCCTCTGTGCCGGGGACCGCGGTAGCACAGTGGTTAAGGTGCTGTACTACATATCGGAAGGTCGCTGGTTCGATCCCAGATGGTGTCATTGGAATTTTTCATTGACATAGTCCTTCCGATCGCACTATGGTCCTGGGGCCGACTCAGCCTCTAACAGAAATGAGTACCAGGAGCATTTTCTGGGGGTAAAGGCGGCCGGTGCGTAAGGCTGACAACCTTACCACCATCCCGTGCCGTTGTCATGAAATCTGGGAACCTTAACTTCCTGGAACCCTCTGGGCCACTCCAGGCCTGTAATGGGATTGCTTTCATCCCTCTGTGCCTACATGGTATCTTACGAGGCGACCTTCACCTTTACTCATATATTATGAAGTAATGACACAGTAGGACCAATGAAAACCACAGTAATGACACGTCGCTGATCATCCCACTCCTAAACTACATACAAACAAATAAATATTTCCAGCGAAAGGCAGATTAAATAAGCAAAGACTTTGCAAAAGATTAAAACTATTCACTAATTCAGAAGCTAATTCTGAATCGGAAAAAAACCAATCACAGAAACCATGCTGAAGGAAACAGCATGTATAAGCAGTAACAAACCTTAAGAGACATACTGTAAATTCTAGTATACCAGGGTCTGCTACAGGGTTCGATCACCATACCTTATAAATGCAAGAGGGCTCCGTGCACACTTAGGGTATTAAAATTTCAGAGCACTGAAACCTCGCCAGGAATATTCTGTAAGAAGTCTAAGTACAAGTTAAGACCAGAGCTAAACCTTTCCCTGGCGCATCATTCTAACAGCACAGTCTGTGGCGATCTGTGGACTCTGCGCCGCAAATCGGATTCCTGATGCTCTAATTAAAACCGAGAGACTTCGGACAAACCGTCTCCATGGGGACCAACGACAGACCGATTTGTAAATTTGTAACACAGTGGAAAGTTTACCACAAGCAAAGGGGATTTTGTGATCTAAAGCGCACACAACAAGGCGGACGTCTTGAAGCCCTCAGTGGCAGAAACCAACAGCATCAAATTTACCTTGTGTTCTGCCTCGAAAGGCAAACCCGCAATTACAGTGCAGGTCACAAAATGTAAGACGGTGAAAGAGGGAAAGGAAAAGATGCTGAAAAATAACAAAAAATGACACAAAGGAAAAGAGGCGACAATCAAAAGGAGGAAACAAATTTAAAGTAAGGAATGGTACAGAAAAAACTGAAGTAGAGACAAGAGAAGAGGTAAACGAGGTGTGGGGAAAGAAGGAAAAAGGACGTAAAAACACATAGAACAAGGGAGTGAAGAAGATGGGGAATAAAAAGGATAAATAACCGTCGTACATTACTATTACTTTTCGACGTTATGCCGTGTTGTCTGGTAAATGCGCACAAAAGATTCAGAAAAACCTTCTGCACCCCCCCCCCCCCCAACCCAATCACACCCCCACCCTTTCAAAAACTTCCACCCACACGATCACGATTCCACGGCG
>Ga0123355_10021876_pt1 | contig 10245 bp, 6 predicted proteins | sample TergutEmb28metaG_3_FD_89872 | JGI IMG/M metagenome (GOLD analysis project Ga0123355, IMG submission 89872) | Embiratermes neotenicus P1 segment gut microbial communities from Petit-Saut dam, French Guiana - Emb289 P1 | ecosystem: Host-associated > Arthropoda: Insects > Digestive system > Gut ... | reverse complement strand
TATAAAAGATATATACCTGTGAATATAAAAGATATATACCTGTGAATATAAATGATATATACCTGTGAATATAAAAGATATATACCGGTGAATATAAAAGATATATACCTGTGAATATAAAAGCAACACAATTCCAATACTAGAAGCACCTCCTTTAAATGTCCATGATTTATATCTGTGTATGGCAAGCATAACAAGGTGTATGAGTGCAAAACTTGACACTTTACATGGATTTCACTATGCAGTACATATAAACATTGCACTACAGTGACACACCCCAACACTGTGTGTTACCTGGAAGTGGCAACTTAAATGTTTGTTACATCTGAGTAGCATTAATCTGAGGCCTTAGAACCATGACTATAGCATGCCAATATTTTTTAACCATGACTAAGTTTTCTGTAAGTATAATAAGTTTAGGAACTGCTTACTGTTAAAGGTACTCACTTCCAGCAAGTGCATGCAGTATGAAGTTTCTGTACTTTACAAAACTAACCTCTTTGCAGACACTATATTCCATTTTCTCATGTCCATCAAAGACCAAATTTTCAAATTCATTTTCTCCTCTCTCTGTTGTAGCTTCATCCACATTAGTGTGGGCTTTTCCACTCTTCAGCACCAACTTCAGAGGAGTACAGCGTTTCTCAGGCGATGATCGCGGCAACTTGATCACTGTTTTTAAAGTTCCAGTGTAGTTACCTTCACTGGTCTTATTATGACTGCCAGAAGTTGCAATGCCAGCCTATAAAGCAGTAATAACTCTAAGAAAGAGAGGTACATTCTGGAACGAATAGAAGTAGGATACAACTAAAGAATCAGCAATAGATATAAATCTGATAGAAGTATAGAAAGTAAGAAACTACAGTACTTATAAGACTTCTCCTCCAGACATGCAGGGATATATAAGGAACCCAAGGGAAAATTCATCTGAATGCACTCAGTCAGAGCATAAAGAACACAAAATGAAACACTTTAAGGCCATGTTCCCAGGTTTACTGTACCTATTATTAAAGTGATGTCACCATTTGTGTTTCTGCACTGTGCAGTGGTTACATGTTCCAACATTTTAGAGATAGTATGTTCCTCCAGAATGTCAAAACATCCAATTGTTATATGGAGCAAAAACCCAAAAGACAACCACAATTTCAAACAATAACATCTGTTCAATTTGGATTCTGAATTCACTGCACTAGGCTGTGGATGTAAATTTTATTTCTTGTTATAAACATAGAATACAAAAGGCACAGGCTACACCTTCAGATGCAGGATACAAAACAGTGTAGGTATTTCAATTAAGACTCATCATCTGAGAAAGATGAGCCCCCCCCCCCCAGTGAAAGGGCACTCTTAATTTACAATTAAGAAACTACTGCATTTGTTCTGCGGTTATGTGAGAGAACCAGAAAACTTACTGACGAAACTTTCTGAATTGTCAACCATTTTCCACAATCAGACAACATAATACTTTACAAACTTCTGAATGTACCATACATATTCAAGAGCATGAGAACCTTCTTTCCAAATATATTCATTTTTTTATTGTAAGACAGTATCTGAAATGACACGGATTCACTTAGTATTATAACATAACATGAAGTTCTAGGCACAATTCATGAAGCCTTCTTTCCTACTGTAGACCTCCAACCTAAAAACCTTGTGTTTTTAATGTCTTATTTAGACAATATACATTTAGCTCATGGGCCAGCCTGCTGAACTCATGCACAGATTATCACAAAATCATAGCCTAGTTGAGTAAAATTTGTATTTGGAATTGTAAGCAGAGTGAAATTGTAGAGTTAGATACTGTCTCTGCCATGCTGCATGCCAAATGTTTAGTTTGGTTTGTGATTTTGGACATGTTAAAAGTACTCCTTTGTATTTTATAGTCTTCAATGTGTACACAGGTAACTGTCAAGCACTACTTTAAATTATTATGTAACTCAAAGTTATGTGACAACAAAGGAAGTCTTTTGTTTAGAAATTCCTAATTCTAGAGAACTGTCATATTCAACAATAAAGGGTCTCAGTGACAAGTTCTGCGCATCCTGCTGTTGAGGACAACATATGAAGTGGCAAGCTGTCTCTTCTAGAACATAAGGCATTTAACATTAAGGGACTTGCTGAGAAGTCTAAGATAACTGGAGAGGGGAAGAAGAAGAAGAAGGCAAAGAAGGAGAAGAGTAGGAGGAGGAGGAGGAGGAGAAGAAGAAGAATGAGGAGGAGGAGGAGAAGGGGAGGGAGAGGAGAAGGAGAAGTAGCAGCAGCATTTGTTTTAGTTCTGTGCAAACATTTTAACATGTGTTCTGCAGGAGTCTGATTCCAGCAATACAACTAAACATGTGATGAGGAGACAGTATGGAACAGCTATGAGATCTTTTGGGGCAACAAATTATTATAATGAACATCTATCAGTAGCAGGCGATGAATCTTACTCTACTGGATTTTCTTTGTATGGTTTCTTGAAAGACCAGGTATTTGAGAGCAACAGAGGGATAGTGCAGTACCTTCAGTAAAACTTTACAAGTGTCTCAGGAAATGTTGTACACTGGTACAGAACATGTTTACAGGCCAATGGATAACAAGTAACTTTACACTGGTACAGTATTTGCATTTGAATATGTTGGTTACTACTTAAAACATATCTGATGATGACACTACCACCACCACTACAGTCCAATTCATGAATCTTGAAACATGCAGGGTAAGGAAGTGGGGGAAGACAAAGGAAAAGGGATGCACAGGGAATGAGGCTAGTCTTGTTTCATGGCACGAGATGTCAGTGAAAAATATCAGTCCCAAATACATCGCCGCCTAGAATGTTAGGAGCTGCCACAGTAACTCTAATGTAAGTGCCAAAAGCTTTTGCACAGACTGTAATTGCTGAGTCATATACCCTCACCAGGCAAATACCCAACCCCTTCCTGCCTACATTCATTAAAATACTTTCCAAGTCTCCTGTTACCAGAACTGACTCATAGTACCATATTTACCTGAATGCAACATGACTTGAATCCAAGATGACCCCCAAAATAAAACATATCTACCATAGAAAAATGCAGTTATCCAAATCAATGAACCCCCCACCAAGTAAAACGCTGGCTAGAAAAAAATATTTTACCATTCATTGCATACACTTACTACACAGAGTATGTCAGATTCTATCTACCTTTACCAATCAGTGTCACTGTCTCGGTCTTTACAGTAAGTGCCTTTACCTTCCTCACACTCACTCCTAACATTTCCATCCTCTTCACTGTCATTCCACAACATACTGCAGTCTCATCCATTCCACTGGACATACAGCACTTCTTAAAAATCATCACAGTCACTTCTGGTGAGACGTGCTGCCATGCTGTTATAATCCACACTGACTAAATAATACACTTATGCTTCTTGGTTTATAAACTTACTTGAACCTACAAAGATTTACAGTTTTCTCCACAGATTGTATCCGTGGTGTTCAGAGTTTTAAATCCATGTGTTCTGGTTTGTGGTATTGTGTCTGTGGTCTGGTCAGTCTGACTTCATGGCTTATTTTATGGTTTTGAATCTGTGGATTGTTCCAGGTTTCATTTTTGAGCCTTGTAGTTAATTTTTCAATTGTCATTTTCTTGTTATGACCCTTGGACTAGATCTGTTCTCAGGTTCATATCTTAACAAGATTACTGTTTCTATTGTAGCCAGTGACTAAGATTAGCTTGACCTAAGGGGTCCACCAGGATAGATGCTTCTTTGCCTACAGACCAAAACAGAGCCGGTTTCAAAAAACAATGTGCTTCTTTAAAAAATTAGAGGATGGAAGAAACCCCCCCCCCCAAAAGAAGATTATGCCAACTTTAACAATGCTGTTCTCTCTTTTGTCTACACTTGGTGATGCAGGCCTTGGTTTAACTCCTTATGGTCCAATTGAGTAAAAACCAGTTTGGCATAGTCTGGTTCAGAGCTTTATAGGCAAATTTAAGACAACCTCATATATTTAAGCACCAAATTTAAGGGAAAAAACTCTTCTTGCATTCGAGTAAATATTGTACTATTACTACTAGTGCTGCTGCCACTGCTGCTACACATCCATTACTGTCTATGACACTGCCAACAAACCTGTCACAGGAAAGCATGAGAGTTTCAAAACCACAACTAGCTAGTGAATGGCAGACGTTTGATTCGTATACATTTTCAGAAAGACCTGGAGAGTGAAAGTAATCCTCTCCTTGTGGTGCTTCCTAGACAAGACAGACAAACAAACAAAAAATTTGGCCACCTATGACCATGCAACCCCAGTGACTGCAAACTGCAACTTCATCACCATCAGCAGCAGCAGCAGCAGCAGCAGCAGCAGCAGCAGTGGCAGTGGCAGCCAAAAATTTCAGTGGACTAGAATTCAACTGTGTGACTAAATGTGTAAACATTCAGCATGCTAGACCATGAGGCCAATTGAATTCTGTTGGGTGTGTCAATCAATATGCTTGTACATCATCTTTGTCTTTTTTACATCCCGTTTCTACTACTATTTACTAGAAGTGGTGGTGGTGTGTATTATTACACATTTTGTGATGCTTGGCAACAGCACCTAATAATCAGGAAAAAGGAAAATCTGAACAAACACGGATACAAAGTAAACACTTCAACATTTCACATTCTGAAAGCTGTGAAATAAACTGTATAAACAAAATGTACATCTGTCCATTGTCTGAATATTTCAGTAGGTGCCAGGACATACAATACCTGTGTAACTCGAAGAGGCTGCAGTCCAAGAGCACTCAGGACTGTTTCTTTGATTGCCTGCTGTTCTGGACTCACTTCCTCCTCCATAAACTTACTTTTCAAATCACTGACTTTGGAATCATTCTCTTCAGTGTCTAAACTGCTTGTCTCAATACCATCAATGGAACTTGATGCTTTGTGAAGCGAGTCCTCAACTTCAAACTGCTCCACATGAGACATGATACCTACAGCACCATCTTCCGATACCTTGTGACACTGTTCCACAGTCACTTCCTTATGGCTGATTTCTTCGTTGACATGTTTCCTACTGTCCTTTACCTGTCCACCTTCAATTGAACACCCAGAAGTAACAGATGGAAATTCCTCCTTAGCAGAAATGGTTACTTGTTGCTCTTTGCAATCACACTGGCTTTCTGGCATGTTATTCTCCATGTCCTTTACAACAACGTCTGAGGACTTAAGGCCTGAATCATGAAATATGTCTTTCATGTTTTCTTTGGCATAAAACATTGTTGGTTCAATACCACTCTGTAATTTATGAATCAGTTCCCCTTCCAAATTATTCATTTCATCATTTTTATCATCCTCTTCTTTACCTTCTTTATCTCTTTTTATGTGTGTCACAACGTTAGACATAAATGTTCTCTGTAAAGGTAATACGTTGTCAGTCTCAACCTTCAGTTTAGCGTATGATTCACCGGTATGGGTGACTTTACTTGCCTCCTTTTTTGCTGGCCCCCCATCAAAAAAATCTTCATTTTGAACAACTTCCTCAGTTCCAAGATCAATAAAATCAGTCATATCAGAAGTGTCGTCTGTTTTGGGTTGTGAAATCCTCTTCTTTTTATCTTGGTCTGAAATTATTTCCTTTTTATCAGTATTTTCAAGTTCAACAGCAGCTTCTTGAAACATTTTAACATTTAACAGAGTTCCTGAAGTTTCATCTTTCTTTCCACCAACAACCCCATCAACACACATGGAAGTTCCCATTTCTTCACTCAAAACTTCAGCTTCCTCTTTCATGTGGACATCATGCTTATGAAACAAATACTGCTTGGAAGGGACACTCTGTGCTGTCACTCCAGTTGTGCTGTTATGAAGTAACAAATCTCCTGCCTTATCTGAACTACTTGCTGCTGCAAACACTGGGTCTGCCTTCCTTTCTGATTCCTGTACTTTCACATTCTTGTCTTCCACATCAGTCTCTTTGCCTTTCAGTTCTGAAGTCTTTCTGGCTGAAAATGTAACATCTTCATGAACCATAGTACTACCACTTTCAGCCAAACAAACAGTGAGCGATTCTGCTTCATCTTTCACACCTTCCTGGCTCTTTTCTTGCAAATCTAGTTTTGATGATTTCATTCTTCCAGTTGTCATACAGTGGAGCATGGCTGCTCGTACTTTACCTACCGATGAACGAGTTGATCTACGAACATTTTTACCTGCTTCACTAGCACCACTTTCACAATCATTATGAATCATGGTCTCTAAAGCAGCTTTCACATTATTAGTAGCTTCTGGTATTTCAAGAAAATTCGATTTCTGTGGCTTGTCAGTCATGCTACTACACTCACTTCCATCAACAACATTGTAAGACATTTCTTTAAAATTTGTTCCATTACTGGGATCAACACTCTCATTATAATCAATTTTCACGTCAACATCACAGACTGTTTCTTTACAATCTTTTTTAATGTTTGTGTCCACAACAAAGTCATCTTTACAAACTTTTTTTATACAATCAGCAGCACCATTACCTGTACTGACAGGATCATTATTGTCAATCACAATTCTGTTACTGTCATAAGTATCTGTTACTACACCATGGGTGACGGTATTCTCACAATCCACACTTGTAATTTTGTTTGAGTTCTTGGAGTCAGTCTTAATGATGTCACTTTCACAATCCACTTTCCTGTCAAGAATTCCTGTACTGCCATCATCCTTACTACCAAGGTCAATTTTGCTGTCATATTCCAGTTCACTGTCAATGTTGTTACATCCTTTTCCATCAATATTACTATTAAAAACACAATCCCCTTTATGTGTAATAGTTACATCAGTATCAGAATCATTAACACCAGACACATCTGCCTCATTTGTAGGAGTCTGAGAAAGAACACAAGCAGATTCTTTCTCAAGTTCTAGACCAGCACACATATTTGAAGTATCTTTCTCTACATCCCTCACAGAAACACTGGATATACCACCTTCTACATCTGCAACATTTTCAATGTCTGAAGACGGCTTCTCTTCAACAGATGAATTTACAATCACAGCACCCATATTAGCCAATTCAGTAGCAGTGCAAGTGACAGAACTCTGGTGTTCTCCACTGCTTGCAGTTAAAACAGACCGTGCACCTTCTTTCTGTAGCGGAATATTTATGGGATTTTGAACAACATAGAACACACCACTAGAACTTGGACACTCCTGAAAAAAATTTCTGCTCTTCATAGCCTTCATATCTCGGACTTTTCTTACTGATTTTTCACGGGGGTGACAAACTGCTATACCAACTGAAAGATTCTGTCCATTTTTGTGTCCCAGTTCCTTCAACTCAGCATTATCTTGCACAGTCACTCTTCTTGGAGTTGGTAAAACGTGTTCCACTGTTTCTTTGGTTTCTGAAACCTCACTTCCTGAGCTGATGTTTTGGTTGCTAAAGTCATGGCTAAGCTCACATTCAATTGACTTACAGTTGGTTTTCTCAGAAGAAAGAGATTCTGGTTCACATAAGTTAAAATTAGTGTCCATTAAATTTTTTTCATTTTCAATACACTTTTCAAGATTTGACTCATCTGATTCCGATGGTTTGGTGAAGACCAACTTTTCTTCTCCCCTTGGGACTAATTCCTTCCCAGTAGACTCAGTAAGTTTGTTTCTATGTATTAGCTCAGCAATTTTGTTCGAAATTGATTTTCCTAAACAGCTATCATGAGAAGTGCGCGACTGGTTTTCTGTATTAGGTAAACTGAAGGCATCAGAGGCAGAACGTTCTTCATTTTTTGTATCATCCACTGGAACCCTGGAATCACAGTCTGAATCCCAGATTCCTTTGCCATTTTCCAGTCTTGGGAAGTCATAGACACTGCTGTCGCTCCCTGCAATGCTTGACTGATCATCTAAACAGGTTTCACTTTTACCTCCCAAATCACTGCCACTGCCATCTCTAGTGATACTGAGTAACCGTCTTCGTTTGGGATACCCCACATCAAGTCCTTCCAAGAGACTAGGATCTTTTAGTTTTCTTCTTTTCCCATTCCTTAAAACTCTAGCTGGTGAGTCCGATCTTGTAACATAAGGTGTATTACGACCTTTAGTCCCATTCCGTACATCTGGGCTTCCTGTCCCTACCTTGTTCTGTGCAGCAAACCTTCGTAACTTTGGACTCTGTGCTTTTGTGTTTAGGGTATTCAGGTTGGAATCATCTGACACGGTTGTTTCCTCCAGTGCTCGGCTCCCTTGTTTACCAGCTTTTGAAACCTTATTGGTCTTGCACAACCGTGGGCTCTGTGAGTGCTTTGCATCAGTTGAATGACAAAGTAATTCATTAGCTAAGTTTGTACCACCCTGAGATATGGCTGTCTTATTTAATTTATTGGTATGACGTAATTTTGGGTTTTGAGAACTCCTTCCTGGTTTGCCTCCCACAGCACAGTCAACAGTTGAACTAGCTCCATCTTTTACAGTCACTCCTGTACTCTCCAAACTCTTCCTTGATTTTATGCCACCTGTTGATCTCTTTTTAAGAATACATTTCTTTCCTTGATTTACATCCTTCTGAACCTGTTTGGAATCCTTTGTTTTATTACTAACGTCCTCTTCTTTCGCAGCTTCCGTTACTTTCACAACTTTATCGCTTTCTTTCCTAACCCCCAACTGCTTACTGTTGAGTGGCTTTTTTTCTCTACTAGCCATTGCAATTTTCAGTCAACATCTGTAACTAAAGGAGTAATTTCATTAACATTGTAAACTCTAAATGCATACTGCTACATATTTCATATCTGAAAGGTCAATTACCACAGAAATCACAGAATTCTTGGTTCGGGCCACAAATGGGAACATACTACACTTCCCGTGTTTTAAAATTTATTAAATTGTTCACCATATTCCAGGCAGACAGCGAATGAGCAACATGTTTCAAGAGTAGACGAAATAATATTCAATTAAGGTATGTTAAAGCATTCATGTTTCATATTTTCAAAACTGTCAATAACAAAGGGTAACACCACTACGAAATAATCGTACAAAAACTACATTTTATTCAAACAAAAGACGATCGGCGGTGAAATCCGTATTAATAGTAACATTTTAAGGAAAGTTTCCGATACTTACTTTACAGTATGTATTAAATCTCGCTTGCAGAAACATTCAGCATTCCTTATATTACATTATTCATCATAAAATCGTATGGCAAAATCACTCGTTGTTTCGAACAACTGTTTCAAAACTTGGAAAAGAAGTGCACACACACTAAAAACACCTTCCTTGTTTCGTGTTAAATAGCGCCACCTATGCCCAGAGACGCACGTAGACCCTTATTCGTTCACAAGTACATCACAGTTGGCACAACACGCCTGTCTTCTAAGTAAACTTAAGCTTGAAATCGCAGCTTTCAAATCACGTAATCATTTATTTCAAAATTAATATCTAGAGCAAAATACGATAAAATATAAAAATTGTGGTGCGCTTTTTCTCCATATTGTCCAATACTCGCAGCCGCCAGAAACCGACTACACCGATTATCTTTACGGCTGTGATCACTCTTTGAGGGAAGTAAACAGTGTTACTTTGGGCCGGATGAGAGAGGCGGGGGTAGGTGAGGATTTAAGTGTGTTATGTAGTAGTGCTCGGAAGTGCATATACAATCGGAGTGGTCCTAAAGTGTAAATGCTGTAACTTGTACACTAAGTACCATAAGCATGGCGTGTAGGGCATTGTCTACCAGATGTGCGAAAATACTGCACTTCAGGCATGTTTTCGGTGAAACTTCCACCACACCAATGCGTACGGTAGGACATACTTGTGTCTCCAAAACGTAACTGAGTTGTTAATACAGACGTTAAGAGTGGTCGATTATGGCATTACTTTGTCATTACAGTGTTTCATTTGTCCCACGTTACTTTCATTGATGACGTTTGTTGTGGATAATTGCGAAGTTTTCAGACTAACTCGGCAGTACATACTACGGATACAAGAAATAAGACTAAACTTTATAGGCTTGTTGCTATACTCTCACGTTTTTAGAGGCGTGTTTCCTGTGTCGGTATAAAAATTTTCAGTAGTCGAACCTATAGTATTTTAAATCGTAAAAATGATAGGACAGTTTAAGGCTGCAGTGTTAAGGCATCTGTTTATTCCTGTTATTCACATGAAGGATATCAGGCATGCACAGACTACTATTTACTTACTTACTCCATGGTGCAGAGTCCTTCTTGAGAAGCTAACTGGTCTGCAGCTAGTCAGGAAATTCCCCGCATTTCACGGAACCCGAAGGTTCATTACCGCACTCACAAGCGT
>Ga0123355_10021875_pt1 | contig 10245 bp, 10 predicted proteins | sample TergutEmb28metaG_3_FD_89872 | JGI IMG/M metagenome (GOLD analysis project Ga0123355, IMG submission 89872) | Embiratermes neotenicus P1 segment gut microbial communities from Petit-Saut dam, French Guiana - Emb289 P1 | ecosystem: Host-associated > Arthropoda: Insects > Digestive system > Gut ... | reverse complement strand
TACATAGCGTCACGAATAAAAAAAGAATTTTTATATTTAATTCCAAAAATTTGTGCTTCCTCTAAACGCAAACGAAAGTATACTATTTTTCGTCTTATCTCTTAATTGGACGCACATGGGGTTCTACCTTCTATTTAGTTCCGTTATCCAAATAGGTATAGCACAGCGTTTATAGTGGTCAATATTTCCATTTTGAGGAAAACATTCACTTGTTTCTTCCCACTACATTTCTGTTAAGTTGCTTGAGTAATTTGTTGGTTTAAATTCTATTATTTTCATTTGGCTAGTTTATCATATTTTGAAAAATGAAAATAATATAACACAATGCTTATCAGCCGATAAGTTGCATTTAATTTTTATATAGCAAAAGGAGAAATAATTATGGCAAACGAATATGAAATAAAAATACAAATTTGTGAGATTGGAAAGCGGATATATGACCGCAACATGGCGGCCGCAAATGATGGCAATATTTCTGTCAAGCTAAATGATAAAGAATGGCTTTGTACACCCACAGGAGTATCCAAAGGCTTTATGACCCCGGACTATATATGTAAAGTAGATGCCCAAGGGAATATAATCCATGCTGTAGGCAACTATCGTCCTTCTTCTGAGATTAAAATGCATATGCGTGTATATGAAAAACGTAGTGATGTAAATGCAGTTGTTCATGCTCATCCGACCTTTGCCACAAGCTTTGCTATTGCAGGTATTCCCTTAACACAACCTATTATGCCCGAAGCTGTTATTTTTTTGGGATGCGTACCCATTGTAGAATACGGCACTCCTTCAACTATGGAAATACCTGATAACATAGAAAAGTATCTGCAACATTACGATGCCGTATTATTAGAATCTCACGGTGCACTTACATGGGGACACGATTTAATAAACGCCTATCATAAAATGGAATCCTTAGAATTTTATGCGGAGTTACTATACCGTTCAAAAATGCTTGGCGGCCCAAAAGAACTTAGTCCTGCGCAAGTACAAAAATTGTATGATGTACGTAGGCAATTTGGAATTCCGGGCAAACATCCGGCTGAATTGTGCCACAATAAAAGCGGCCCCAATTGCCATAGTTGTTCAACTACAGTAAATCCGCAAGGCGATGCTTCATCAGACGATATGGTAAAAGAAATTACCGGAAGGGTAATAAAAGAGCTAAGTTTATAACATATAAAAAGCATGAAATCAGAAAGGTGATATTAATGGCACAAGAAGCGTTAGGAATGATCGAAACCAGAGGTTTAACAGCAGCTATAGAAGCGGCAGATACTATGACAAAAGCGGCAGAAGTTACCTTAGCAGGAATAGAAAGAATTGGCTCCGGATTGGTGACAGTTATGGTGCGTGGTGATGTTGGTGCTGTAAAAGCAGCAGTAGAAAGTGGTGCGGCGGCGGCATCTCGTCTTGGTGAGTTAGTTGCCTCGCATGTAATACCACGGCCACACAGTGATGTAGAAAAGATTCTACCCAAATTATAGATGAGAAGATTATACGATCAATTGCAAAAAGTGCATCAAAAGTGAAAGGAAGGTGTGTTACCATTGGCAAAAAAATCCTTTTCCAAGAAGAGGGACGCCGGGAGAATACGAGAGTCTAAAAAGGGGCAAGAAAAGACCAAAACAATAGTTATTTCTCCGGTTGAAGAAATTAAAGCAATAGAGCTGCAAGAAGTAACAAAGATAGAAAAAATAGAAACCATAAAAAATGAAAAATCCAAGAAAGGAGATATAAAGAAGATGGCGCAAGAAGCATTGGGAATGATAGAAACCAGAGGGTTAATAGCTGCAATTGAAGCAGCAGATGTTATGTGTAAAGCTGCCCATGTATATTTGGTGGGTATAGAAAAAATTGGATCCGGGCTAGTTACAGTTATGGTACGTGGCGATGTTGGTGCTGTAAAATCTGCTGTAGAATCAGGGGTAAGTGCAGCGGGCAAGTTAGGAGAATTAGTCACTGCCCATGTAATTCCCAGACCACACATAGACATAGAGACCATACTGCCACAGGTATAGCTTTATGAGCATAAAATAAAATATAGATAAAATAAAACAGCTTAAATGTGAGGTATGAAAAATGAATGAAAGTGCGCAACTATACCGGAATGAATTTTGGAAAGGCAAAGAGCAGCCAAAATCAGTTGTTGCTGAGCAATTTGGCTATGATGGCATTGTAGATGAATTGGCTCAATTAATTATCAATGGTAAAAAAACGGCTACTTGTAGTGCATACGCCCTTTATGAAATAGAAAATCTGCCCCTACCTACCATTGACATGTATACAATTATTCTTAACAGTAAAGACGATCCTGTAGCAATTATTAAAACTACTGAAATTCAGCTTATAAAGATGAACGAAGTACCTGAAGAACTTGCACTTGCCGAAGGCGACCTAACCTTTGAATATTGGTGGAATGGGCATAAAGAAGCTTTTACTAATGAATTAGCTGAATTTGGATTAGAATTTTCTGAAGATATGTTGTTAGTATTTGAACGCTTTGAAGTGGTGGATGTAAAGTCGAAAGGATAATTACAGGTATGCTTTGTTGCAGAGTTACAGGAAGCGTTATAGCTACACGCAAAAACGACAAATTAAAAGGTTGTAAATTTACCATTGTAGAACCTTTAGATTCTTTAAACGGAGTAGGCTCCTTTATTGCAATTGATAATATTGGAGCAGGGGTCGGAGAAACGGTAATTGTAGTATGCGGATACAATGCAAAATTCGCATATGATGCAGGAGATATGCCTGTAGACGCTGCAATTGTTGGTATTGTTGATGAGGGAACATATTAGACTATGGGCATAGATGAGATTAAAAAGATAATCCGGGATTGCGGCATAGTAGGGGTAGGTGGCGATGGTTTTCCAACTCATTTGAAGATGGACAGCCAAGTACACACTATTTTACTTAATTGCGCAGAATGCGAACCTTTACTTAAAGTACACCAGCGGTTACTTGCCTGTTATCCTAACGAAATACTTTCAGCACTAGGCAAGCTATCAGATATATTAGATGCCTCTGTTGTTATTGCCATAAAAAAGAATTATAAGGCGGCCATATCCGCTGTTAGTTTTAAATTAGAGCCACGTATGAAACTTGCACTTTTAGATGATATTTATCCTGTTGGTGACGAAATAGTATTGATATACGAAGCTTTAGGTACTGTGATACAACCCGGTACCCTTCCTATAGAATCAGGTTGCATGGTTTTAAATGTAGAAACAGCCTACAATATTTATAATGCCTTGGAACAGGGCTTGCCCGTTACTCAAAAATGGGTAACAATTATTGGTGAAGTAGAAAACCCCAGCATTGTTCTTATTCCTTTAGGTACAACTATAGAAGAAGCTGTCAAACAGGCAGGAAATATAACAGTAGAAAATCCTGCTTTTATCACAGGCGGGCCAATGATGGGTGGTAGAGCTTTTCCATCAGATGAAATAAAGAAAACAACAAATGCTGTTTTAGTATTACCAAATGATCATATGTTAGCTCAAAAAAGCATGAAGAAAGTCAATAATGCAGATATAAACAGAATAGCCTCTGCTTGTTGCCAATGTCGAACATGTACGGATATGTGCCCCAGATATCTGCTGGGATATCCAATAGAGCCACATAAAATAATGCAGGCATCGTGTTCAAGATATTATAGTTCTGAAGCTTTTCATGGAATAATGTATTGTAGTTTGTGTGGCCTGTGCGAGATGATTGCTTGCCCTCAAAGTTTATCTCCACGATCATTAAACAAAATAATTAAAACATCTTTAATTGAAAATGGTATAAAGCCTAAAAAATTGGAAGCTGCTTTAGTTTCTGATGCAAGAAAATATAGATATGTAAATACAAATCGACTGGTTATGAGACTTGGCCTGGCAAAGTATGAGGTGTAGTATATGAAAAAAGCTCTAGCTATTGTAGAATTCACAACTGTATCAACCGGGATAAAAGCTGTAGATATGATGGTAAAAACTGCAAATGTTGATATTGTAGAAGCTCAGCCTGTTTGTCCCGGCAAGTATATGATTGTTGCAGCAGGATTATTAAGTGCTGTCAATGCCTCTGTAGAAGCAGTTAAATCCGCATTTGGCCAGCGTTATATCAGCGGATTTATATTAGGAAATCCTCATGAAAGTCTTTTGTCTGCTATTTATGGTACCACTCAAATAGAAAAAATTCATGCTCTTGGTGTTCTTGAAACTTTTGACGCAGCTTCCGCAGTAATGGCGGCAGATACTGCGATAAAAACGGCTATTGTAGATTTGATTGAAGTAAGATTAGCAAAAGGAATGTGTGGAAAATCATTTATTACGCTTACAGGAGAAATTTCTGCCGTTGAGTCCGCGATTATGCGTGCAACAGAAGTAGCGGGCGAATCAGGTATGTTTTTAGACTCCGGCATCATTGCCAACCCGGATGATAAATTGTCAGAATTTATTTTATAGCAGATAGCACGTCAATACCAAGGTGCTTTTTTGACCCTCATCTTAACTTTGTTTTGAGCGCGGCATAACGGCGTAACTTTACGTCGTTATGCCGCGCTAATTTTATGTTATGGCCTTCATAAATTCATGAGTAGGACGTAATTTATATTATGACTATACTTTCCAATTAAGCAAGCTTGTGATAAAATCTGTCAGATTCATGAAATTTTACAGAGTACGGAGTATACTGAATATGTCAAAAGAAAAGATCATTATAAAAGGTGCAAGGGAAAACAACCTCAAGAATATAGATATAGAAATTCCTCGTAACCAACTGGTAGTTTTTACGGGCATGAGTGGATCCGGCAAATCTTCTTTAGCTTTTGATACCATTTATGCGGAAGGACAAAGGCGATATGTAGAGTCTTTGTCCTCTTATGCCAGGCAATTCTTAGGGCAGATGGAGAAGCCGGACGTAGACTTTATTGAAGGGCTGTCTCCTGCTATTTCCATTGACCAAAAAACCACAAGCCATAATCCACGTTCTACTGTAGGCACAGTAACAGAAATATATGACTATATGCGCCTTCTGTTTGCAAGAGTAGGTACACCCCACTGTTACAAATGTGGCCGAGAAGTTAAGCGTCAAACGGTAGATCAAATAGTGGATCAAATTATGACCTTGCCTGAACGCACTCGCTTACAGGTACTTGCACCTGTTGTTCGCAGCAGAAAAGGCGAGCATACTAAGCTCTTGGATAATGCCCGACGCAGTGGCTATGTCCGTGTGCGTGTAGATGGCATTGTTTATGAGCTTACAGAATCTATTGCCATGGAGAAGAACAAAAAACACACCATCGAAATTGTTATTGATAGGCTGACAGTGCGTGAAGGAATTGAAAAGCGGCTAGCGGAATCCATTGAAGCAGCCACAGCATTAACAGACGGACTTCTGATAGTTAGTGCAGAAGAATCTGAAGGCACCAAAGATATTCTGTTTAGCCAAAATTTTTCCTGCCCGGATTGCGGAATCAACTTGGAAGAACTTGCACCTCGTTCTTTTTCCTTTAACAATCCGGCGGGTGCTTGTGCAACATGTACCGGCCTTGGAATGAAACGTATTTTTGACCATGAACTGATAGTGCCAAATCCTGCTTTATCCTTACTGGAAGGAGCTATAAACGTTCAAGGCTGGAAGTCCATCGGTTCAGAAAACAGCATGAGCAATGCAATATTTGCAGCTTTGGCAGAACATCATGAATTTGATTTAAACTCCCCATATGCTGAACTTCCCGATGACATCAAAGACATCCTTATGAATGGAAGTGATAAACAGCTTAACATCGAATATCTAAGTGGGGGCGATCGTAAATCTTACAAATATTTTTTTGAAGGCATAATTCATAATATGGAGCGTAGATATCAAGAAATATCTGATTTTAGCCGTCGCCAAGAATATGAAGCATACATGACAGAGATATTATGCCCTGCTTGTAAAGGCAGACGTCTAAAGCCTGAGATTTTGGCCGTTACTATTAACGGGCAAAATATTTCTGATATTACCGGCATGGCAATACATGGAGTAATGGATTTTTTTAACCAAATAAAATTAACGGAAACGCAAGAACTAATTGCAGATCCTATCTTAAAGGAAATTCATGCGCGTACAGGTTTTTTAGTAGATGTTGGCCTTGATTATCTGACTCTGGCTCGCTCTGCCGGGACATTATCAGGTGGAGAAGCACAACGGATACGACTTGCCACGCAAATAGGATCCGGGCTGGTAGGCGTAGTTTATATTTTGGATGAACCTAGTATTGGCCTTCATCAAAGAGATAATGACAGGTTGCTAAAGACCCTGATGTATTTGAAAGATCTGGGCAACACCCTTATTGTAGTAGAGCATGATGAAGATACTATGCGAGCTTCTGATTTTATAGTAGATATCGGCCCTCAAGCGGGTATCCATGGCGGAGAAGTTGTTTTTGCAGGCAAAGTAAAAAACATTACAAAATGCAAAGAATCCATTACCGGCCAATATCTAAGCGGCAAAAAGAAAATAGCTGTCCCTGGCACTCGGCGTACTTTTAACGATAAAAAACTTACGATTATAGGGGCAGAAGAAAACAATTTAAAAAATGTAGATGTTGATCTTCCGTTAGGACTATTTACTTGTGTAACAGGAGTATCAGGATCCGGTAAATCTTCTTTAGTTAACGAGATATTATATAAGCGACTGGCTCGCGATCTTAACCGAGCAAAAATGAAGCCCGGCAAGCACAAAAGCTTAGAGGGCATAGATGCATTAGACAAAATAATTGCAATAGATCAATCACCTATCGGGCGTACTCCAAGGTCAAATCCCGCTACTTATACAGGTTTATTTGATTTAATACGGGATGTTTTTGCACAAGTACCCGAAGCCAAGGTACGTGGATATCAAAAAGGGCGGTTTAGCTTTAATGTAAAAGGAGGCCGTTGCGAAGCTTGTGCCGGGGATGGTATTTTAAAAATTGAAATGCACTTTCTTCCTGATATATATGTTCCCTGTGAAGTTTGCCATGGAAAGAGATATAATCGAGAGACATTAGAAGTGCGTTACAAAGGGAAAAGTATTTCCGACGTATTAGAAATGACTATTGATGAAGCACTTGAATTTTTTGATAATTTGCCTCGCTTGCGTGAAAAAATTCAGACTTTAGCGGATGTGGGACTTGGTTATATAAAACTGGGGCAATCTTCTACTACTTTGTCAGGAGGAGAGGCACAGCGGGTTAAACTTGCTACAGAGCTTTCTCGCCGAAGTACAGGACGCACTTTATATGTATTAGATGAACCTACTACAGGACTACACTCAGCAGATGTTCATAAATTAGTAGGAATTTTGCAAAAGCTTACAGAAAACGGCAATACAGTAGTAGTTATAGAACATAATCTTGACGTAATTAAAACAGCAGACTATATTATTGATTTAGGGCCGGAAGGCGGCAATGGTGGCGGTATGATTGTAGCAACAGGTACGCCGGAAGAAATTGCAGCCAAGGATGATTCCTATACAGGTCACTATTTAAAGAAGGTGCTATTATGATCCTATCAGGACGTATGATAAAAGAACGGCTGGGAAAAGATATCATCATTGATCCTTTTGATGAAAAATCACTTAACCCAAATAGTTACAACCTAAAACTTCATAACGAGCTTCTAATATATGATGAAGATTGTTTGGATATGAAGAAACCTAATAAGACCAAATCGCTTACTATCCCACCGGAAGGTCTTATTTTGGAACCGGGTACATTATATTTAGGCCGCACTATGGAGTATACAGAAACAAACAATTGTGTTCCTATGCTGGAAGGACGATCTTCAGTAGGGCGTTTGGGTCTGTTTGTTCATGTTACCGCAGGTTTTGGAGATGTAGGTTTTAAAGGTTATTGGACTTTAGAGATACACTGTATCCAGCCAATAAGAGTATATGCAGAAGTGGCCTTGTGCCAAATCTATTACCATTCCATTGAAGGGCCTTTTGATCCTTATATATCCGGAAAATATCAGAATAATACAGGTGTTCAACCTAGTCTTATGTATCAAGACTTTTTTATAGAATGAGGAATTTGTTATGGATGAAAACAATGATGTCCTTGCCCTTGTTGACGAATCCCAGCAAGTACAGCCAGAAGAGCTTGAAATACCAATTGAAAAAAAGCCACGCCGTTCATTCTTCAGCTTTCTTAAACGCTTACCTTTTTTTAGAAGATTCTTCAAAGATACTTCAGATGACCTTAACTTTGAAACATACTCAAAATTTAAACGCTTTTTTGAAGCTATGGATGAAGATGATCCTCTGTATCCATCTATACGCCAAACTTCCAGCTTATGCGATGATGCCTTGCGCATCGCCAAGCAACGCATCCAACTTGGGACACGTCTACAAGAGTATGACGAAAAACTGGTAGAGTTAGAGTGCTTTGCACGCCTTACGGATACAGAGCTTGACAGGTTAAAAAAGCTGTTGGAATATTTTATGTCACTTACAGTAGAGCGTAATATGTTGTACAATCAATTGTCAGATTTTGATAAGTCATTGGTAGAAATGTTTAAGCTTGAAGAAGAAGCTGCTCTTGCTGTTCCCCAAATAAAAGAGGCAGAAGAACGCCAGCGGCTTCTCAAGCAGGATTTGGGATATTTATACGGAGAACGTGCTGATCTGGTCTATGAGCGTGAAAATATGGAAAAGGGATTAAACTTTATCCGTATCTTTACTTTGGGACTGGTTGGAGTATTTATCGTTGTCACTGTACTTTTAGGTTTTTTATATATCTTTAATGGTACGGACATTTTTTTGCCAACTTCTATCATTATATTAATGGTAATTGTCATTTCTACATTGTTATATATTTTTAGACGTCGTATACGCCACGAGTTGAAAATAAATTTTAAAAAACAGATGCGTGCAGTAGAGTTTATTAACAAGAAAAATGTAGTATACGCTTACTACACCAATTTCTTGAGATTTGTCTATAATAAATACAAAGTACGCAATGCCCAAATGCTTGAGAGAAATTTAGAGAATTTTGGAAATTATAAATTTTTAGTAGAACGTATTGATAATCTACGTCGTACAATGTACGAAACTGAAGCAGAGATTGAGCGTTTTATGCGAGACAAAAAATTAACCGGGTTACGAGCTTCTGTAGAAGGCTTTGCTAAAACAGCCAACCTTGAAGATAAAAAACGTTATTTTGACGAATTAACAAAAAGCAAGGCTACGCTTGATCAAGAGCTATCAGCCCTAGACCTACGCCATGAAGAGATTTGGGATACCTTAATGGTTTTAAATGATCATGACCGTAGCTCCAATAAAATCATAGATAAAATTATACAGACATATCTGGATGAAGCGGGCAGGCTTTTAATGCATACCGAGCCGGCATAGTTTTAGGCTGCATGGAAAGCCGGGGGATCTTATTTTATGAAAGATGAAAACATAAATGTGCCCGAGATTAGATTTAAGGGCTTTGCTGATGAATGGGAGCCGCAGAAGTTAGGGGCGGTTATTGAACGCATTCAAGGCAATGACAGTAGAATGGATTTGCCCACACTTACTATATCTGCGGGCAATGGTTGGCTTGATCAACGAGAAAGGTTCTCAAATAACATTGCAGGAAAAGAGCAAGAAAACTATACTCTGCTTTCAAAAGGTGAGCTTGCCTACAACAAAGGTAATTCCAAATTGGCGAAATATGGTGTAGTTTTTGAGCTAAAAACCTATGAAGAAGCTCTTGTTCCAAGAGTTTACCATAGCTTCAGAAGCACAGACAGATCTATTGCTGCCTTCTTAGAGTATATGTTTGCAACCAAAATCCTTGATGGCGAATTAGCAAAGTTAATTACCTCCGGCGCACGAATGGATGGCTTGCTAAACATTACCTATGGAGCATTTGCAGGAGTTATGATAAATATACCTGAAACAGAAGAACAAGCTCAAATTGGTACATTTTTTCGTACCTTTGACAACACCATTGACCTTCATAAGAGTAAACTGGATAAATTAAAGAAGTTGAAAAAGGGTTATTTGCAACAGATGTTTCCGCAAGCCGGTGAAGCTACACCAAAATTGCGTTTTGAAGGATTTAAAAGCAATTGGAAAGAAATGAAATTTGGAGAGATTGTAAAACGTGTCTCTACACAGTCAAATGCAGACAATCTTCCAAAAGTTGAGTTCGAGGATATTTTATCAGGCGAGGGACGGTTAAATAAAGATATTACGACTAAATTTGATACTCGTAAGGGCATAATTTTTAAACAAAATAAT
>Ga0123355_10021874_pt1 | contig 10246 bp, 8 predicted proteins | sample TergutEmb28metaG_3_FD_89872 | JGI IMG/M metagenome (GOLD analysis project Ga0123355, IMG submission 89872) | Embiratermes neotenicus P1 segment gut microbial communities from Petit-Saut dam, French Guiana - Emb289 P1 | ecosystem: Host-associated > Arthropoda: Insects > Digestive system > Gut ... | reverse complement strand
CTTGCCCTGTATCGGACACGGTCTATCCAGCATTACTACCGCTGATGCGCATACTTCGGCTGCTAGCAGCCGACTGAACTGACACCCCCGCCGATAAAAATGGACTCGTCCATTTCGCTGAAATACCAAATCTGGTTTCTGCGCGTGTGCCACCAAATTCTGTTTCCACTTCTAATACGAGTATACTTTTGGTGACTTCCTTTAAAGTACAGGGTGCGTAAAAATTATCGGAGGATTTTGAAAAACCATATTTTTACAAATACGATGTGTGATTTCTTCCTGTGGGGTTTCGTCAATGACAATGTTTACGTCCCACCACTTCCAAAGACAATACCAGAATTGCGAGAGCGCATCAACACCGCAATCGGGAACGTCACACAAGACATGCTTGAGAGGGTTTGGCGGGAATGGGAGTATCGCCTGGACATCTGCCATGTCACACGAGGGGCGCACATAGAATTCATTTAAGGTCACTATGAAACTGCAAACATTCCTCTTTCAAACGGTAGTAACATCATGCATTTCTGTTCAGTATTTGTGAAAGTATGGTTTTGCAAAATCCTGCGATAATTTATATGCACCATGTACTTCTTGAAACTCAAAGAGTAATACATCGACTCACCTACTCTGTCATTACTTTCGTAACTCAGATTCGTCAAGATAATCAACAACATATACTTTATGAGTAAATATCTAAGAAAATACTGACATACCATAGAATTTGCCCTGAGGGTGCTCTTTCTTGGATGGAACGTTTCTTTTCATATTTGGTAATTCAATTACAAAGAAATGGTTGTTGTGGCTTCTGTATCATGAACAATACCACCGCCAGTCTTTGTTCCGTTATCAGTTATACTTTTCTGGGAAAATCCTATTCTGTTATCCTCCAAGGCGAGGCACGTTTGCACCGCTTGTTCTGTATTGAAAGGGCTCGTTATTAGGGGCTTCTGTGCTGCAGGAGTCAATTTACGGGTCTTCCAAGCCAAAACCAAACGTTTTCTTCCGATGCTGATACGTTCAGCAAAATAGCATCGAAATTTCCGTACCAGTACCAGGCGTTGTTGTGAAGCTAGATGTGTTCTGTTTTGAGCTTCTTGTACGACGTGCATCGTTATGTGAAAGTATGGCTAAAGATTCAGGATGCAGCGTCCTACACTTCAAGCTATTTTAAATTTGTTTCCTGCGAAACCGCGCCGAAAATGGGACAGAAATACAGGGTACACACAAAATAATGGTGCGGTTTCAAAAGTTAACAAGAAATTTATTTCTCACCTAACACGGGCACAACGTACACCGTCAGCAGCAGCAGCAACTGTCCAAGTTTATCATGTACGGGTGCTTCTCAGTCTTGTTCTTCAACAGCGCTGGATCGGACGTGCTGCAAAAGGAGACAACCACCTTCTCCCTTGGCCACCCCGTTCGCCGGATCTAACACCATGAGGTTTCTTGCTTTCGGGGTTCGTTAAAGACAGCGTTTACGTACCACCATTACCCATGTCCCTCAAGAAACTTCGTGATCGGGTAACGCATGCACTGCAGACCATTACAGCGGACATGCTACACCGAGGCTGGGATGAATTTGACTGCCGTGTGGATGTGTGTCGTGTGACCCAAGGTGCACACATTGAAGGATTGTGATTAACACATGAGAAACTTGGACAGTTGCTGCTGCTGACGGTGTACGGTGTGCCCGTATAAGGTGAGAAACAAATTTCTTGTTAACTTTTGAAACCGCACCATTCTTTTGTGTATACCCTGTGTATTTACAGTGACAATTTTTGATTGAGACATCCCGTTGTGTTTTGGTATAATTAAATATACGTGAACCGTTAATACAATTTAATTACTAGTGTTTATTACAACATGCTTCGACTCTTAAGTGCCGTCATAAGCCTAAATGTTCATTATAACACACAAAAGGCTATACAATTGTTTTGCTGAACTGAGATCTCACTTTTTACAATTATATTTTGTTTTGTGTTTTATATGTTGCCTTTTTGATTAGTTAAAATTGAACATTAAAATTAATATCTATTATCTTATGTATAGTCATTTTAATATAAATTTTAATTAATCACAACATCTACATGCTTAAAACAAAATAAAAACATAACTGTAAAAATTGTGGTCTTATTTTAGCAGTACAATTATATAGCCCCTTATGTTTTTTTAATAAGCATTTAGGCTGATGAAACCCTTTAGGTTTGGAAAATTTTTCAATAAATGCTACATATAAAGGTGTGTTAAGGGTTTATAGTCATTTAATTTTGGCAATGTATTAAAATATACGATTCTTCACAATTTCGTTATTTACGTATCGAATGAAATTCCAAATCAAAGGAGGGGAAGAACATCTTATGTTCCAATTTTTTTCTTTCGTCGTGAACATTCTAGTCCTTAAACTTCACATGCGTTTCTCTTCAACAAAAGTACCCATATATATCTGCAGCTCCATACACGTATGAAGTACACCGTTCAGGAATTGACGTTAAATGTACTAAGGAACATTCCTTAACCCTTCCTATGATACTGGTATTCAGATTTTAACTACTGTACATCACGGAATTATTTTTAAATTTAAATTCATTCGCGACGGTACATTGCACTGAGTTCGGCACTGAAGGGCTCAAAAGCACATACTAACACTAAGGTAAGAGTATAAGGTTCAATAAATGGTTTATTCAGTCGTAACACAACACCAATATATTATTTTGATGTTTTGCTGACCGTGCATCACAGTATATTTATCTTAGTAATTAACCAACTTAATGCACAAAATAATTGTTTTTCCAATAAGTTTTATTTCATGCCTCTATATGTTTCGAGCACCATGTGATCATCATCAGGAGGTCAAAATTGTAGTATACAGCATCTGGTATCATCACACCTGTAGGTAGCCGTCCCGTGCACAGGTTGAGAGAGGACTCAACCTGTGCACGGGACGGCCATGTATAGGTGTGATGATTCGAGATGCTGTATAATACAATTTTGACCTCCTGATGATGAGCACATGGTGCTCGAAACATGTAGAGACATGAAATAAAAACTTATTTTAAAACAAAGATTTTGTGCATCAAGTTGGTTATTTACTGAGATAAGTAACCAATGCAATAGTTTTGGCTACATTTTTCGGTTTCTACAAAACCATCTTAGGCCAACGTTAACTACAGGAAGGTACATTCAGTGTATACAGTACATATACACTGAATGTTGTGTTAAGATTGAATGAACCATTTTATTGAATATTCAATAACACAACGGCATGGTTCCTTAAAAAAAATAAGTCCTAAAGAAAATGGTTATTTGGAATGTACTGTACTTGTAGTATTCTACTGGTTCCTGATATTAATTAAATTCCGAAACTTTGATGTACCGACTGAAAGTTTTCTTTATTTTCCTCAGTTGCAAAATGAAAGTACCGGCATTATACATTACAATAAGCAGCAGGCAATTGGTTCCGAGTTGTTAGCAGAGAACAGTTTAATGTTGCGGTATGCTGCTGACCATTCTTCGCAAGATGGACCGTTCTAATTTAGGCCGAGCTGCCGGTTTGCCCGTCCTGCTAGTTCTATGGCTGCCTCATTCGTTTGTTAAATCGCGTCGGATCGCTTGCAAACCCGGTCCTGTTAATCGTGCACCGATCATTCACCTGTTCACCTTTATATAATGTGAGAAATACACTGCGTCGTAAAAGAAATCATCAAAAAAAAAAACAACCACCCGTCTTAGATTATTCTTAGGTATCATAAAAGAGCAAGGTTGTGTAACTTTATCAGTTGAGACATAATTATAGCGTAACGCTGGAATGATTTAACATCCCTTCTGAAACACAATTTCTTCAGTTACTGTTTCCTTCTACCTTCCTGTTGGCACCAACAACAGAGACCGCACTGAAATATTAATGATCCCTCCCGAATCGCCAGTGTGTTAAATTTTCCAGAAACAGTGTTTGCACTGTGTCCCTATGCTCAGGCAGCGTAACTGAACATAATTTGCACAAGTCTGAGAATGTAATTGCTATAATTTTCGCCCACTGAAGTTTTCTTATATTCCGCGGTGTTTGTGTATTCATAGGAACAATGTGAAAATCATGTATCTTTCTACATTCAACCTGGATCAGCTGATTTACGTAGCGCAATATTTGTTTTATGATCATGAGGTTCGTCATCCCCATTGTGTTCTATGAAATTAATTTAGACTGTGTACTCGTCTAACACAACTATATTTATTGGTATAATATAAAGTATTTTCTACATAAGTTACAACTACATGTTTCGGCGCTTGATAATGGCCATCTTCAGGTTGTACATGACATACTTATTAAACAGTTATACAAAACATACATGGGTTGTTTATATGAGGTAGGTAGGGGGTAAAGTATTGTATGAAGTTGATCGGTTGGTTCCATTACCCAATACGGCAGAGGACCAATCGTTGCTAAGACGGGGGCGGTGTCATAAGACTTCAGTGAGAGTGCAGAAATGTTTACAAACATCTTAAGTTTACAAACAAGTCTTATGATTAAATTAAACGCATGTAAGTTTATCTTTTCGTCAGTGTAAGTAACGCAATACCCTAGGTTGGCACTGCAGAATTCTGGTTTCTGGCATCATGTAGATTTATCGGTTCATACCAATGCTTCTGAGGAACATGCTGACTCTGTCTTCAAGGTTCAAGAATTAGGGCCCAAGTTGTTGCTTAAGTGTTTGGGGCAAGGGTTTGATGTGATTTAGAGGTGAGTTGGAAGGAATGTGGCCAGTCAGATGCACGGGATTCAAAGAGGGAATACAGCTTGGTCCAAGCCAATAACAACTGTGAAGTTGGAAAACCGAAAAAGAATGATATATAACGCACTTCTGTCAGGGTGGCAGTAATGATAAATGAGGAAGGAGACAGAGAGGATTTTATTTATGTGGTAACCTAAATATCGTAGGTGGAATGATCCGTGACGTTTGTACAAAAAACATAGTAATAAGACCTTCAAAATATTGGTGTTACGGTACACGAATATTAAAATTTTTGTTTCATGTCATGAAGCAAACTGTAAATCAAATTATCTTTCCGTGAAGTGCACATAATGAGTAGGTCAGGCGGTTTTCTAGCTACGAACGAACTGCAAAGGTGTATGTAGTACAGCAGTATTTTCTTTGTAGACCGTTCATGTTGAGAACAGTTGTGTTCCTTCGGCCAGTGCGTCGTGTTAGGGTATTGACAATCTTCTGTGCCCTGAATATCTTTCTCTACCGCGTGACATTCCTTTCGGTCCATAGCTACGCTTGTGGAACGTGCTTGCACTATTCTGAGACTGCAAAAAATTCCGTTCTACCCTCCTTTTTGAGCGAAGTAAACTGGACAGCCAAATGTTGCGAGAGATTTTCTGCTCAAATCTTTTTCATATCTTAGTTCGTCACATACTATATATAAATTATGGAGGTCTGATGTTGATCATTACAAACCATCTTTGCATGATTAAGGAGCTTACTGGTTGGAAACAGGAGTACTTAAAGAAGAAGACTGTTCCAGATTTTAAAATTAATTAAAACTATACACGTCCAGTCGAAACTGCATGTATTATAATCGTAAAGTGTAATGATATTTTAAAGTCTTAGGATGGAATTCCAAGAGATCGGAACTTCGGAACAAGATATAAATGAACACTCTTTATGTGAATTCTGAGTTATATTTTCCAGGATTTGTGTAATGTTTCGACGTGGCTGCAGTAAAAGAACATTTCATAGTTTTCGTAATTTTCTCGAGAATTTCACTAATCCTGAAGCTGCGAGACCTTGTTTATGTAGTAACAGACGTAAAGAATCAAAGACTGTTTCGATATCCAACAGAAGAAACAAATTTTTCTTTCCACCGCAGCTTCTAAACCGACTCAGGGACTCACCCACTTTGCATTTAATGGGTATCGGGAACCCTGTACCCGGGGTTAGGGGAACCGGGGCGTGAAGATAACCACTCACCTCCATCTAGTACTGAAGTTACGGAAAAGTGTACCATAACTTTACTCCCCCATGTTCCTTGATGACGTGCAGACCTACACATTTATAATTCCGCTCTGTTTATCCTGCCCATGCTTGCTTGTACGAATAATCTCGAATGCCCTGTACCGTAGCCTAAACTGTCGTCGCAATATGCAGCAGTGAGGATTGGTAGGCGCAAGCTTTCATATTTGCAATAATGCATAGAATTATTGTGTCCATCGGTATGTTTCAACTCCGAAACCACTGTACGATTTTCGGGGGGGAAAAAAACTTGCGTATATTCGTTACCTGTAGTGACTCTATTTGTCACACACTCTTCATCATGCGACAGTTGCTACACGACATAAAATAAGACTTGGTTGGGCTTAAAACCTCCATCTCAAATATTTTTCACCGTTGTTTACGTGTAACGTAATATTACTTACTCCATGGTGCAGAGTCCTTCTTGAGAAGCTAACTGGTTTGCAGCTAGTCAGGAAATTCCCCGCATTTCACGGAACACGAAGATTCATTACCGCACTTACAAGCGTCCGCCACCTGTCTCTTTCCTGGCCCATCCCAATCCAGTCCATATACCCACATCCCACCTCCTGGAGATCCATCCTAATATTATCCACCCACCTACGCCTAGGACTCCCCAGTGGTCTCCTTCCCTCCGGTTTCCACAACAAGACCCTATACACGCCCTCTCCTCACCCATACGTGCCACATACCCAGCCCATCTCATTCTTCTCGATGTTATCACCCGCTCAATATTGGGTGACGTAACGTAATATTACCTTTAAATTTTGACTATGCATATTAGTATGACTGACATTTCTGGCAGTAACGTTTTCTTTAATCCGCATCATGTATTTCAATTTGCAATTAATAAAAAATGCAGATAAAAATGTTTAAATTCTCAAAATATTTTGGTGTTATGTCTAGTACTGCACTGCTGGAAGGGACTTTTCTGTTGGTCTTCGTAACAGAGTTTGTACCTCAGATTTTGATTTAAAGGGACAAAAATATAGTCAGAGATTAGCGGTTAAAATGAATGATTTTCAAGAAACCTGACCATGGAAATGTAAAATCATATGTCAGAAAATGAACTAGAGTATATTCCCCTCTTTGTTGCAGAAAGAAAAATTTGGAAAATTAGATGAATACTTTCGCTTCTCTATAAGTGCCATATGTGAAAGTACTTCCTGTTAATAACAGAAATTGCTGTTGAACACACTAGGGAATTTCCTAGAATTTTAATCTCTTGTATCCACTCTTCGTGAATAATATCTTATAATATTGAAGTCTATTGGGAAATTTGTTAGCATTTCTATTGATATGTTGCCGTTTTACAAAGTTGTTTGATATAATTCATTGTATCGAATTCCAGCGTCGTGTTAATGACATTCAGTTTGTTACCGTTGATCCTGGTTCGAAGCCAGATCAAAAATATGCTCGGCGGAGAGATAGGCAAAAATACGTGAGAAGAATAAATTAAAATTTAGGGTTTCCAGCAAAAGAATTTCGCTTGTGTACTGTACACTGGTACATTGTGAGATTATGAACTTCAAGATTACCGGTATTAGGTTTATGACTGTGTATATCACGCGAAGGGAATCGGCATGCTTTTAGCTAGTGTTACAAACATATTGCCACTTTGTCTCTCTGGGAACAGTACATTCTATGCTCCTTTCGGCATACATCAATCAGAGAGCTGTTATGCTTGATGAGAGTAGAGGCCGTGAAGTTAACACAGGCTGGGTTTGGGGACTTCTTAGCCGACACTCGTGTGAGGAGGTTGAAGGGGAAGCGTGACGATAATAAAGAGGCATATTTTGTTGATACAATTTCTAACAGTGCCGGACACATATTAATTGATTATGCATATTAAAATATAAAAATTGAAGTTACTGTGAGAATAAAACTAAAGAAGCCTAACCACAAACATCCTTCTTGTCATCTAGTCGGTAAACACTTAACGTTTCTTGTGGCCACCACACGTTATATTCCCTGGGTGGAGTTCGTGTTCCCGTCTTTGAGATTTGGCCGGAAATAAATTCTTATCATTGAAACTGCAGATTTTTCAAGGAGCGTATGTGAAGTTTCTCGTTGTAAAAGGTAACACTGTTCACAAAATCCATTTGTTTAAAGTAACGCTTTAAGGCTGATATATCAGCCTTTGGAAATGGGAAAACGGTCCGCAGCTGCACCCAAATTGGAGTGCAAGAATCAAGTATCTGCATCGCGTTTATGGCCGTAATATTTTACGTAGGGTTTTATGCAGGAAGCACAATATCCCCGGACCGGAATGAGGAGAGTCGTGTTTAAAATTCTTGTTATCATGGTTACCGTACTTTTTGGGTTATGCGCTCGCAAAACATGGAAATTTCGGGTTACTCATTTTGCGATATTTCACGTTTATGGTCATAGTGTTATAGTGAGAATTATAAGCCTTTATTTTTATAGCATATATTCTGAAATACGAACGAATGTGTTATATGTGGAACTGTTGTCAAATATGTATTTTCGTTAACCTGTCTGTGTAATATTCAATGTCTAATGAGAGGAATAGGAATTTCAAATCCAGGCGTCCTTGATGTGTATTGGACCTTGCATCATCTTGATAACTGAAGAATAAAATCCAACTAGATGCCACTTATTACTTTATTATGCTTATGTTAGGCTCAACGTATTTCGGGCACCATTCGGTTCGGACACTCATCCAACCTGCTTGCACTCAACTTCCAACCAGCAGCAACTCAAGAACCAGACGACCAATGTTGTAACCAACGCTATCGTCGTGAGCTCCTGATGATGGTCATAATGGTGCCCGAAACATGTTGAGCCTAACATAAGCATAATAAAGTAATAAGTGGCATTTAGTTGGATTTTATTCTTCAGTTACCAGGCGTCCTTGTTTGTTTCTGAAATACCTATAATATTTCTGCACTTAGTTTATTCACTGTGAAATGCCTCGCGAATTTGGTTTACTAAGAAGCTTCTTGCAGTACCAGAACATAATGGTTTCCACCACACAACAATGAACAACCTGTTCCTATTCAGCTGTTTGTTTACTTACACTACCAATAAATACCCACATATCGCATTACAACAAGGAAAGCAGTTCGAACTAAAGAAGTTAATTATTCTCCATTTGGCACATTATACATTACTTTTTACACCCTTACATTTTACCGATATTTTTCTACCTGAGAGTAAACCAAAGTCAAAACTTTGGCATTCTACACTTCAGTTGCCGATACGTCATTAATATAATTCTCTAACTCCTGCCATTAGCGTATCTACCAACCTTGAATGTTACAAGCAAGAAGACGATGACGCTACCTGTCTGACGACGTTCTAAGTGGCTCCATGTTGCTGCACTTCAACTGCTTAGCTTTACTGACCAATAACCTAGGGTCCAAAAAAAAAACGTACGGACTTAATCATTTCGATTTTTTTCGGACCAGTCGCCTGACTGAGTAAAAGGTTGCAGCTAAGGCACAACGCTCTTAAATTTATGCAAACTAGATCAAACTGATCGATATAATAGCTTACATGCTTTTCGCAAATAGTATTCAAGCCGTTCTCCGACAAATGGATCAGTTACTGCAGCCCATTTGTCAGTACATCAAACAAGACACAATTTTTATACATATGAGTAACACAGCTTTTTTTTACAATATATTTCTAACACCCTATTATGTATATGTAAGGGTTTATAAGTTCAAAATTCTATTGCGGAAGAAATTAAGAGCAGATTGAGGTCAGGAAATGCTTGCTGTCATTCGGTGCAGAATCTTTTGTCTTCTACGTTGCTATCCAAAAATTTTAAGATCAAGTTAAATAGAACCATAATTTTGCCTGTTGTTTTGTGTGGGAGTGAATCTTGGTCGTTGAAAAGGCGGGAGGAAAGGAAGCTGAGGGTGTTTGAGAACACGGTGTTGAGGAGAATATTTGGACCCAGGAGGAATTAGGTAACGGGGGAATGGTGGAGATTGCATAACGAGGAGCTAAATGATTTGTACTCCTCACCCAATATTGTGCGGGTGATAAAATCGAGAAGAATGAGATGGGTTGGGCATATGGCGCGTATGGGTGAGGAGAGGGGGGTGTATGGGTTCTTGGTGGGGAAATCGGAGGGTCTCCTTGACCACTGGGGAGACCTAGGCGTAGATGGGTGGATAATATTAGGATGGATCTCCAGGAGGTGGGAAGTGGGTATATGGACTGGATTGGGCTGGCCCAGGATAGAGACAGGTGGCGGACGCTTG
>Ga0123355_10021873_pt1 | contig 10246 bp, 5 predicted proteins | sample TergutEmb28metaG_3_FD_89872 | JGI IMG/M metagenome (GOLD analysis project Ga0123355, IMG submission 89872) | Embiratermes neotenicus P1 segment gut microbial communities from Petit-Saut dam, French Guiana - Emb289 P1 | ecosystem: Host-associated > Arthropoda: Insects > Digestive system > Gut ... | reverse complement strand
TTTAGATAGGTAATGTAAATAGACATCGTATTTTTAACAATTCTAACAACCGCACAAACATAACCTTATAGATACAACAACTAATCAGCAATTTATACGATTTTATGACTTAGACTAAGCAAACATAAATGTAAATAGACATATTACCTTTCTGATAAGTTTAATAACTGGATAAACATAACGTCTACATGACATAACATCTTATGTACATTGGACCGTGCATCATTTTAATAGTTGAAGAATAAGAACCAACTTGATGTCACAATTTATTAAGTTTTATTTTATTTCTTCTATGCTCAACATGTTTCGGATATTAATAAAATTAATGTAATTTACACTAATACCAAAACCGTCATCTTTACAGAACACACGACCAATGTGGTGATGCAACAGAAAAGTCGCAAGCTCCTGACGATGGATGTATTAATATCCGAAACATGTTGAGCATAGAAGAAGTAAAATAAAACTTAATAAATTGTGACATCAAGTTGGTCTCTTATTCTTCAACTATGACATAACATGTTTATAGTAAGTAATACACAGTAATCACCCTCGAAAAATCCACACATAAATTTTACTACGATTTGCTCATATTTATAGAATTGTATTTAATAATTTTAGACCACTCACTTGTTTCAGTGTGATGATACCAGAGGCTGTGTAATGCAATTTTGACCTCCTGATGATGGGCACATGTGCTCGAAACATGTAGAGGCTACGAAATAAACTTACTGTAAAACAAAAATTTTGTGCATCAAGTTGGTTCATTACTGAGATAAGTATGTGAAGACGTTCACAATCAGTTGCTGGATTTTATGTCTGTAAAGCATTTAATATATTGAACTGCTGATTAGGCATTACATCGTGTGTAGTGACTATAGAGTGACACTTAAACAGGGCAACGTAGAACAGAAGACGCTAGGATCCTCCAGGTTTTACGAAGGGTCACTAGAAATTCTGCGGTAAAAATCAACCCCCCCCCCCCTTCTCCCCCTCCCCCTTCCCGCTTGCATTCAAACCCTTTCAGCCCACATCATTAAGAAGATGCCTATTTTCAGTCGAATTATGTTTTTCTGAAGAGGACAAAGTACACAGACAACACACAAGCAATAATTTTGCATTCTTGCATTCTCCCTTTTCTCCTTTATAGCTACGTCACTCTAATACTTCTGCAAATTCTCGTGTTTTCCTTGTCTACATCCTTTTACATTATCTTCTTCAAATTTTTCTTTTTAACTCCGCATTACTTTTTTCCCCGCCTTCCATGTCTTCCTCCTTCAAATAAGCCAAACCTCCTTCTTCTTATCACCTGCTGTACTTGACATTTCTCTTCCTTCTTCTTCCACTTTTCCCTCTCTGCCTCTTCAGACTCCTCCAAAGTTTCTTATTTTATTTCCTTTCGTCTTCCTCCTTTCCTCTCTCTTATTCTTTTATTGCATCCTTTTTCTATGTCGTGTCTTCCTCATTCCTGTTGCCTTCCTTAATATAACCTCCTATCTCGCACTTTGTGTGGTCAGGTGAGACAGCTTCGCGGCACCCAGCAGCAGATGGATGAATAACGACATACCTCCCACGTTCTGTTTGAACTGCGTTAGCGTCATTGCAGGCTAGCACTGTCTAGTAATGCCACGAGATTATGTTATTCAGAATGGTGTAACGTGGCATAACACCCGTTTAATGCGGCACAAGAAGAAAAAGAACTGCACAACTTGCTTTCAAACGCATATTGAAACGTCACTAAAGCAATACTTAATATAACATTATGTAGCGAATTGTCACATTGTATGAAGCAGAATTGATAAACACGGTGTTTCGGAAGCTAGCTGCTCCATTCATCAGGTAAAAGTAAGAAAATCAACCTAATTCTGTTATGTACAGCAGAGCTGTACCTCTCTGCACACTACCTTAAAGTAATGGCCAGAACATTCCGCATAATGTTAATCAAAACTTCTGACGGTAGTAGAGGAAAAATCTGAAACGTCGTGCTTTACAAGTATCACTTTACCTTAAATAATGTGCACTATTTAACGTAATATATGTATCAACAATTATCAGCAACGTTCAGAGCGTCATTAGATGCGTGACATATTACAATTTTCCGCTGATCACTATATACACAGCAGGAGGAACTCCCAGACGCTCTATCTGCAGTGTCAATCCCATTCGCAGTTTAGGAGAGTATTCGCATTTTTCACGCCCCTCCTATTTCATGAAACTTGACCTCGTCATTCTTAATAATTCGTCTAGATTCTGCGATGTTATACAGATTCTCATAAAGTCCCTGTCTAATTTGATAAAACAACATGAGCTATTATTGTTTCGCAAGCCAACATGGGAAATAGACGTGAAAATTTGTGACAATAGAAAACTTTCTAAACCAGAAACTAAATTACAGTATAGTTTGAAAGAAAATTGTAAAATCATGGACTCACCGACAAATAGACTCGTGATCTGTACAATAACGAAACAAAGTTTTGTGTACTCGCGGTATTTGTAACAGGCTAAGTGGGTCTCACACTAGGAATAATGATGACGATAAAGACAATGATATTGAAACTACCTCCCAGTAAATGTTCGGCTGTAACGTGGCAACCGTCTGCGGAATTCAGTTGCCTCAAATACGGGAGGTAGCGAACAGTTGGGAGCATCGGTGTGAGGCGTTCTTGTTGCATCCGGTAAGTAGCTAGATGGGAACTTGATACATTATTAGATGGAGCAATATCCGCCAAGCAGCAGCAAGCGAAACTTTCCTCAGTAATTAAACAAATGTTCCACACCTATCGGTAATTCGAAACGCGAATAATTTCAAACATATACAACTATCATGCTAGAGGCAATTTTGAACAAATATTAAATTTCTGTATTAATATTGACGACTTAATTTTTGCATTCATTGTTGTTCTACTAGCATGACGCTTCTAAATATGTCAACTGAAAATTACACTGGACAACAAATATTTACTGACTTTATGCTTCTGACGTAACAGTAGCCATTTCTTATTAATTTCGAGGCGCTGAGCACGAATATGACAATAAAAACTCAAATTTGGCTGCGGTTTCTAAGAAATCCACAAACGTTTATTATATATTTAAGAAATGTGTACATCAGACATTTAACGATAAAAATCTGCTTCTACTTGCGACTTCGCTATGCCTGTCGCTTGTGTCCGTAGTGAAGTTTGCGTTTAGTAAATATATCTACTGAAAGTGAAATATGTTGAAAGATTTCAAAATATTGTGTCATATTGCATCAGCCCATCGTGCACACCACACCCGCTTACTCCTGCGTCATAAATACAGCAAAGTGATCCCAGCAGTGTTAATCGAGCATTAGTAATGCGTCGTAACTGTGTTGATAGTGCAGATAACTTTTGTTACATTTGCGGTGAAGTGACGTTTGCAAGGCAAAGAAAGGCCATCACCGCGAGTGTGAGAAAGGCGTATCATTTGTATTTCGGATGCAAGATCGGCGACCAAAATAAATCCTGGGCCTCGCACATATGCTGCCGTAAACGTGCAACAAATCTTTCGCAGTGGCTGAATGGCAAAAAACATGCGATGCCGTTCGCTCTTCCTATGGTTTGGAGGGAGCCAAGTAATCACACAACTGACTGCTACTTCTGTATGGTGCCACCTGTTTCTGGAGGCATCACGAGGAAAAAGAAGTGGACAATAGTATATCCGAATATGCCATCTGCTCTCCATCCAATTCTGCACGGCGAAGGAATTTCCGTTCCCGAACCTCCGAAATAATTTACCATCGATTCAGACGACGAGGACGAAGGCGAGTCACTCTCGGGTTCTCCTGAGCCCCCGGCGTCTACTGAACCACACGTCTCCCACGGTAGGTCTTCTGCGCCACAGCCACACATTCTCACACAGGACGAACTGAACGATCTTGTCCGCGATTTGGTGCTGTCCAAAAGCAAAGCAGAGTTACTAAGACCAAGACTTAAACAATGGAATCTTCTCGAGAAAAATGTCCGAATTTCTTCTATTCGCAGTCGTCATCAGCAGTTGGTGCCTTCTTCAGAAAGGAAGGTGACCTTGTGTTCTGTTACGATGTAGATGGCCTGGTGAATGCCCTCGGAATGAAACAAGACCCGCAAGAATGGCGACTATTTATAGACTCTTCGAAACTGAGTCTGAAGGCAGTGTTGCTGCGTAATGGAAACCAACATCCATCCATTCCAGTCGGACAAGCTGTCCACATGAAAGAACCCTAAGAAAACCTAAAGCAGCTGCTGAATAAACTTGATTAAGGCAAGTATGACTGTAATATTTGTGGTGACCTGATGGTAGTGTCTCTGTTGATGGGTCTCCAACTGGGACATACGAAGTATTGCTTTTTTATGTGAATGGGACAGCCGAGTAAAGATTTTGCATTACCTGAAGAAAGACTGGCCTCAGAGGAAATCTCCGAAGGTTGGATAGAAGAATGTGCAACACCCAGCACTGGCAGAATGACACAAAATCCTGCTACCGCCCCTACACATCAAACTCGGTCTCATGAAACCTTCGTATAGGCCATGGACCGGGCTGGATCGGCGTTCAGGTATCTGGCTGAAAAATTCCCTCGACTCAGCGAAGCGAAAATTAAGAGTGGGTTTTTGTGGATCCTCAGATCCTCAAGCTCTTCAGAGACGATATGTTCCACAACCTACTTCGGGGTGACGAGAAAAAAGCTTGGGACGCGTTTCGTCTGGTGTCAACTAACTTCCTCGGGAATATTAGGGCAGAAATCTACAAGGAATTGATTGAGGACATGTTATCATTGTATCACAAATTTGATTGAAATATGTCCTTAAAAATACACATGCTTCATTGCCACTTGGGTTTCTTCTCCGACAACTGCGGCATGGTTAGTGATGAGCACGGTGAACTTTTCGTGAAGAAACTGCAAAGATGGAGAAACGATATCGGGAAAAGTGCCCCACTTCCATATTGGCTGACTACTGTTGGACGCTCGTCAGAAATGCTCCTGAGCAGCTACACAAGAGACAGGCAAAGCGAAGTCGCAAGTAGAAGCGGACTTTTATCGTCGCATGTCTGATGTACACATTTCTTAAATATATAATAAACGTTTGCGGATTTCTTAGAAACCGTAGCCAATTTTGAGTTTTCATTGTCATATTCGTGCTCAGCGCCTCGAAATTAATAAGAAATGGCTACTGTTACTTCAGAAGCATAAAGTCAGTAAAAATTTGTTGCCCAGTGCTATTGGCTGACCAGAGCACAGAACTGTTCATACAAGGCGCGTGTGCGAAATGCCACAACCACGAGCAACGTCTTCTGTGGATGTACAAAGTCTTTCTCCACAAAAACAAACTTACACAAAAATATCTTACCTTAAGAATTTTAGTAGTTATGGAAAGGCAGCTACATTAAGCCCAAGATAGCTAAATTGACAGAAATAAATAAATAAATATATATATATATACTGAGTGATGCGACTATATGGCGAAAGGCATTTGGGCTGAGAATTGCCGTTTAACGGTCGAAACATGTCGCCAAGTATAACCCAGTTGTAATCAAGCATCTGGTTTTAATATATGCTGTGTATAACGGTACTAATTATAATATATATTGATGATACACAACGGGATGGCCCCCTTCAAATAAGTAATTGGTTATTTACTCGACCCTTTAGTTAGTTTGTTGGTTGTTCCGTTTATAAGTCAGTCAGTTACTTAATAAGTCAGGCAGTGTGTTAGAATTGCCGTCTTTTGGTCCCACCGTCAGCGTAGTTCCGTTTCTAGTAGTCGCGTGCTCCGGTAGGGTGTTAATGACGTGATTAATACATCTTGATTATGTTTCCCGATTACCTGAGATTAATATCAGAGAATACGAGCAGCGAAGAAAGAGGCAGCTGGATAAGGCAATAGGCTGCCACCCGTCGGACTTCTTGTAATTACAGTAGGCAGTTTTAATCCAGTCCGAGAGTTCGCTAGTCTATTTAATGCTCCGTTCTTCCAGGGGCTGAAAATTTGGCTAAAAATGACATGTGAAACGATTTTGTCAGCTTTGTTTGTTGTGAATTCTGACTCGACCAAAACTAGTTAATTCTGATTCCTTAAAGCGATGGAGTTTCTGCCAGCACGCTAACGCAGACGGCTACGTGGGCTCATCACGTCATACGGGCAAAATCACAGTGTTTTATGCTTAGGGAATTTCTCTACATGGCGAAAAGGTCTACTCTACTAAATATCTATAAAAAAAATTAAAAGACTGTCACTCGACACCAGCCTGTGTCAGATGCAACTGGCGTCTCGAGCTGAAGAAAAACAAGCAACATTTCATGCAGTGACAATCTCGGAAACCCGCCTACAAGTTTGCCGAACACAGCTTTGTTTTAACGCCTCTGTCCCAGACGTCTTTCAAACTTCACTTCTAAATTTATATAAATTCTGTAACGAATTATTGATGGGACAATTCATGCGTTTTATTTCAGTGAACAATTGATTAACTTCGGAAATTTTATTTAATTCAGTTTCATTTCTTTGTTTGTTTTATGTCATATTTTTTCACATGGTTAAATGATACACATCAGCTTCTGGTTTATGCCGATGATGTTAATATACTGGGCGGAAGCATAGTGCTATAATGAAAAACACAGTAATGAGATTGGAAATGAAGCAAATGCTGATAAGACTAAGTACACGAGATCAGAATGCAGGACGAAGTCACAATATAAAGAATGATAATAGTTCCTTTGGAAGGGCGGAAGAGTTCAAATATTTGGAAAGAATCTTAACACATCAAAATTCTATTCAGGAAGAAATAAAGAACAGATTTCAGTCAGGGAATACTTGCTAACATTCAGTGCAGAATCGTTTGTCTTCCAGTTTGCTAACCTAAAATATAAAGATTAAGATATACAGAACTATAATTACGCCTGTTGTTTTGTATGAGTGTGAAACTTGGTCGCTCACACTGAGCGAGAAACGTAGGCCGAGGGTGTTTGAGAATAGGGTGTTGAGGAGAGTATTTGGGTCTAAGAGGGACGAGGTAATGAGGGAGTGAAGAAAACAAAATAAATCGAGAAGAATGAAGCTGGCGGTGCATGTGGCGCGTATGGGGGAAAGGTGATGTGTAGACAGGCTTTTGGTAGGGAAACCTGAGGGAAAGAGATCACGTAGGAGACAGAGGTGTAGATGGGAGGATAATATTAAGATGGATCTTCAGGATGTGGGTTGTGGGAATATGGCCTGGGTCGAACTGGCTCAGGGTAGGGACAGGTGGCGGGAACTTGTGAATGGGGTAATGAACCTTCGGGTTCCATAAAATGCGGGGAATTTCTTGACTAGATGAATACCTGGTAGCTTTTCAAGAAGGATTCTGCTCCATGGAGTAAGTAAGTAAGTAAGTCAGTCAGTATTTGTTCATATGGTTCTTACATGCCACGACAGTATACCGAATTTGTCACACGCACGAGGATTCATCTGAGTGCTACATTATCAGCATGCGCCCAATTCTTTGCTCTCATTAAGTTCCTGTCTATATGCGTGTGAACAAGCTTTCGGCTCCAGTGCTTAAAGAAATTAGCACCATCTGGTCGTCAGCTGACTGTTAAAGGTACGATCTGTTGAAATAAACAAACTGTAAAATTTTACTGATTGAATCTGCATTGAAACAACGTAGGAAATATGTAACTTTCATTTTTTTGTATTAATTTTATTATTCAAAATTCTGTATTCCAAATTCCGTATCGCATCGGGTTACCCTAAACTGAAAATCGACCCATCTTTCTAAAACAATTGGCTACATAATAATTTCCTGCAGAAATTGTGTGAATTCATCAATCCCTTTCCTTTCTCTTTGTAACAACACTTCAGTGTAAATCATTGCTCTTGACAGCAGTCAATGCGTAACTCAACTTGCTCTCGCCGCTCAAAGTCAACTGGATAGTAAGCAAACACTTCACCTTGAACCCCGTAATTCCCCCATCCTCCTGGAGTAAAGCCGCTGTTCCACGAGCATCACTGAAAGCTACACAGACACCGGAAAATTGAGGTTTACCTTTGCAAATAAATATACTTCCAGTAGGGTGAAGCGGTAGAAGGTAAAATATAATTGTATGTTAAAGAAAGGTGTGGTGGCAGTTACTACCGAATAATAAAACTGGATTAAGATGGGAGCAGCGTTTGCCTTGCTAGGTTACCTACCTGTAGAACTCCCTCGGTTAACAAGTACCTAGTTAGAGACCCACACCATGGGCCTAAGGTAAAGGAAAATTACACCCTATAACCCACCATGAAGGTAATCGGCGCTAGATGTTGGTGGATATGGATAACGCCACTCCCCAGCCAGTTTACCTCCGGGAATAACCCAGTATCTTGGGGTATTCACTACAATCCCGTTAAAATCAATGTAATTCATTTTCAGTAGGTGTAACTGACACACATTTCCCTGTCACTCGTGTCCGCATAACCGAATTAAGCTACCAATATTCCAATCATGTTCACTAACAGGGATTTCTCCGCCCCCAGCACCCCACCCCTGAGCATTTAGCCTAAGCTAACCGGGTATATTCCCTTGTGGGAAATATTCTTTGAAGAAAAGCATACAATGAACTCCTTATGCACTTTCCATTTAAGTAATTCAGTACCTAGTCAATATGACTGAGGCACACAAAACTAAAACTGCATGACGCCAACAATAAGAAGGTCATTTTTAATCATCAAGTCCCTAAAAGCTGAACACAAAACTGGAAAACATTTGGGGTAATAGTCCATTGTATTGCTTCATAATTCACTTCTTCACTTGTTCATCGTAGCGAAGGATGCCAGAACAAATGATAGCCTAATTTTAGTGCTTTAATGTTTCGGGCTCATATACACTGTGATACCAACAGCACGAGGAAACGTTTACTGCTGAAGAAAGCATTAATGTGCTCGTTGGTTGATATCAGATCCAAGTATTTGTAGGCCAGAATGGAACGAGTTTTCCACGTCTTTACATTCTCAATATCTCACATTTCTACAACTGTCTTACAAGAGGAGATCTGAATATACAGATGAAATTTCAGACAGTTTTTCGGCATTGAGATGAGTATCTTTTGGAAATCTCTCCGGGGACCTAGACTTGAATTCTCCCCACAGAGAAGTAGAGCGTAACGACGCTCCTTCCAGCAAGCACGCTGTTCCTCTCACAGACGATCCCTTTGATTTGCTGTCACAGGCAATCCATTCACAGACCACTGGCCACGGTGCGTGCCGGCTCGTGTGTGAGCAAATAAAAATAACCCACCGCTTTATAATTGATGTGTCCTGAGAACCAGCATCCTTGCGTCATCCTTTGACGGACCAGGATAACTGAATCAGCTAGCAATCGACATAAATAACTCCTTACACGCTTCACATGAAATTGCTTCTAGCTCAGTCGAATTCAGAATGTAACCACAACGTTTACGTCTTCGCCAGTCCGGAGACGTCACAATCGAGAATATTTTGACAAAACAAAAGTAAATAACAATACGTTTTATTCTTTCTTTTGGGTGATTCCCCGGCGTTTGAATCCTTTTTTGCCGATGTTTCGAAGCACTCTGCTCCATCTTCATGGGTCTTTTAAAAAAGAAGAATTTTTTTAAATGACATATGAAGAGGGAGTGTGTTTCGAAACGTTTGTGGAAAGAATTCACGAATTCACGCCGGTGAATCACCCAAAAGAAAGAATACAACATCCACACCACTACGAGAGTTTGAAATCAAGAAAGTAACAGTTGTTGTATGGAGAAAATTAAGTAATGAGGAACTTTGCGATTTTTATTTTTCATCCGCAACTTTAACGTATGTGCATTAAGTGTGACGCCACACTCAGTAACTCCACTGTGTACAGTCCTTCTTGAGTGGCTGATAGCTGTTTATCCACTCAGGAACTCTCCCCGTTCATATGCAACCAGAAGATTACCGTGTTCAAAGGGGTCATCACTGGATCTCTTTAGCAGGATAAATCCAGACCATATTTTCTCACCTTATTTATTTAAAACCCACTTTAGTATTATCCTCCCAAGTAGGCGTAGGTCTTCCTATGTGATCTTTTCCTCAGGTTGGTTCGACAAAGACCTGATACTAAATTCTCATCCTTCCCACTTGTGTTTTACGCTCCTCCATCCTCATCTTCCTTAACCTTTTGACGCCTAACGACGACTATAGTGGTCGTACCGCACCGCTAACCTCTAAATGTTGCATTTTATATATTTATTCAACAAATATAGGTACTGAATATTTTAAACATGGCATATACT
>Ga0123355_10021872_pt1 | contig 10246 bp, 10 predicted proteins | sample TergutEmb28metaG_3_FD_89872 | JGI IMG/M metagenome (GOLD analysis project Ga0123355, IMG submission 89872) | Embiratermes neotenicus P1 segment gut microbial communities from Petit-Saut dam, French Guiana - Emb289 P1 | ecosystem: Host-associated > Arthropoda: Insects > Digestive system > Gut ... | reverse complement strand
TGAGGCCGGCAACGCAAAAGACTTTAAAACAGGTGACTGGAGAAGCGAAAAGCCAATCTTTATCGCTGACAAGTGCAAACAGTGCTTGCTGTGCTTCACTGTCTGCCCCGACTCTGCTATTGTCCTGGACAAGGAAGGCCAAATGACAGGCTTTGACTTTGATTTCTGCAAAGGCTGCCTGTGCTGCAAAGTCGTATGCCCGTTTAACGCAATAGAAAAGGAGGATGTGTAGATGGCTAGTGCAAATGGTATCAGAGCAAAACTTAGTGGCAACGAGGCCGTTTCCGTCGCCATGAAACAAATAAATCCCGATGTTGTTGCGGCATATCCTATCACACCTTCAACAGAAGTTGTGCAATTTTTCTCAGGATATGTGGCCAACGGTGACGTTACAACCGAATATGTTCCCGTGGAATCAGAACATAGTGCAATGAGTGCATGTATCGGCGCGCAGGCCGCCGGTGCTCGTTCTATGACAGCTTCCAGCGCGCAGGGTATCGCCTTGATGTGGGAGATGCTCTATATTGCTTCAGCCTACAGACTGCCTGTGACGCTGGCTGTTATCAACCGCGCGCTTTCAGGTCCTATCAATATCCATAACGACCATTCAGATTCTATGGGTTGCCGTGACTCCGGCTGGATTCAATTGTATAGTGAGGACTGCCAAGAAGCGTATGACAATTTCCTGATGGCTGTACGTATTGGCGAGCATCCCGACATTATGTTGCCTACAATGAGCTGTATGGACGGCTTTATCACCTCTCATAAAGTTGAAAACATCGAAGTTTTAACTGACGAGCAGGTTCAACAATTCGTTGGCAAATACAAGCCTCCATATCACTTGATGGACCAGCAAAAACCTATGTCTATGGGTCCGTTATCTTTGCCGTTTTACTATTTTGAGCAAAAACGTCAGCAAGCCGAGGCAATGCGCGGCTCTATCCCGCATATTCTTCAGGTTTCTGCTGAATTTGAAAAGCTGACTGGACGTAAATATGACTTGTTTGAAGAATACAAAATGGATGATGCCGAGGTTGCTATCGTTATCCTGAACTCTACTGCCGGCACAGCAAAAACCGTTGTGGACGAACTTAGAGCAAATGGCGTAAAGGCAGGTCTCGTAAAAATCCGTGTGTTCAGACCATTCCCTGTGGAGCAAATCGCCAAAGCCCTGTCCAAGTGTAAAGCTGTTGCTGTGCTTGACAAAGCAGACAGCGTCAATGCCGCCGGCGGCCCTGTTTTCACAGACATCACATCCGCTATGTACGGACGTGTTAATGGCGTCAGTATCATCAATTACATCTATGGTCTTGGCGGTCGTGACGTCACTACAGACAACATCAAAGAAGTCTATAACAATCTCGCGGAAATCGCAAAAACAGGCAAGGCAAAAGAAGTTTACAACTATCTGGGCGTAAGGGAGGTTTAGTTAATGAGTTATAACTTAAAAGAATGGGCTAAACGGCCCGAACGCTTTACAGGTGGTCACAGGCTGTGTGCCGGTTGCGGTGCTTCTACCGTCATGCGTACAGTAATGCGTGCCTTGAATCCTGATGACCATGCGGTTGTTTCCGCCGCAACAAGTTGTGTAGAGGTGTCCAGCTTTCTGTATCCCTACACAGCTTGGGAAGATAGCTTCATTCACAGCGCGTTTGAAAACGTCGCTGCCACAATTTCCGGCGCGCAAGCCGCCTATGTCGCAAAACAGCGCAAGGGCGAAAAAGTGCCTAACACCAAATTTATTGCTGTAGCCGGCGACGGCGGCACATATGACATCGGCTTGCAGGCACTCTCCGGTGCTATGGAGCGCGGCCACGACATGGTCTATGTCTGCTATGACAACGGCGCATACATGAATACCGGCATCCAGCGTTCCAGCTCCACGCCGATTTATTCTAACACATCAACCACCCCTGCCGGCACAGAAGTACCAGGCAAAGTGCAGCACAAAAAGGACTTGACCCTCATCATCATGGGTCACAACATCCCATATGTGGCGCAGACTCTGCCGCTTGGCAACTTCAAAGACATCAGCGAAAAATGCGAAAAAGCCTTGTATACAAAAGGTGCTGCATTCCTCAACATCCTTGCTCCCTGCCCACGCGGCTGGAGATACGAGACCCACCGCCTGATGGAAATGTGCAAGCTGGCCGTGGAGACCTGCATCTGGCCGCTGTTTGAAATTGTTGAAGGCAAGCTCACGCTGTCCTACATTCCAAAAGAAAAGCTGCCTGTTGAGGTTTATCTCAAAGAACAAGGCCGCTTTAGCCACATGTTTGCCCCGGGCAATGAAAATTTGATTGCAGAATACCAGGCACAAGTGGACAAGGACTGGAATCTGTTGCAGAACTTGCATGAAATGAAGTAATATCGCGTTAAATCAAATCAGGCAGGAAGGATTGTTCCTCTTCGTGCCTGATTTTTTATTTCCACTTTCTGTCGTTATGACTTATTGTTTCACCTCTCGCATGTTCTTCCTCTGCGAGTTTGATGTAATGCAAATCACTTTCTGATAGCTAGTCACCTTCCCATTGGTCAGGCAAAAAACCCTTAGCAACCTCAATCAGCAATCGCTTTTTGTCCTCTTGCAAGCGTTCTGCAATCTCGACCAATTCAATCAATTCAACGGCTAAATTCATTTTATCGCCCCTTTCTTATACGCTTGCCCTCTAGTGTCAGTAATCGAAACCAAAACTTGCTCTTCATTCACCCACTTATACACAACTCAATATTTGCCTACTCTTAGCTGATAGTAGCCTTTCGCACTCAATTATCATCAACCTTCCCCCAATTCATTTTGACGCATATTCAATCCTTGACTCCAGTATACATTCGCCAAAGCCTATGTGACTGCCGCGCATCATCGAAAATTGCATGAAATTAAGTAGTGTCACGTTGAATAAAATTAGGCACGAAGGATGATTTACCTCGTACCTGATTTTTAGTGTGCAGTAAAACCCATTCGCTCTAGCCAACCCCTGTAGCCATCATGGACCAGTACCTATAGCACCTTGGCTAGTGTCAAAAATATTATTGTTGAAAGTGACCCCTTGTGCCAAATGCAGGTCGCTGTCCCTTTCTGCTGTGTTACTGAAAATCCAGCCGCCATTCATGGTGAATTCACTTCTGGTATTCATGAACACTCCTCCACCTACGCCATTTGTTCTAGTGACAGCATTGTTTCTAATTGTTCCGCCATTCATGGTGAAAATGCCGCCAGAAATCGTTACTCCACCGCCTAAAAAATCCCAATCTGAATCGTTTTGGTTATAGCTAACCTCGCCGCCATTCATGGTGAAAGTTGAGTTACTTGAAATACCACTTCGATTATGACTTATAAGGCCACCGTACATTGTAAATGTTCCGCGGGACAGGCTCACCCCAACTTCTTCACTATTCGTTATTGTGCCGTTATTCATAGTAAATCGTCCGGCACTACCGGGGCTTTCGCCTTCTCCAATTTCCACCCCAATCACGGTGCCGCTTATCGTGCCACCATTCATGGTAAAGTTGCTTCCACTCACTTGGACTCCAGAAGGTCTGAAGGTTCGACCCCAAGCTTGGACAAAATTCTCTACACCAATAATCTCACCACCATTCATAGTGAACGAACTAAATGTACCCATGGTGTGGATAATCGGAGCGCTACCACGTCCGTAGCCGATAATTTGCCCTCCATTCATTACAAAGTCACCAGTGTTACGTATGCACCAACCGAAGCCATTTCCTCCAATTAAGCCCGAATTAAGTATGAATGTCCCTTCGTTCCTGACTGGACGATGTAGGGTTAGCCCAACATATGTAAAGCTAATGCCATCAATCGTCAAAGTAGCTCCGCTTTCGACTGTAACTGCGTACATGTCACGAGTTGCAGCTAAATTGAATGTGTTTGAACCGGCACTACTTAGGCGTATGTCCGAACCACTTGGAATAATAAAGTCTGAAAGCAATTCAATATTGGCGTTAAGTATTATAGCAGTTGGCGTATCACCAGCTAACGCAACGGCACTTCGGAGTTGCGTTTCATCAGAGACCGAAACCTCAACAACAACTGGTGGTGGCGTTGGGGTTGGTGTTGCGCTATCGTGTGTGTTGTCTGTACTCACACTAGGCGCGTTCGAGCCGCCTATCATGATGTCATTGTTGCTTTCACTTGCACAAGCTGTTAATGCGACGCTTGCAAACAGTACTGCAAAAATTGTAGCAAGGCATTTTTTGATTTTCATAGAAACCCTCCTCGTTATAATTACGTTCAATTTCATAACTGCCGAAACCCCTGCCTTTTGACAAAAACCATCAGTACACGCATTTTATGAACATCATCAACGAAAATTACCAAAAACGCAAAATTCTTCTTGCTTTTTGGTAAACGGCGTGTTATTATGTAGTCAACTAAACTCAACTGTCAAAAAGCAGGGCTTTTGATAGTTGAGTTTAGTTGCTGTTTGTACGCATTGCACGTAATCGACGATAAAATGTTGATTCGCTGAATCCTGTTTCTTTCAAAACTTGTGGCATTTGGATTTCTCCTTTCTCCCATCGCTCAACAACCTCCGCAAAATTCTGCGGAGGCTTTTTTACAGGGCGACCAAAACGCACGCCGCGTTGTTTGGCGGCGGCGATGCCTTCGGCTTGGCGTTGCAGCATAAAATCACGCTCTAACTCGGACACAGCGGCGAAAACAGTCAGCATAAAGCGACTTGCCGGCGTGGTGGTGTCAATATGCTCTTTCAGACTGATGAATTCGATGCCCTTTGCGGTGAGTTTTTCCACAAGAACAAGCAGGTCTTTGGTATTGCGGGCAAAACGGCTGATAGATTCAACGATGATGGTGTCGCCTGATTGCGCAGCGTCAAGCAAGTTTTGCAGAATGGGGCGGTTAGTGTCCCTGCCGCTTTGCTTCTCCGTGAAAATCATATCGGGCGGGATGCCGCATTGTGCCATTACCAGCAGTTGGCGATGGTCGTTTTGATCCTTAGTCGAAACACGGCAGTAGGCGTATGTTTTCATTTGCATCGCTCCTTTGGGTATGAGGACGCAAAAAAGTGGATAAGGACAATATCGATGTAAAGCAGTTCAGCGGGGCAGAGGCTAGATGCCTTTGCCCTTTTTGTGACTGTGGAAATGATAGTGGCGATGTCAATGGGAGTAGGCGAGGAAGGCTAACTGCATCCATAAACGAAACAAAGGGTTTGTTCTATTGTTTCCGTTGTGAGGAAGGGTTTAATGCTGTGTCGCTGTATGCTCGGGTTTATGGTGTTGATGTGAGGGTTGCTTATGGCGAGTTGCTGGATGGTTTTATTTCTGGCTATACCTAACATCAGGGTAAGTTGAAAATTAAAAATCTTTCGCAATCACGAAATTAACTCTTGTTTTCGTGGTGGTTTTATATTACGATAACAATGTGGCTGGGAGGGCATTTGATGGATGTGAGTTATAAGAAATTATGGAAACTATTGATAGATCGCGACATGAAAAAGAAAGAGTTGCAAGCGTCCGCAAAACTAAGCACCAGCACTATGTCGAAACTTAACAAGGGACAAAATATCCAAACGGATGTGCTTGTTCGCATTTGCCGTGTGTTGAATTGCGATTTTGCTGATATTATGGAAATTGAGCAAATCGACGAGGGTAGCTTGTAGAACGATAAACATAAATACGCGAGAGCATAATACAAATTACTTTGTGCAAATCTGTTTAACTCGCTCTTTATTATGGAAACGGAGAGGTCTTATGCTTAGAGTAAAAAGAGAAAATGGAAAAATCTATTCACCAATAAGAGAACAATGGCTTGTAGAAACCTCTGAAGAGCTTGTACGGCAAGAATTTGTTTGCGTCTTGCACAACGAATTTGGCTATCCTTTGGATGTGATGATTGAAGAATATCGTAGTGATTACACAGGGAGAGGAACAAGGTCAACAAGAGCAGATATAGTCATCTTTAAGAGCGTTGCCGATAAAACGAATAATTACAATGCCTACATTGTTGTTGAATGCAAATCCGAAGTGGTAAAAATAATGTTGGGTGACTTCTACCAGTACTGCCGAACCGACCCCGACATCATAGACGAATTGCGGGCAGAGGTTGAGAGTGACCTGCTATCCGAGCAACAGCACCTTGTAGCCATGAAATCAGTAATGATATGGGTTCGGCCGGACATCATCATATGGAAAATTAGGGTTAGCCTGTATCGCAGCAGGAAAAAACTTCTGACAAAAACGCAAGATACCATTCATAAGCAAGCTTTCCTCAGCAACGCCCGAACACTATTAAAGATTTCAATGCCCATAGGCACGTTTGTTGCTGTCCATTGTGCTTTTGTCTCACCCACAACGCCTTTCCAGCTGATTTCAGCAGTCGTGTCAAATTCGTATCCATCACACAGCTCCATCGAAAACAGATATGGCGGCTGTAGCTTTACAGGTCGCGCCTTGTCAGCGTTCTTTAAGGCATCCATGACTCCCGCGTATATCAGCGGATAGGTCTCCTCTGGTGTAGGCGTCCAATTCCGCGATTTGTCCTTAACAGGAATTGTTGTTATAAACCCTGACAGCTCCAATGCTTCGAAAATCGGGACATATGCAACTACCTATTAAACACAAACAGGCAGGGGATAATATCCCGTCCAAAAACGCAAAAAATTTTTCCCTCAAGTGGGATTTTTTTTATTTTTGTGATTTATTTGCTTGGATGAATACGCTTTTTTATAGTGTGTCCATCCAACTAACTAAACCAAAACCCCTGTATCGCCAATCAGAATAAATCTGTCGAAAAATACAGGGGTTTGCGTTGGCTTTACGTTGCGCTGTCCTTTCGCACTTCGTAATGTTCATAATAATAGGTACGGAGAAAGGGGGATTTGAACCCCCGCGCCGCTTTCACGACCTACCCGCTTTCCAGGCGAGCCTCTTAAGCCACTTGAGTACTTCTCCAAAATCGACCTTTAACCATTATACACATGCTGTTGGGGTGTGTCAATGGTTTAGTGCGAAATTTTTCGGAAGTTTGATGGTGGCATATGGCAAGCACGTGATATGCCTGTTGGTCTACTTAATCTCGTTCATTTTCGGTAGTTTTCTTACACTTGGCACAAGCAAAATAAACAGACCGACTACACCATAGCTTATGCCATGGAAAATGAATATGTGGCCGGCATCAGCAACAATGTTGCCCAATAACCCTCCCAATAAAGCACCGACTGCTACGAAAACAGCCGCAAATGTTGTTGAAATAGTTGACACGCGCCCAACCATATCTTTTGGCGGTATTCGTTGCCCTAACGATGTGAAAATAATATCTATGGAGCTTGAAAAGGCGGCATAAAAAATCAAAATTATCAGCGCACCCGCAAAACTCAACGGAAGCACCTGGACAAAAGTGATGCGTATGCCCCCGGCAATCAGCATCAACACAAAGACGAGCCATCCAACCTTGAATTTGCTACCTAATGCGCTTGCAATTACTGATGCTAAAATTCCGCCTATCAACGCCATAATTCCAAAAACGATATAACCCTGCGCGCCAGCGTGGTATTCAAAAAACTCAGGCCGATTGATAGCTGTGATTTCCGCGGACAACGACATTGATACGGAAGCTATGACTATGAATAATAGGGCGTTATGCCTTAAAAATTTTGCGCCTGCTTTCAAATCGCTAAAGTAATTTTGGGTCTTGGGTTTCTCATCTGATTGCTCCTTAGCGGGTTCTTTGAGAAACAAAGCAAAAACGAACGCAATAATCAAGAAAACGACAGAAACGCCATATATCAACGAAAAGTTCGCTTGTGCGCCTTCCCGCAAAGCCAGAAATAAAAGTCCGGCAACGGCAATGCCGCCAAGCATTTGCGCAATCTGAATGAGCGAATTTGCCTTCACAATCTTTTCCCCATGAACTATCTGCGGCAACAACGCCGTGCCGGCCGGTCTCTCGAACAATGCCGCGACAGAAAAAGCGAGGATGACCGCAAACATGAACATAATGCCGATTTGCTCATGCAGGGGTGTGAATGCCAACAATGCCAACGCCGCAAATTCCAATAGCGTTGTCCACCGCATTATGGCGGGCTTGTTGCTTTTGTCCACAATCGGGCCAACGGCAAAGGAAAATATAAACGGAAAAGCGATTAAAAAACCGGAAACGCCCGTGTAAATTGGGTTTTCGTAAATCAAATGGACGGAAAGCAGCATAAATATTGAAAATATACCACCGCCAAGACCGGAGAAAAGCCGATAGCCTAGAAATAAACGGAACATTTTGTTTTCTTTTAACAATGCAATCATTTTAGTTAAGCTCCTTTTAAATGTTGTTTGAGAATAGCAGGTAGTTTGTTAACAGCACCTTTCGCACAGCGGCTTCTTTTGCTACGGCATCATAATTTTTAATGATGAGTGAAGAAAGTGTCAAGCCTTGTATGAATGAAAATTGGGCAAAAAAGATTAGTCCATGAAGCTCTGGTGGGTGGCCTATTTTTTCACACAATGCCTGTATGAAGTTTTCAATAATATCGTATGGCTCGTACTTATGCTCGCCCCCGGCTTTGATGTTCAAATGGTTGTAAATCAGTTCAAAATATTGCGGGTTACGCACGAAGAACATAATAAACGCACAACCCAGCTCTACAAGACCTTCCATCGTCACCCCCGTTTCTTTTACAGATTCTTTTAACGCCACCGATAACTTGCTTGAAACGTAACGTTCAATAGCAGTTATCAAATCATTCTTGTTGGCAAAATGCGCATACGGAGCCGCTTCGCTAACTCCGCAAGCCGCCGCCACTTTTCGTAACGAGAGTGCCTCAATCCCTTTTTGGTCAATCACCTCAATTCCTTTTTCAATCAAAGCGGTGCGTAAGTCACCGTGATGATATGACTTATTACTCATGTTTTTCTCCTTTCTTAACTGTGTTAAGTTATCACTGTTAAGATTGTAGCACGCTGATTTATGGTTGTCAAGAGGTAATTTTTATTTTGTGCATATAAATCTAATTTGATAGCTATCTAATTAGATTCGCTACGCATAGAAATTGTCATCACGCCATTCTGAACTCAATCTGTCATCCTGAGCAAAGCGAAGGATCTTGCTCTTTCGCCACATTCGAGATCCTTCGCTTTGCTCAGGATGACAGCGCAGCGTAATTATACGCAAGTGTTGGGTCGCCACCTACAGTTGAGTTGCGCCATATGCTGTTTGTTCGGACAAACATAAGGTGTTTGCAATTGTGAGCTTGCCTGCGATTTACGCATATCAATCTAATTTCACAACTATCTAATTAAATTCATTACGCATTGCATAGCCGTTTTAAGAAACATATATCAAAGATATAATCTGTATAAAGATTTTCCGCCTATGCTCAGAATGACATAAATTTGCAGTCCTTGCTTTTGTTACCTCTAATCGGACTGCCGTGTTCATTGCGCGGAAATATTTTCGGAATTTTTTTGGCGGGTATTGAAATTGGTCGAATGTTGTGATAAAATTGGCTTGAAGAATACGAATTAATGAATAATTGGAGGTAACAGCTTGAAACCACATTACGAAATTGTTGGGGAAAAGATTGCAAAACTTAAAGGCGGCGTCATCATGGACGTAACCACCCCGGAGCAAGCCAAAATTGCTGAGGAAGCCGGGGCATGTTCTGTTATGGCATTAGAGCGCGTGCCGGCGGATATTCGCGCTGCGGGCGGCGTGTCGCGCATGAGTGACCCGCGTATCATCAAAGAAATCCAAGCAGCTGTTAGTATTCCTGTGATGGCCAAGGTACGCATCGGTCATTTTGTTGAGGCCGAAATCCTTGAGGCATTGGGCGTTGACTGCATTGACGAAAGTGAAGTTTTGTCACCTGCTGATGATAGGTATCATGTTGACAAGAAAAAATTTAGTGTGCCGTTTGTTTGCGGCGCGAAAGACCTTGGTGAGGCATTACGCCGCATTGAAGAAGGTGCCGCGCTGATGCGTACCAAAGGCGAGGCAGGCACAGGCGATGTGATTCAGGCAGTACGCCATATGCGTGCTATTAACAGCGAAATCAGGCTGATTCAGTCCCTTCGCGAGGACGAATTGCATAATAAGGCCAAGGAATTGCAGGTTTCATACGGCCTTGTGGAATATGTCCACAAAAATGGTCGCCTGCCTGTCCTTAATTTTTCTGCCGGCGGCGTTGCAACACCTGCCGACGCTGTGTTGATGATGAAATTGGGTGCGCAAGGTGTTTTTGTTGGCTCGGGCATTTTCAAGTCCGGCGACCCC
>Ga0123355_10021871_pt1 | contig 10246 bp, 9 predicted proteins | sample TergutEmb28metaG_3_FD_89872 | JGI IMG/M metagenome (GOLD analysis project Ga0123355, IMG submission 89872) | Embiratermes neotenicus P1 segment gut microbial communities from Petit-Saut dam, French Guiana - Emb289 P1 | ecosystem: Host-associated > Arthropoda: Insects > Digestive system > Gut ... | reverse complement strand
GGGACTGCATATATTTTTAAAAGGAACTGCTGAAGCTTACATAAACATTTAGCATCATTTGACTAATCTTTGTCCAAAAGACAAAAGTGAAATGACGCAAAAATTTCTATGTAAAATATAGCGCTTGCCGTTTAAAATACACAGATTCACTGAAGATGATCAAGGTTTGTTGTAACGCATACGGAGGACACATAAAAAAATACGGTCGGATACTTTTCTAACAGACCTCGTATGTTTACCACTGTCATTTGTTCAAGTAATAATGTGTGTCTGATTGGCTATTTCAGCGTAGGAAATGGGACACTTGACAGATTTTGTTTGAAACTTGGGTGCAGTGCTTTAGAAACCTTAAAAACATGTTGAAATTAAGTTTTGAAGAGATGGGGAAAGTGAACTGCTGGATGGGCTGTCCCTGGGTTCAGGACCCAGTTGAGAGGCAAAGTACCAAATTTAAAGTTCGGCTGTACTTCCTGGTGCCTCCACACTCTAGGGTCACTGTTACAGTTGCCGGCTGGTAGCACTTCACAGTGTAGCAGCTCTCTTTTCTCTCCCGGCACCTCCGCCCTCTAGCATGATTGTTTACTGTCTGGATGGGTTCATGCGCACCCTTCACAGCGTCTGCCACCCCATGTGATACCTTTGTTTTCCTGGTAGCACTTCTAACATGCACACCCTTCACAGCATCTGCCACCACACACTTTTCACTCTTCTGTTTGGCAGCTTCTTGCATCAGACTCCACAGCGTTGATCACTATTTTTGTTCCCTGGTTTTCACAGCCATCCGTTGAATCACCTTCCGTAGGGAACTCGCCAAACTACTGGCAGGGGCGCACGATATGAAACATGTAGCCCTTGCATGGTTCAAATATTACCCCCTTGTATCAAAAACTCTTTGACTGAGGCATGCTTACTCCCTTAACAGTGTCATGTTATTGGTCTACTGCCCCGATCCTGAAGTACAATTTCAGTTGGCTAACACGGGCCTTCCATACAATTATACAAGTGCTGGGATTTGCCAGCTGTACATCATTAGGCCGGAGGAAACTAGCAATGTTCACTGGTCCTTAACATCTGGGCTTCATCTTAGAGGATATCCCTTTTAGTTTGGAGCTCAGTACGTGTAGTTTGTTCACTAACATGTCTCCCACCTTGAAGTAATTATCCTTCCGTGGCCATGTATCACCGGGCAACTCGCTCCTGAGCCTTAAGTTTGGAATGGCCCACTTTCAAAACCTCTCACGGTCTCCGAAGTCTCCCCGTCATGCAAATCACATGCTCCCTCAAGAGAAGTGGGCAGCTCTCCCCAGCAATAGCTTGGTAGGATTGAACTTGATGCTTTTGAGGACTGCTGTTTTAAAGAAAGGCAAACGCCAACATATGGAGGTCCTTGTCCCACCTTGCTCAGACTGATGAAAGATCTTCCATTTCACCATTTCTAACAGGGAGCCATGCGGGTAGTAGGAGGTGGTGTTAATCCTCGTAATAACATACTTGAAACAAATCGAGGAAGGCCTTAGACTTGAACGCTTTGGCCTTGTCTGACAATCGATGTAGGAACCCCAAAAGAGGTAAAAATCACGTTTCCGTTACGTCGCAAAGTGCCCTCGAGGTTAAGGCACGTACAGGGAAAAATCGCACGTACTTGGAGAAACTGTCCATCACTACTAATATTACTTAAATTCCCCGCTTGGTCTTTGTTAGTGGACCCATAAAGTCAATGAAAACTATCCCAAAATGATAAGACGACGGGGTTGCGGGTGCGAAAACCCACATGGGCATCCTGCGTCGGTTTGGCATGCATACACAAGTCACATTGTCGGACATACCGGGAAATTCACGCAACTTTGGCCAATATAAATGGGAGACCTTGTGCCACGTCTTAAAGGTCCCAAACTGCCCTGAAAAAGGCGTGTCGTGAAAATACATCATCAGTCGCGAAAGCTGGAACACCACATACTTTACAGTCCTAGCCCCTTTGCACTTGGTAGCACAGAAGACCCTTGTGAACGCGAAAGTTCGATGCAACAGCTTCCCCTGTACTCAGGCCTTCAATAAAGGATCGGCACCTTCGATCTTCCCGTTGGTACTGATCTAAGATGTACACGAATGACAGATTTTGCAAGAGGGCCAGACAGTTCCCCCCCCTACCCGGGCATCCGCCTCCTTTCCCCTTCCAACATCCTTGACATCAAACCTGCCATCAAAGTGTCCACACTCTTGATGTGCTGGGCCTTAAATTTGAAAGGATACAGTCGCAGAATCCACCTGCCCAAATGCCCCACGTCCTTTACTTTGCGCAGCAGCCAACACAAGGCCAAATAAGACAGTGCAACTCGAACTCCTGCTCTAGGTAGCTTCTGGTCCTCTCTCAACCGAGCACAACCGCCAGACACTCCTTGTGCTATAGTGCCATTTCGTTGCTCCTAGCAAGCTCCAGAAAGTACCGGGACTAAGTCCCCATTTATGCGCTTATGGAACGCCGTTGAAATAGCGATGTCACTGGCATCCGTCACTAGAACGAATGGCTTGGCGAAATTGGGTATCTGAAGCACCAGCGCTTCACACACAGCATGTTTAAGTACTTAAAGGGCGCCTGCTGCTCCTCTACCCACTCGTACTTCACTCCTTGCTCGGGTCGATGCAGCGGAGCTGCTTTCTCTGAATAATTTTGCATGAATCGAACACAAAACGGAGGTGGCTGCGCAGATTGTGGGGGCGGGGAAACTGCTTAATTCCACCTTCTTGGGAATCCCCCTACCCCTCTAGACGACAAATAGTACTCGAGATACTTAATCTCGCTGGCCCCCAGGACTAACTTGTGCCGGTTCAACGTGAATCCCATCGACTGTTGCCTCCTTAGAACTTGCCGAAACTGCTCGGATACTGACAGAGAATAAACTACCAAATTGTCCGTGAAATTGAAAACACACTTCCCTTTCAGGTCGGCCACCATATGGTCGACTACCTGACTGTGCCCTTGACAACCCATGCCGTTGCCAATCGGAAGCTTGTTAAATTGATACAACCTAAATGGGGTGTAAAAAGTGGTCACCCACCTCCCCGGGGAGTGAATGGATTCTGAAAATAGACAGAGTTTAGGTCCAAAACCGAGAACACAGAAGCCCCCGAAAACTGTTGAAAAACATGTTCAGTTGTCGGCTGATGGTTTGAGCCGAGGCAAATTTTCAGATTCACCTTCTTGCAGTCAACCACAATCCGATGTTCCCATCCGGACTTAGGAACCAAAAACGCTGGACTCGCACATGGTGGGCCGTATGACCTTCCCTAAGAGCTCCTCTGTATGATCTCGCAGGATTTTAAGCTTTTCAGGCACGCAGTGATGAGATCATCTACCGGTTCAAAATCATACTGGGCGTCCCTCAGGGTGCCTGACTCTCCCGATAATAGGTTAGAGTACTGACGCAAACTAGCTTCCAAATCATCGGCTTCCGGGAAAGCGGACATTACGACACCACTTACATCTCAACAGGTGTTCAAAATAGCTGTCCCTGACGGGTTCAGTTACTCCCCGCGGCCCTTCAGAAGTTATTCTTCGGTCTCGAACAAGCCGGAAATAATACTCTCTAGCCTCCAGGTCAGTAACTTTTCGGTTGCACGGCAGAAAATCCAACCCCAAATGAGAGGAAAGGGCCCACTCTCCAGTATTTTGAAATGGCAGTACCAGAAGAACCAGTCCAGCTTAAAATGAAACTTCACTGTTCCTCTGATCTCGCAACCGAGCCCGTTCGCCAGGCGACAACTCAGCGAGCACGTTTAAAAAAACTTCTTTCTCGACCAACCGAGTTGCTCCAGAACATCTCTTCTAATGCACGAGAATTGAACCCGGTGTCTATCAGCAAGGGGAGTCCCTCCCTCTTGAACCTTACTCTCGCCCTAGGGGAGTATTCCTCTCTCCGGCCTCAACTCCACGACCTCCTCTGGCCTTCAACATCCGGTAGCTCCCCTGCCGCCAGGCGCTGCCCCGTTTCCTGTTTGGCCAGCTACCTGCCAACATCCAGATACCCTGGTTGGCCACACCTACAACACCTCTGCCTCCTACGGCCGGGAGAAACCCCTACCGCCGTGCTTAACGATGACTCCGAAACTACCGCCGCCGCAAGATTACGGTGTGCATCTCCGCTTGGGCCCTCTATCCTTCTCTTTGAACTGCAATCTTTTCCTGCTGATTCGGGTTTGGGTGTGGCAAAAACGCGGCATGGGCCAGCTTGTCGGGATACAAATTTATCAGGATTCGATCAACAATCTTTCATTCGGTTGCTAAATACCTGAGAAACTCGGCCGCATTTATCACGTCATCAATGAATTCTCTCAAGAGGCACTCTTTCTTCTGGAAACAGAACATGACCATCTCCCTAATCAGTTTCTCCTTAACAAACGATATGGCCGTTAACACCTAAGCTATTGCATTCTTCCCATGAAGCTCCGTCCCGAATGAAGTCACGAAAGAAATTCAGCAGTCTCCCTTGTACCCTAGGTAAAAGGTTCACCATAAAGGCTCGATCCGGCGCCAACCGAAGGTCATAAATAACCAACTACACAAAAATTTTCAAAATCGCCTCCGTTTCCTCCGAAGACAAAGGAGGGACATTCTTTAATAAATCAGCCAATACTGAAGAATTTAAATCCTAGGCAGGACTATCACGGGGAGTGGGGTAATTGAGGAGATAAGTACCAAATTTAAAGTTTTGCTGTACTTCACCGGCGCCTCCACCCTCTAGGGTCACTGTTACAGTTGCTGGCTGGTAGCACTTATAACACACACACACACACGCATTTCACAGCATCAGCAGCCCCCTTTCTTCCGGCACCTCCGCCCTCTAGCACGACTGTTTAGTGGCCATTTGGAAGCACTCCTACCACGCGTGCACTTCGCAGCGTCCAGCACCCCATGTGGTTTCTTTTTTCTCCTGGTAGCACTTACAACACACACACACTCCCAATGTCAGCCACCCCTCATTGTTCACTTGTTCTCCTGGTAGCACTTCTAACACATACACACATCCAGCGTCAGCCACCCCATGTGGTTCCTTTGTTTTCCTGGTAGCCCTTCCAACATGCACACCCTTGAGAGAATCCGCTTCTCACTCCTCTTCTGCTTGGCCGCGTCTCATGCCAGACTCCTAAGTGTTCATCACAATCTTTTTTTGTTCCCTGGTCTTCACAGCCAACTGTTGATTGTCACCCTCTCTATGGGATTCGCTGAACTACTAGCATGGGCACACGATTTGAAGCATGCAGCCCGTGCATGGTTAAGAAGAATGCAAGTGCCTGAGTGGTTTTCCAAGTTCAAAAGCAGAGTGACCTTCTGCTGAAGATGTTGGATGCTTGGGAGTCTATAGACAAGCAAAAGGGATGAAACTGTATATAGTGCAGAGGACTCTGTCTTCATGAACAAGAGAACTGCTATCTGTGAAGTTGCCTACATGTTGGGAATAGTAATGGTAAGAACATGTGCTGACTTTCAAACAGCACAATTGCATGGTTTGCTGTGCATATCCCAACACATCTGATTAGAAGGGAAGTGTTGCAGAGAAAGAAATTCAGTCTGGAAACTATACAACTGCACAAATAACTTTTATTCTATACATACCATCGTGATCATACATAAACTATATTCAAATGATTCATGACTGAAATTTCTATTGTCAGTATTTGGGGTTTGTTACAATGTGTTTTGGCTGGCTGGACCATCATTAGGTAATAAAATTATAAAATACAAGGTTAATTACAACATCTAATTCTAAAATCAATATCCCAAGCATATTGCATTTTTTATGTATTACCTTAAGATGGCAAATGATTGTTTATTTTAATATAGTTTATGGGATCACACATTGCATTTCTGGGTGTCTTTCCAACACTTCACCAAATCAATGAAGTCATGTCATCTGTCCTTACTCCAGATACTGCATTGGTAAGTAAACCACAGGTAAGTAAATTTATGTGTAATGTAATATTGAGGAGGGTTTGTGCAACCATTGTTGCAACAGAAAAGCAATAAGTATTACATATTCTGAGAGTGTCCAGCATTGTCATCTGTGGCCTGCCAGGCACTACAATATTTTGCCACATCCCATATTTGGCACGATTAAAAAAGCATTTTGAGCATGAAGTGTGTGTTTTGATTTTCTCTAAAACTTTCTTCTGAAACATCTCATTCCAAGAAAAATTAAGTGAGATATAATAAAAAATGTCTAGAGGTCCTCATGTAAAGTACCTGTTATTCTTGTCAGATTTTGATACAACTTTTATTTCCACTACAGATTTGTCGAAAAATCATCCAGTGGGAGCAGAGTTGTTCAATGCAGACATATGATGAAGCTAATAGTGGCTTTTCACAATTTTGCGAAGGCACCTAAAAAGTTATACCCATAATATTTATTACGGCTTTCATTGATTTAAAATTCATTACTGTATCAGCGAAAGAATTTCCCTTATGTAATAATACTTCTAACGTAGTTGTTTGGAACTCAATTCGAATGTTGACCGGCATTAATAATTTTCTGCAGTTCCCACAGGTCAGCGCCAGGATTGTAGCACAGTATATTAGGACATGATTGCTTCCTTGCACATCTACTACATTTCATTATTTACTGGGGCTGCCAATAGTAGAAGCTGTCTAGCTGAGACACTGACAATCATAAAATAAACCTTAAGCAAGTGTCAATGTAGGAAGCACAATTTTCATAAAATTAAGGCTAAAGCATGTATAAGGCTGCATTATGTCTGGTACAGGCAACTTTACAGAATACAGTATGTTCAATGTCTCCCATATAACAAAGTTAATAACCACATGTTTCACAGAAATCATGCTCACAGGATGATTAGAACAAGTTGTGCAACACTCCTTGTTTTGGTTTATTTAAAAATGCATTCTCACTTTCATGTATCATGTAGTATTGTAATGTATGGAAAGAGAGAAACTAATTAACATTTTGCTTGTGTTTAGAATTTTGGAATATGTAGTGAATTTTAATAATTTTACATGTGTAACTTTATTTCGTGTATTGACTTGATGCAAATTTTAAATTTGCAACTACGATATAAATTTGGTTCAGCAAGTTGCACGCGCTAGCAACAGGAAGACTGCATTATGCAGAATTCCTTAGTAACAGCACATTCCTTTATGTTTGCATATGCTGTTACTAAATGAACTTTATGAACTTGAAAGCGCTGAGTTACGAGTTTTGGTGAACTCATACACCAACCTGTAGGACCAACGGGCAGTATCTTTGTGATCCAGCTTTCAACGTGAACAGACGCAAAGAACATGGTGCTCTCGACAAGGCTTCAAAATGAGCCTTATACCTCAGATATTCCTGTTCATACCAGGTGAGTGGTGTATAGTTCATCCACAACTCAGATCAAGGAGAAATGACTGAGAAGTAGTTTATTGGTTTATTTCGTATTCTTTTCAAATTATGTGGACGAGAAAATTGAAACCACATAGATGATTTGCCTTTATATTACTAGGTCAAAATGTGTCAGAAAGGATTTTACTTGTGTAGAATTTTGTTTGTTCTGTACATAGACGAGCAGATTCTTAGAGAATATACATATTTTACTAAGAAAGATGTGACCTGTATTCTGTCTGTGTTCCGCTGGGACGTAAGTTGTGGCAAAATCTAGAGAAAACCTAATCCCAAGTATGCCCCTGAATTAGTTGTTTTATTAAAGTGTTGCTTAAACACTCCATTCTTACATTACTTACTAGTAAGGTATGGACATTGTATTTGTGAACGTAACTTTGTTTACATTTAATCTGAAATTCTAGTTATGTTTGATTAGTGAGCTTTGACGAACAGTGAGTTGGTATAACAGTTCAAGTCCGCTCAACTAATGTGTTACATGGCCATGGCGAAGATATTGCTATACTTGTAGTCACTATGAATTACAATGATTTACAGAAACAGCAGTAGAGGTCAGCAGTCTGCCGAATTAAATAAAACTGACCTGCTGGCAGCGAAATTCCGAGATCATGAAAGTCAAGATGAAGGCAGTAGAACTATCACAGTCTCACACTATTAGTACCTGTCCAGGTAGGGAGTAATAGGTAAGTAACCACCACCAGGGAGGCACTACAGTATTGAATGGGATAATCAGTGAGCTCATGTGTTCAGCAGCAGTCCCTTTTATTTTTATTACACCTTCACATCTTGGCCATTCTTTAATCCCACAGTTCACTAATGCCCTGTACAAGCACATTGTGCAGTGTATTGGTAATAGTTCACTTACATATCCATTGTGTTACACGTTAAATGTTTCATATTTTTGTTTAATTTTAGCAAACAGTCTCTATTTGATCATCATTTCCAGCAGATACTCCTAAGTAGGTTATGTCACTTTCCACTAGAGTAGGTAACTTCTGCCTCTCATCTGCTTTTGACTCTCTGAGTAATCTATGGCTTTGAGCCATATTGTCCATTAAAAACTGAAGTGTCCAATGCTTACGCAGCAGTGTGTGTTCCAACGTGAAACTATCATAGCGGATGCACTGCAAGGCTGTACAAGTGGCAACACTGTGCAGCTGCAGTCCTATATCATGCACCAGTGTCTTCAAGTAGGTCTCACATTCATTGATACATTGCACCTCTGCAAGAATTGTAAGGAAACCAAGTTTTAAGATAAAGAATGTTCAAAGGAAAAAGACAGAAAACTTTACTTCTACAATGTAACACATATGACACCATTCATATATCTCAGGAAAGAAACCACCAATGCATAAATCACATATCTCTGTCTGACATTCAACTAAGATGCATCACAAATAGCTGTATTTTGATAATGGCTCAAAGAATTTTATGTTACCTCAAAAAAAGAAGAGAATTTAACATTTACAGTTGAATAGTCAAACATATTTACCTATGGTAAAATCTGGTGGCTGGAAGTGGATGCATTTTATACCATAGAGGAGAGGAATTCTACCATCCGCTGGTTTTATCAGACCTTGCACTGCTAATTCATATGCTGTTTGGCTCTGAATGTCAACACCACATTGGCTAATAACAGATTAAGAAAGTTAAATAGTTATTTGCAGGCATATTGCTGGTGTTTGTGTCTACTTGTGACCCATTTCTTTAATAAGAAAAAGAAGTGTTCAAACAGATGCAATCTATGTGCTCAGCTGATTTAAAATTGGTCTGAAATCTTTTGACAATATGCAAATCTAGAAGGATTTTGAAGATCTACAACACTTAGAAATTCTAAAATGGAATATCATTTTAAGGTTCCAAATGTCTACACAGAAAATGGTTAGAATCATGACTTGTTCTGACAGCAGTCCGTTCATCTTTTCTATTAGTTTCTTAATTTCTAGCAATGAACAAAATCATTCTTTTTCACAAAGCCAAGGGTTGTACATACTGAAACATTTGTTTCTGATGTGCAGCTTGTATAGAAGCAAGTACAGCATCCAATTTTGATCTATTCACGTGCCAGAATGTTGCTTTCTCCACTACTTTGCCATCACTGAAGTAAGTATCTGTTGCTTGGCCTAGCACACCCTTTAATCGGAAGACTCGAGTGGGCCGTTGCGTATGTAATCTCTGAACAGTTTTGTTACCTTCATTGAAACCCATGACTGAAATAAAATGTTTCAAATAATTTTCAACTGCTGAAACAAATGGTCATTCCACACAAATCTGAAGTACTATCACTGAAGTTCAAAACTGAATGCCATTTGAAGAATTCACGAACCACACGGTCAGACATGAAAGAAGCAGACGATTCTACAATTAACAATTTAATAGTATAACATAACGTAATAACATACCTAACACCCCCGAAACGTTTTTGCCAAGAGGGGCACCCCATGTACAACGGATATCTTCCGGCTGGTACTTCGGACCAACAACTAAGAGATGATCGGCAAAACTCGGGGCAACATGTACAGTTATTGATGATGGAGTACCTTGTATAAAAACATGATTTCTTGGCGGCCGACATTGTAATTCGCAGAGGTCTGTGAAAGAATGTTTGAAAATGATTACATATTCGGATATCATGAAAGTTTCTGAAAAAATCGGGTTAGAAATACCGTACCTCTGCAAATATTGCCAAGTAATATCTTTCGCACGCTATAAGTTGTAATCCCAGCTGGCTTGTACAAGCAAATCACACCTTTCAATAAATTCCATATGGTACGTGCCTCTGAAACATTCACCATCATCTATAGTTTTCATACTCTCGTTCCTCAATCTAAACCACCATCGGCCACCATATATAT
>Ga0123355_10021870_pt1 | contig 10246 bp, 12 predicted proteins | sample TergutEmb28metaG_3_FD_89872 | JGI IMG/M metagenome (GOLD analysis project Ga0123355, IMG submission 89872) | Embiratermes neotenicus P1 segment gut microbial communities from Petit-Saut dam, French Guiana - Emb289 P1 | ecosystem: Host-associated > Arthropoda: Insects > Digestive system > Gut ... | reverse complement strand
GCGACCTATAACAGCCACGCTCAGCACAGCGATAATAGCTAAAACAGCAAAAATAATCGAATGTTTAATCGAAACCCTATCTGACGGTCTTTTAAAATCTCCATAACAAAGCAAGAGTATAATTAATACATATACTTGAAAGATGATAATTATAGTGTTGATGAAATGGTGGTGCAAAACAAAATGTAAAAACAAACTTGCTGAAAGCAAGATAATGCATATCATCCACGCAAACCTTTTGCGCAGATAAAGATGCCATGTGAGAAATAATAGAATTACTGAGATAAGATGTTGAACTAAACGGTTCATCTCAACAGATTGAAAAACCATATCGTGAAATCGTAGTGATGGAATAAATGATGCTGCAAATATAATAATTGCAACCAAAAACATAACAGCAACCGCACTACTTGCCAAACGGCTTCTTATAATGTTATTTTTCATGTCAATGTCCTTCTTTCAGAAATTCGGTTATAATTCCGTAAATTTTATTTGTTTTGGATATATAACTCGCATGCCCTTCGCCTCGAAGAAGCTTTAGTTGACTACCGGGTATGTTTTCAGCAATTTCAATTGTGTGCTCGTTTCTAATAACATCATGATGACCCGCAAGCACTAGAGTCGGAGTAATAATCGTATTTAACTCTTCAATGGAAATATTAGGCTGTGTCAGCATCATTTGAAACTTTATACTACTTGTTAGCAAATACGCCAGTTTTATAAACTCAAATGGAATGCGGCGTATACCATCAGGATTTATATTTGCGCCGCTAACAATCAACTTCTTCAGTAAATGGGGATGGTGAATAGCCAGCAAAAGACCAACTATCCCACCATCACTAAAGCCATAGAGAATCGGATTTTCTATATCTAAAATACGAATAAACTCTGCAATATCATGCATGTTTGACATGTAGTCAAGATAGTGAACCTTGCCACTCTTACCATGATCACGGCTATCGGGAGCATAAACGGTATAATTTTCAGAAAGCTTTCTTTTCAACTTTCTGAAAAAGTGATGATCCTGACCATTACCATGCAACAACACAATAGGATCACCCTGACCGCTCACTTTATACCAAATATCAATATTATTAATATGAATCATCATAATGAAGCACACCCCCTCTTACATGTATATATCGTTGCATTTTGTAGAAAAATTAACACTTCTGAAGAAATGGTACATAAAAAGACCTTTATAAAGATATTGCATTTTAGGCTAAATGAGATTAGAATGGCAATATCGAAATTGAGTTGAGAGCAAGTTACGAATAGGAGGAATAATGTCTATATACAAACTATTCAATCGTGGCTACAGAGATTACGTACGCAGCGATGAAATGCTCGGACAATTGAATATAATAATACTATCTGCCGCAATAGGAACATTCCTGTTTACAGCGCATGGTGGTGTGGCATTTGCCGGATATGCATCTGCACTAGGTGCAGGTGAGTTAGCATTTGGACTATTAAATGCTCTACCGGTACTAGCCGGACTTTTGCAATTATATGTTTCATACCTCGCATCTAAAACCGGAAAATATAAAAGATTATTTCTAATCGGAGGTGTAATTCAAAGAGCGTCCTGGATTGTGATTGCTTTTATACCATTTTTATTTCCGATCGAAGAGTCACGATTATTCGTTCTTGTGGTAATGGTGACATTAGCAGCAATGGCCGGTTCATTTGCAGTTATCTCACATATGACATTACTAAGTGCAGTCATACCAATTGAAATAAGAGGACGCTATGTAACGACACGACAGAGAGTCGCTACAGCAGCTGCTCTTTTATTCGGATTGATAATTGCTGTTTTGCTTGATAATATTCCTGGTTTCTTAGGATATACCATTGTATTTGGACTTGGTGGCATCGCGGGGCTCATAGATATATTAATGTTTACTCGTGTGGACTTCTCCGGAATACCACATAAACCTGGTGGATATTCACTTAAAGAAGGTATAAAAACTTGTTTTACATCAACGAGAATGCGGAATTACCTAATATTTTGGGTATTGTGGTGCTTTGCAATAAACCTTAATGGACCTTTTTTTAACAAGTACGCAGTTGATGTTCTTCAATTATCATATATAACAATAATAATCTTTGGCCAAATGGCATCGCAAACAATAACATTTCTCATTGTTACAAAGTAGGGTGTTTTTCTCGATAGATATGGCAGTGTACCGATGATGTTGATATCATCAATTGGATCGACTACTATTGCATTGGTATGGCTTTTTGCAGCACCGGGTGTTTGGTGGCCACTTTTAGTATTCAATGTCTTAGGTGGAGTGTTTTGGTGTGCAAACGAAGCCTGCATGGTAAATATGCAATTATCTCACACGCCGGAAAAGGGACGCCCGACAGCTCTTGCAATTTTTGCAGTATCTATATCCATAGCAACGGCAGCAGGACTAATTATTGGTGGTGCACTGTTTGAAATGTTCTCGCCAATCATGGAGCGATTACAATGGACAATATTTGGGACTAATCTAGATCACTTTAAGGTTGTATTTTGTATAGGTATCGTTATAAGATATATAGTAATAGGAGTATTTTTACCACGGGTATGGAATGAAAAAGGAATGCACTATAGCGAGGCATATGCAAAGTTCCGAAAAGATGTAAAATCACGCCTAAACTACCGTTTGTCACACATAAAGTTTAGAAGCTAATGATTTGCAACCCTATGATACCCTAACCACTAAGGCGCTTGCCATATAAGTGCAGATATAGTATACTAGACCGAAACAGATTGATACAGATGAAAGGATGAATGATAAAATGAAAATGGTACTTGCAGTCATCGACAAAGACGATGCACATGATGTCATATCAAATCTCTCAAGGGAAGGTTATAGCATTACGCGACTATCAACTACCGGTGGATTCTTGCGCGCAGGGAACGTCACAATTCTAGTTGGTGTTGATGATGAAAAAACTCCACATGTTATCGACATCATCAAAGAACATTCACAAAGCCGCAATCAGCAGATTCCAACAATAATTGGCAATGAGGCTAGTTATCTGTCACCTATGCCTGTAGAAGTTTCGGTAGGTGGAGCAACAATTTTTGTTATGAATGTTGAGCAATTCGAAAAAATATAAGAAACGGTACGGTATGATTTGTATAGAAATTTACAGAACGAAGTACTCATAAAAAATGGAACTATTATAAATGCAAACGGCAGACAAATAGCTGACGTTGCTATCCGTGGCGAGAAAATAGTATCTATTGCACAAAATATCAATCCCGATGCGCAGACAGAAGTTGTCGATGCATCGGGATTACTTGTTTTGCCGGGTGCAATAGATGTTCATACACATTTTGAACTACCATTTGGTGACATATCATCATCAGATGATTTTTACTCCGGCACAAGAGCAGCTGCATGTGGTGGAGTTACGTCGATCATGGATTTTGTGACACCTGAAAAGGGTGAAAGTTTGATGGTGGCACTAAAAAAACGAAAAGAGCAAGCCTCAGAAAAGGTATGTATTGATTATAGTCTTCATATGGGAATTATTGAGGTTAATGATAACATACTTAGCGAGATGGAAGCAGTTGTAAGTGCAGGTGTCTCTAGTTTCAAAGTGTTTATGACATATGCATCCAGAATAAGTGATAATGAAATTAGTAGAGTGCTATCTCGCGCAAAGGAACTAGATGCATTGATAATGGTACATGCGGAGGACCATGAATCACTTGAGGCTCTAAAAACTAAGTTTATAGCAGAAGGTAAGACAGATGCGTGGCATCATTATTTGAGTCGTTCAGAAGAAACAGAAGCCAAAGCGGTTAAAGACGTTGTAGAACTAGCCAAGATCACCGGGGGGAAATTATATATAGTCCATCTGGCTTGTGCAGAAGGATTGAAGACAGTCAAAAAGGCACAGAGAGAGGGTTATAGAATATTTGCAGAGACATGTCCGCAATATCTGAATTTTACCAGAGATGTGTACAAGCGCCCTGATGGACGTAACTTTGTCTGCTCTCCACCAATGAAGGGCAAAGAAAGCCAAGACGCTCTGTGGCACAGTATTGAACAAAGGGGAGGCAAGGGTGAAACAGATAAATTGTCACCCCGTATTCTAGTTCCAAGCGTCGGTATAAACACAATTGCAACAGACCATTGTCCGTTTCAAACTTATGAAAAGGATAGAGGAAAAGGTGATTTTACAAAAATTCCGAATGGTGTAATGGGTGTAGAAAACTCCTATCCGTATATATTAAGTGAAGCAAATAAAGGGCGTATATCCTTTGAGCGAGCAGTGGAACTTTGCTCAGCTAACCCGGCAAAAATTTTTGGATGCTCATCTGCAAAAGGTGAGATTGCTCCAAATATGGACGCAGACATTGTTTTGTACGACCCTATAAAAGACTTCACAATCTCACAAAAAAACATGCACTCAAATATCGATTACACAATTTGGGAAGGCGTAAAACTGAAAGGCTACCCCGTACAAACATACAGCAGGGGAGCCCTTGTATATGATAATGGCGAATTCATAGGTGATGTAGGACATGGCCGATTTATTGAGTGCCGTTAGGGTGAGGGTAGGACATGGGGATGACACAGGACAAGGGAGGACAAGGGGACGGTTCATCTGCTTTGCTAAAGCCCTGTTTGTCGTATCATGAGTTCATGGTTTGATGCATTTCTGATAGCAGATTCTTTTGTGATTTCACCGCTACGAAACAAATTTAAAATATATGTGTCCATGCTAATCATGCCTTCTTGTGCTGAGGTTTGTATAACAGCATCTATTTGGTGAGTCTTACCTTCGCGTATGATATTACTGATTGCGTTATTAACATGCATAATTTCAAATGCCGGTATAGAGTCTCCATTTACATTTGTTAGCAGCCGCTGAGATACTACCATCCTGAGTGACATGGAAAGTTGTACACGCACTTGTTGTTGCTGTGCGGGAGGGAAGATATCAATAATACGGTCGATTGTGTTTGCGGCACCGACTGTATGTAATGTAGAGATAACTAAGTGACCTGTTTCAGCAGCGGTAATTGCTGTTTTAATTGTTTCATAATCACGCATTTCTCCGAGCAAAATGATATCCGGTGCTTGCCTTAGACTGGCGCGAAGTGCATCCATGTATGAATGTGTATCAGTAGATATTTCACGCTGACTTACGAGACTTTCATTATCCCTGTGAAGATACTCTATCGGGTCTTCTAAGGTGATTATATGAGAGTTTCTTGTTTTATTTATCAAATCAATCACACAAGCAAGCGTTGTAGACTTACCACTACCGGCAGGACCTGTGACGAGTGCAAGCCCGTCAACCTCAGTTGCCAGGCGCATAACTTCTTCCGGTATGCGTAAATCCTTATAATCAGGAATTTCAAACAAAACAACACGAATTATCGCCGCCATAGTACTGCGTTGGCGATATGTGTTGATTCTGAATCTTGCAAGTCCGGGAATGGTAACAGGGAAGTCATCATCACCCAATTCAATGTATTTAGCCATATCCCTATTCGCAATTTCGTAAAGAGCGACAATGAGATTCTGTGCTTCATCCGGCTTGATTATGTCACCGTCCTGAGCAATGAGGACACCATTTTTCTTAAATGTAATTTGTCGCCCTGCGCCTATAAAGATATCAGAAACACCTTCATTAACAGCCTGTTTAAGACATTCTAAAATCATTTCATTCGTGTTGTTCATATGCTTACTCCCTCTACAATGCTGTCAACTTAGGAAAATCACCGCTGTCATCCTGCGCGAAGTCGCAGGATCCAGAAATAACAGATGTCGTAGATTATGCGATTTTGCGTAGAATGACGATGATCACTCTTTCCAAAATCAGTGTTGTCAACTCTCAAGTTGACAATATTACTAGCCCCTAAACCCTAAACCCTAGCCCCTGGCTGCCCGCTGGCAGCCGAGCCACTTACTCACCTCGCCAAACATTAAGAGAATCATCGAATTCCCAATCATCCGTTGCACGCATCTGCCAACTTAGTATATCAAACGTGTCATCGTGAATCACGAGACTGACATAAAGAGCTTTAATATCGGAAATATCGCAAAAGAAGTATATCATTTCGGCTTTAAGCGACTCATCCCATCGTGTATGTATATCGACATCTCGAGCTGTTTTCGGCAATGTGTCGGCAGAGAGTATATCAGACATTATTTGCTCAGCCAACGCATCTGCCTCATAGTATGCTATTACAAGCTCTACTCGCGCATCTATCATTGCTCTCTCATTTCCGGCGATAACGAAGGTGATAAGTGAGAAAATTGTAAGACAAAGCACAGCAAACACAAGTACTATTGAAGCACTGCCAACACCGATTCCAGCTCTGTTCATGATATCGTCCTCTCTAGTCCCTAAACCCTAGCCCCTAACCCCTACAATGCTGTCAATTTAGGAATATCAACACCGTCATCCTGCGCGAAGTCGCAGGATCCAGCAATAACAGATGGCGTAGATTCTGCGACTTCGCGCAGAATGACAATGACTTAAGTTGACAGCATTGCTAACCCCTAGCCCCTAGCGAGCATTAGCGAGCTCTAACCCCTAACCCCTGGCTACCAAAGGTAGCCTAACCAGCTCCTCGCCTATGGAACTACTGACATATACTTGCCCGGTGACTAACTCATAGCTACTTGCTGTTTGTTGCGGAGGGTCAAACTTAATTGTAAGTACATAACTTACATTTGGATTTATGTCTTGTATTGGAGAGATTGGCGAGCTAATTAGGGTAAATGTATTTGTGTCCCATAAATTGATAGGTTGCCATGCGCTGTCATAATATATGGTCACAAAAGCATAATCTGATGTTGGAAACGAATATGCGTTATTGCTCACACCACCCAATATATCGGCAATCGCATCAACATCGCCACCGGTCGCTTTAAACACCTCAGCAGCACTTTCGGCTCTGAGAAGCGCATTGCTTATGGAGCGTGTGTCATTAGCATTTAAATATGCAGATACCATAATGCTGACACATGCAACAGCACAAATTGCAAACACAGCAACGACAATAAGCTGTTCAATCAAAAATAATGTAGATTTTGAACGTTGATTCATTGCGATCACCTAATTTCTTTTCCCTCACCCTATGAAACCCAACACACTACGAGGAGACAGGTATAAACTCATATCGCTGATTGTAACTTGTATAAGTCCATGCTCAATGGCTTCAAAGTGCAAACCATCAGCAGGTACGACCGGCACACCATCGTTGAGAGAAAATTCAAGGGATGCGTCACTAAATAGCTCAAGTAGCCAACCATTATGATTGTAAATGATAGTTCTAAAGTGAGTTCCATCAATGTTTTCATCAATAAAAAGAGCAGAAATTCCATTGAAGTCACCGACAGAAATACCATCTACCTGGTCGAAATTTTTCGTTTTTGTCCAAATATATGCCAGAGCGGTATGCTCGTTTTGATTTTCGATTGTAATATCATTGATATTACGATAAATACTAGCCCCAAGCATAAGCACCATCAACACAGATATAGCAAAAACGCTAAAAACAATTAGCACAAAGACTGTGTCAATACTACGACCAGACTTTCTCATTGGGTTACCTCATTAGTTTTTCAATGTTAAAGTGTATGTCCGCACACACGGCTTCAAATTGATTGTTTACTTCATTATTTGTGTATCGTATTGTTTGAATGCCAAGCTGCTTCATAAATTGCTCTCGCTTGAAATCGTATCGCCTACCCTCATATGTAAAGTGTTGACTGCCATCTAATTCAATAACAAGTCTTGCACTTGCACAATAGAAGTCCGCGATGTATTTTCCTATTACTTTTTGCCGTAATATTTTTACCGGGTATTGTCGCAGGAAATCATACCACAGGTGTCGTTCTTGCTTTGTCATGTTTTTGCGGAGTGATTTTGCATAAGGCGTTAGTATTGGATTGTGTTTCCCTTTTCGTTGCATTGTTTGTGCTCCTTTGCTCCCTCCCTCGCAAGCGAAGGAGGCTTTGGCTTTCACGTTACTTTATGTGTATACGTTTCACATACGACACAAGTGTGTTATATGAGCGACCCTGCCACAGACGTGGCCCCTTTGCTTGCGAGGGGGCTGTCAGCGAAGCTGACTGGGGAGCCTCGGAATCACCGTCACTTCAGGCAAAATATTTGAAGCAAAAATTCTGTAATGAGCAACAAAACTCGTCCTATCTATGTAAATGCCAAAATGCTGTTCAATATACTCAATACTCTCCGGATAGCGTCCCTCAATCGCATAATTCATAACAATTGCACGACGTATACTATCCTCAAGAATACGAACCCCCTCAGAAGAACTTGACGCACCAGCCTGATGCACACCGAAAAAGACCATAACAATAATTACAGCAGTAAAAAGGACAGGAAGAACAGCTGACCGCAAGAAATCCAATCCACTTTTTCGATAAATATTTCGTTGCTTTTTCATAACAAATCACCCTAACCCCTAAACCCTATGTCATCCCAGCGATGTCATAATCCCCATCAATGGAAGCATGACTGATAAGAGAATTACACCAACAATTACTGATGAAAGAATGACAAGTGTAGGCTCGATTCTGCTAACCACGCGGTCAATACTATCACGAACATCAATATCACTTCTGCGTGCAATTTCTGCAATTGCAATATCAGCTTTACCACTGATACTACCGACTGATAACATTTTACTATCTTGTTTTGACAAGATGCCGGATTCGGAAAGTGATTCAGAAAGAGTTTTACCGGACTCAAGTAATGCAACACACTTTTTGTGCATAGCATCCACGGCCTTCGAACCACCGCTGACCGCAGAAGCGATATTTATCGACTCAGCAGTATCTAAGCCACTTGCTATACCAAGGGACATTGCGAAGACAAAGCGAGATGAAGCTATTTTGCCAAAGACACCACGATTACCCCATTTATTTGCAAAAGTTTGTGTAAGTTTTATTCGTACTGTCGGCAAAAGAAACATTGTAAGAATAAGAACAAAAATCGTACTGAATATTAATGCGATACCCACGGCAGCATTGCCGAGCCATCCGCCAAATTGCATGAGACGAACTGCGAAAGGATCCATCTGCGTGCCTAGTCGAACAAAAATATCATTAAAAATGGGCAGCACTTGGACAATCAATATGAGCACAACGACAATCATGAGCACAAGAAGAATAGCGGGGTAGAGAATTGAATTTTTGATTATGACGGACAGACGTGTTTGCCTTTCATAATACTCGGACAGAGCAGTCAAAGTTTGTACAAGACGACCTGTTTTCTCACCAACCTCAACCATGTGCACCATGTATTTTGGAAAAACAGAAGCTTCTTTTAGTGCTGTAGCAAACTGATTACCAAGCATGAGAGAATCGTAAAGACAGTTCATGATATCTTTTGCCTCTTTGCTATGCTCATCTTCGCCGATTACTTGAACACCATCTGATAACGAAAGTCCGGCATCAAGCAACATAGCCAGCTCGGAGCAAAACATTGATAAATATGTATTATTCAAAACTTTAGTTTTCATCTCGCAACCTCACAGCATAAAGACAGTATTGGAATGCTCTTACTATATATATCGTGTAAAGTGGTCAGGTACTTGAATAATGAAAAATCCCGCTGAGTGCGGGATTTTCCATAACACATGGTTTAAATTTTTAATAGGATTAGTATAATCACTTGTCGATTTTGCTGCTTTTCTTACGATGCCTACGATGAACTTCTGCGATTGTGATACAGCCGCCACCTAATACAATTAACACAGCAGGAACCAATATTGCATGGCTGACACCGGTTTGCGGAGATCTCCCCGGAGAAGCAGGAGTGTAGTCATTTGTGATAAGTATCGTTACAGCACCTGCTGTGGTGGGCAAAATATAACGTCTAAACGGTACTTGTGGATTTGTGGTCAGATTAAATCCGTTAATATCTGCATTTGCCTCACTGAAGAAATATGAGCCTTGGGGAACATTTTCAAATGTTACACCTTTGATCGCATCAATAAGACTGACAGTTTCGTTAAACCCAGCAGGTCCGGTAATGTTTATGACTGCATTTTTTAGGTTTTGTTGAATTTGTTCATCAGTAAGACCATTGACAACTTTCAAAACATTCAGCGATTCCGGATAGTTCGGTATACCGGGTGGTAATGGTACCCATGGGATTGTGTATATATTATTCATTTGAATAACATACTCTCTATCCATGTTAGGCATAACTATGGGATGGAAAGGCACAGGTGGAGTAGTTCTCAAATTAT
>Ga0123355_10021869_pt1 | contig 10246 bp, 9 predicted proteins | sample TergutEmb28metaG_3_FD_89872 | JGI IMG/M metagenome (GOLD analysis project Ga0123355, IMG submission 89872) | Embiratermes neotenicus P1 segment gut microbial communities from Petit-Saut dam, French Guiana - Emb289 P1 | ecosystem: Host-associated > Arthropoda: Insects > Digestive system > Gut ... | reverse complement strand
TCTGCGGGTACAAATGTGGCCGCTGCCCTTGGGCTGGATGATGTTATTTTGGAGATTGATAACAAGTCGCTTACAAACAGACCCGACTTATGGGGGCATTACGGCATAGCGCGGGAGCTTTCGGCGTTCTATGGCGTTCCATTGAAAGAAATCGCGCCGAATCCTAATTCATCCGCCGCGCCTAATGCGCTACAAAATGCCGCGCCGCTACAGCTTACCTTGGAAAATTCGCAAAAATCGCCGCGCTATATAGGTGTGCAAATTGAAGGGTTGGAGGTAAAGCCTTCGCCATTTGAAATTCAGACACGTCTGTGGTGTGTCGGATTGCGCCCAATTAACGCTATCGTGGATATTACAAATTACGTAATGCTTGCCACAGGCAACCCCACACATGCCTTTGATTGCGACAAAATAAGCGGGCATATTACCGTGCGCCCTGCCCGCGAGGGCGAAAAGCTTTTGCTTCTGGACGATAAAGAACTAACCCTTACTCCCGACGATTTGGTAATTGCCGACAACGATGGCGCAGTTGGTCTTGCAGGGGTAATGGGTGGCAAGCGGGACTCTGTTTTGCCCGAAACGAATAAAATTATCTTAGAAATCGCAAACTTCGAGCCAGGCGGAATACGCCGCACGGCCACGCGCTACAATGCGCGTACAGATGCGGCGGCGCGTTTTGAAAAAGGCATAGATGCAGAACGCGCAGACCTCACGCTGGCTGTGGCCATGGAAGTTTTCGCTAAAGTTTACCCGCAAGGGCAAATTACTGCATATGGCGATATGTATGAATTTAAATCGGAGCGGGAGAATATCACGGTGTCGCTTGCATGGCTGGAGAGACGGTTGGGCAAGCGTCTTTCCGACGAAGAAATTTCTCGCACACTTGGTCTTTTGGGCTTTGATGTAAAGATTGAGGGCGACACTATGCACGCCATTGCACCTACATGGCGGTCAACGGGAGATGTGTCCATTCCTGATGATATTATGGAAGAACTTGCGCGTATGCATGGCTACGAAAATTTCGCGCCATCGCCCATTATTACAAGCTTCGCAGGGGCAATCAATCAGCCAAGCGTAGACATAGACCGCCGTATTCGCGAATTTCTCGCCCTACGTTGCGGTATGCGTGAAGTTTTCACATATCCATGGGTGCAGAACGATTTGTTGGCGACAGTTTACGGCGGCACACCTACTGAATATGAAGCACATGGCCTTCACGCGCTGGCCGCACCGCCTTCGCCCGAGGAAAGATTTTTGCGACCATCGTTGTTGCCCAATATGTGCAAAATCGTGGCAGGCAATACTCGGTTTTTTGGCGAGTTTAGTTTATTTGAATCGGCGCAGGTATTTTTGCCTGGGGAAGTAAGCGAGTACGACCCTCTCGAAAATTTGCCCAAGCAGCAACGCAGTGTGGCAGGGGCATTTGTAAGCAATGGCGACGATGTGGCGCATCTTTTCCGTCGTGCAAAGGGCGCGTTGGAAGCATTGCCTCGCTATGTTCATGCACAGGGGCTTACTTTTGAAAAAATTGAGAAGCCACACTGGGCAGATGATGTTGCATGGCTTAATATTTTACTGGACAACACTGATGCGACGAAAAACGCGAATCCCTCTGATGCGACAGTAATAGGCACGCTTGCTGTACTTTCTAAAAAATCCGCACTTGCCTGTGGTATAAAAACCGCCACAGTGGTGCTTTTCGAGCTTAATTTGGACGCCATTGTGCCGCTATCTTCACGAGATAACAAGTTTACACATTTGCCAGAATACCCCGTAGCAGAGTACGACCTATCACTTTTATTTGATTCGACGGTAAAGTGGGCAGAAATTTCACGCTGTATCAACGAGAAAAAGGGCGAGTTTTTCCGTGGCGTATCCTACATTGGCGAGTACCGTGGCAAGCAAATTCCCGAAGGCAAAAAGTCTGTCACTTTGCGGCTGGCTATTGGCTCTAACGAAAAAACCCTTACTTCGGCGGAAATTGAAAACTTCGCAAACGCCGTTATAAAACGCCTGCAAAAACAATTGAACGCAGAAACAAGAGAAAAGTAGAATAGACCTGCCCTGCAACCTCCCGACTTACAGGACAGGTCTAGGGGAAGAACGCTTCGGCTAAGTTTCCTAAGAGTTTGCGTATGCAACCGACAGGAAAATGGTAATACTTTACAATGTATAATCACAAAACGCACACGAAAGCAGGAAGCGGATGTTTACGTCACATTTAGGTATTGACCTTGGCACGGCAAATACTCTTGTGTTCGCCAAGGGGCAAGGGATTATTTTAAACGAACCCTCTGTGGTTGCCATAAACACTCAAACAGACCAAGTAATGGCCGTCGGTGACGAGGCCAAGCAGATGATTGGGCGCACGCCTGGCTCCATTGTGGCGATTAGGCCGCTTAAAGAGGGCGTAATCGCAGACTTTGAAACCACCCGCGCCATGTTACGCTATTTTATTCAAAAGGCTCGTGGGCGGCGGCTCTTTTCGCGCAAGCCGCAAGTAGTTGTGTGCGTGCCGTCGGGCGTTACTGAGGTGGAAAAACGTGCTATAGAAGAGGCGACCATTTCTGCTGGAGTTCCTGCGCGTAGTGTGGGGCTAATTGAAGAGCCTATGGCGGCCGCAATAGGTGCGGGGTTGCCTGTTTCTGAGCCTACGGGCAGTATGATAGTAGATATAGGCGGCGGCACTAGCGAAGTTGCGATTATTTCCTTGGGCGGCATTGTTTCAAGCAAATCTTTGCGGGCGGCGGGCGATGAACTGGATAACTCCATCATCAGCTTTGTGCGGCGTGAATATGGCTTGGCTATTGGCGACCGTACTGCCGAAGATATTAAGCTTACCATCGGTTGTGCCTGCGACCCAAACCCCGAAAATTCTATGCAAATACGTGGGCGAGACTTAGTTTCTGGCCTGCCGCGTACTATAACACTCACGGAAGAAGATGCTCGCACTGCTATTTCTGAGCCTGTCGGCAAAATCATAGACGGCATTAAGCTTACATTAGAAAAAACGCCCCCCGAGCTTGCATCAGACATAATGGAGTCTGGCATTGCTTTGGCGGGCGGCGGGGCATTGTTGCGCAGGCTAGACAAGCTTATTGAGTCCGAAACGGGTATACGTACCTTTTGCGCCGAAGAGCCGCTCCACTGTGTAGCCATAGGTACGGGCATGGTTTTGGAGCATTTTAAACAACTGCAAAGCGTTTTAACCACCCACGGCAAGCAAAGGCGGTAGAAGCATATGCTACGGAGCTCAAAAAAAAGCCCGTCCAGAGTTGGTATAATTGAATTTTTAGAAAATCACAAGCGTGTATTTTTGCTTGCGGGCATTATTATATGTGTGATTGCGATTGTACTGACCCTTAGCCCTGGCATAGGCGGGAATATTGTTTCAAATGCGGTTTCTCGTGTGATTGTACCCATGCAACGCGGGCTTAACACAACCGTGGGCTGGGTAAGTGGCAATATCAGCTCATTCACAAATGGCCGTCACTTGGTTACTGAAAATGAAGAGTTGCAACTTGAAATAAGCCGCTTGCAACTTGAGCTTTATAGGCTAAATCTTGCCGCAGAAGAAAACGTATATCTGCATGAAGCCCTAAATATGCAACAACGCTTCCCAGATTTGCCTACTATGGGCGCAAGAATAATCGCCCACGACCCCAACAACTGGCATCGCTCTTTCCATATAGACCGTGGCATAAATGATGGAGTGGAAGAAGGCATGGCCATTATCGCCACAGGCGGCCTTGCAGGTGTTATACGCGATACAAACCCTCGCCGTGCGCAGTTTGTTTCTGTTTACGACACCCGTTTTGCCGCCGCAGTAGTGGCCGCACGTACAGGCGACTCGGGTATATTGCGTGGTGATATTGCAATAATGGGTCAAGGCTTCGCCCGCATGGACCATATTACAGCCGATGCGCAAATTATGCCTGGCGATGAGATTGTAACTTCTCCACACTCTGCAATTTTCCCCGAGGGGTTGTTTATAGGCGAAGTTGTGTCTATTCATCCAAACCCCGACGGCATTACACGTCATGCCATAATACGCCCTGCCGCGACGATAGCCATAGGCGATATGGTGCTTGTTATCACCGAAAATTTTTCAGATGGCAGTGTGCGCGATGAGTATACTCGCGAACACTCACAGGAAAGTGCGCAAGAATGAGGCCGCAACAGTAGAATATAATAGTACCGCACCAACAGAATCAGCACGCATTAAACCTTTTTACGCAAAATAAAAAAATTGCGCGAGGTTTTGCGTGCTTTTATTTTGCTGTACCGAGCAACGCCAAATAACCCCGAGCGTATTTTTTTCCAGAGTGCGGCAAGTGGCCTTCCTAGCCAACCAAAAATAATACGCAGTGGCGTGAAAAGGATGCGTAGCGCAACCGTTATTACCTTTTTCATGTACTCTATCACATGGACAAAAACAATAAGGACGAAGCGTGAAACTGTGGCAAAATAAATTACTCCGCCAAGCACTGCGCCAAGCATGGAAAACAAACGAATTTCTCCATAGCTACTGTTTAAAAAAAAGTAAAAAACCCCTATCGTAGAAGTCAACCAAAAAATTAAATCTGTAAACCCCACGATGAATGTACCACGCAAAAATGGCGCGGTACGGCGTAGTATGCGAAATACATCGTAAAACACCCCAACCAGCCCGCCAACCACCACTGCCCCAAGAAACAGCCACGCCTGCCCGCTCATGGAAAGGATGATGCCCGTTTCTGGAGTGTTTGAATCTGTTGCCGCCGCAAAGCCTTCGAATGCTAACGATGAAACCGCTGTCGCTAAACCTTGAAATGCTAACGATGAAATTGCTGTCACTAAACCCCCAAATGCTAAAATCATTTAAAGAGCCGCCCTATGAAGGACTTTTTCGGTGCGCCTGGGTTTTCGTACTGGATGGCATCTACTTCGCCAGAGATTAACAGCTCGCCGCTGTCAAGGTTGATTTTGCCTACGTGCAAATTTACCCCACGTATGATAATCACACCAAGTTCTGTTTCGGCAATCACGCTTTCCTCATCAAATGAAATAACATCTGTTACGCCCGAAACACTCACATTCTCGCGCTTATCTAGCGTTACGCTGTGCTTGCTGGGTGCGCGCTTTCTTTCTTCGCCTGGTATACGGCTTTGCATGGTCATTGGCATAAAAAACCCCCACCTCCATATTTTATAAATTATATGGACGCGGGGGTTTTTTTATGACTTATTACCTATTATTGCTTGAGGAGAATAGCAAAATAATATTATATATGGTTATTGATTGATTTGCTTATTGTTGATTGACATCTTGATTTCCGCCACCTTGGTTTCCACCTGGCGCGCCTGTACCATTACCAGCACAGCCACTTCCATCGCAACGATTGTTCACATTGTTGCCTTCGCAATCTTCACAGCCTGGGCGGCATACTACGCAAAGTTCGTCACAGCATACGGGGCAATTATGCTCGCATACGTAGGGAGGAGGGCATTGACAGTCACATGCACAGCAACCTGCATCTTGGCATTCTGCACAGTTATACACAACTGGAAGAACAAAGCCTGTTGCCAAGAAATAAGCGCGGTAGAACCCTTCAAGTTGGTCAAATGAAAAGTCACCGTGACCAATTTCCGCACCATGTGCGAAGAAGAGAGGAGCAAAACCGCTTGATTGCCATCCAACTGTAAAGTCGGGGGCTAAGCCGCCGCGTGCTACCCAATCAGCATAAGCTGCTTCAACGGCTGACCAATCAATTGTGTCACCTTCGTTAAGGGTAATCCAGAAGAATGATGTTGTAAGAACATTACCGTTGTGCAAATAATGACCGATGAAGCCTACATCAACAGTGATGGGGGTTACTGGTGGTTGCGGTGCGCTAACAAATTCGCTACGCACAAGACTGTTGCCTTGCACCCAAATGTGGTACACATAGCCAAATGCTGCTACTTGTTGGTTGAATGTACCATTGCCTGTACGAGGAACTACTACAGATTGAGTAGGGTCTGCATTAAGAATAGCTCTAATTTGCAGGTTGTTTCCGCCACCTGTTACGGTGATTGTAAGGCCGCCTACGTTCATTTCGGGGCTGCCTGGGTTTCTGTTCGGGTTTTGTCCGCTTGAGTTTGCAAAAGCCATTGTTGTAAGGCCGAGCGTTAAAACAAGCACAAGTACTACTGCTACTAATTTTTTCATGGTCAAAGACCTCCCATTAGATAAAAGAATAGCCTCTTTTATTCTAGGGTTGGGGTTCCCTGTTTTCAGCCTCGTTTTGTGTAATTCCAGGAAATTGCTCTGCAATTTCGGCTGGCAGTAACTTCAAACGCGCAAGCGCGTTTTGTTTACATATTTGAGAACGTGGTTAACTCGCGTTGCTTCCTCCTCAAGAAGCGTCACAAGGAAAGTATACTCATGTCGGCGCATAAAGGTGCTAAAGGTTTCTGTGAATTAACTTCTTCGGTTTTTTGCACATTCTTTCATGAAAATTGTGGAGCAGTTTCATGGCAATTTAAAAACGTCGCATTTTGCGACAAATTTATTTGAGTATCCTTCAAAAAAATTTTTTAAAAAACCCCTTGACAAAGAATACCTGCCAGAGTAAACTACTATACATGACACAGTAATGTTTGAAAGGAGGTAACACCTTGGGTGAAGCAATTTTACCATCAAGCTTGATTTCTGGGCATATTGACGTTATTTTGTTGAAAATTATCTCTTTGGAAGATGGGTATGGCTACAGTATCAGCAAGACCATATCTCAGATTACAGAAAACACTTGCGAAATAAAAGAAGCCACTCTCTACTCGGGTTTAAGACGGCTAGAAGCGGAAAAACTAATAGCATCCTACTGGGGCGATGAATCTCAAGGGGGACGGCGCAAATACTACACCCTTACCCAAGCAGGCGCAGAAAGTTTAGCCGAGAGCCGCGTAAAGTGGGAAATGACAAAATCGTTGCTAGACAAAATTTTAAAATGGGAGGAAAATGACAATGACTAACTACGGACTTACCAACATGGGGATAACAGGGGCGGAATATACTTCGATGCTGCATGGCCACGAAGTGGATTATGAAAGAGCTTATTACCTACCTGGAAAAACGATGGACGCAAGCGGCACAGCCAGTTCTCCAGACGGGTCAAAAAAGCGTGGGAAGTTTTCAAAAATGATTAATTATTTTGGAACAACGGTACTTTTGTGGAGGGGATAGGCATGAAAGATTTGGAGAAAGGAACGCAGGCGACCGACAAGGAAGTTGTCGCTTCAACGAATGGCGAAAATATGAACGGGCAACGGATTTATTGGCTTGTTAACGACCTATTTGCCGAGGTAGCGGAAACGGATAAGGTGCGCGAGCAAAAAGAAGAACTACGTGCGCACCTTGCCGACCGCGTGAATGATTTAGTGGCGACGGGGCTACCTTTTGACGAAGCACTTGAGGCCGCCAAAAGTGACCTTGGAGACATTGGCGAGCTTACAAGCAATTTTGAGCGCAAACGCAGAAGCAAATGCAACCATAAAGAAGGTGAGTGCAACTGCGCAAATGATGCCGCCCGAGGTGATACCGCAAAAATTGTTCGTGACTCTCTTGCCGCGGCAGGATTAGAAAACCTTGGCGAAGAGATTGGCGATAAAATTGAGAGAAGCGAAAGAAAATCTAAAAAAGGCACATCTATCCACATTGTCGGTTGCGCAGGTGGCGGGCTTGTCGCGTTGTCGCCATTTGTTTATGTAGGCGTGGGGCTTCTTCTTACCTTTCTTAATCCCGAATGGTGGCCATTTGTGAATTGGTGGGCTTGGGGATGGGCGATTATTCCCGTTAGTGCAATCATTGGTAGTGGGGGTGGCCTTTTGTGGAAAATTCCCGCACTTTCGCCGTTTATTTATGTAGTCGTAGGCATACTTACCGCCAGTGGCATATGGTGGGCAGTTGGGTGGCTTATTATCCCCGCGTCGGCTATCTTGCTAAGCGGATTCAAACAAAAAAAGAAAAAGAAGAAGAAAAAAATCAAGCCAGAAGACATAGTAGAACACGAGTAGCGGCGCAATATTTAGCGGCCGTAACATAGCCGCAAAAGGATGAGGATTAGCAATGGGGACATTACTTAAAGAAAATAAAATGTTTCGCGTATTTTTATGCTATCAAATATTTTCGGGGCTTGGCGGCGGCATTTTGAGTATTTTTATGCTATTATCTGTGCATATGCTCTTTGAAAATCCTATGTACACGGGTATTGTTGGCTTTTTGGGGGCAGCACCGCATATAATTTCTTTTGTTGTAGGGCCTGTGATTGACCGAAACAACAAGGCGGTAATTATGCGCGTGACTACATTTGTAGAGTTTGGCGTGGTGGCACTACTCGCATTTACGCCGCTACTGGAACAGCTTGGCGTTGTAGTTATGTTTGTTGTGGCAGGTGTGTTTTCGTCTGCCGCGCTGTTTGAAGTACCTGCATCAACTGCATTGTTGCCGCAAATTGTGGACGAAAAGCAAATTTTGCAAGCCAATTCACTTATTCAAATTGTAGGTATGGCAGGCGGGCTTGTTATTGGGGTAGCAATGTTTTTTGTGCTTGGTGGCGAAGCTATGGATTTTGGTGTAATTTATGGTTTCTCTGCCGTGTTTTTGGTGGTGGCATTTCTATCTTCTTTGTTCATTAAAGATGTGTCTTCAGAAAAAAAGCCAGCAGACCCCACTCCCCACAGCTACGGCAAAGATTTAAAGGAGGGCGCAAAATTTATTTGTAACAATGTACTGCTGTTCGTAATTATTGCAATTGTGGCAATGTTCTTTGTTGCAGAAATGGCTAATGTAAATCGTCCTGCATTTGCGGAATACCATATTGGTGCGCAAGGGTATGTTGTGCTTACATTAGCGGCACTTGCAGGTGGTATTGCTGCATCTGGGCTAATGGGCGCGTTTGGCAAAAAATCAAGAATGGGGCGGCTTTTTTTCGCTACATTTATGATTACAGGCGTTGCGCGTATAGCTTTTGCACTTGTGTTGCCAGAAAGCTATTTTGGGGGCGTTGCTGTTATAATGTTTTATGCGGCGGTGGGTAGCATGACGGGCATTGCCTTTCGGTCGCTGTTGCAAAAAATACCGCCAAAAGATATGGTTGGGCGGGTTAACACCATAGAAACTACTTGCCGTACAGTTTTTATAGCCATAGGCGCGCTGGTAGGCGGGTTTTTGGGCGGCGTTGTTTCCGATGTTGCGCATATGTTTATTTTTCAAGGTATTGCACTTTTGGCGATTGGCTTGTTTGTTTTACTTGTGCCGAGTATCCGCAAGCTACCTAAAATGGACGATATTCAACAGGGGCGTGAAAAGGATACTGAGGATACTACAAATATTAATGATGTTTAGCAGGTGAGTGTATGGATTTATGGCTTTTGTACGCCGTCGGCGCGGCTGTGTTTGCGGCTTTGGCAACGATACTTACTAAAATCGGTATAATAAATGTAGATTCGCACCTAGCTACAGCCATACGAACTATGGTTGTACTTGTGTTTGCGTGGATTATGGTGCTTGTGACTGGTGCAAGCGGTGGACTGGGTTACATACAGGGCAAAACATGGGTGTTTCTTGTGCTTTCTGGGCTTGCCACGGGCGGGTCGTGGTTATGTTTTTTTCGCGCATTGCAACTCGGCAATGTTAACAAAGTTGTGCCGATTGATAAAAGCAGTACGATTTTAACCATGATTTTGGCGTTTTTATTTTTGGGCGAACCAGTGGGCGTAGCTATGCTAATCGGCATGGTTTTAATGGGCGTGGGAACGTGGATGATGCTGGAGCTGAAAAGAGAGAATAAAAAGGGCAAGAGTAAAAAGGACGAAAATGACAACGGCGAAAAAGGCTGTGATGAAAAAGGCGACTGCGAAAAAATCGGCGGTAAAAGTGGCAATGGCCTACTAACGAAGATACGCAACAGGGGTTGGCTTTTTTACGCGCTACTTGCGGCGGTATTTGCAAGCCTAGTGGCCATTTTTGGCAAAATAGGCGTGGCCGATATAGACGCAAGTTTGTGGACAGCGATACGCACAATGGTGGTTGTGCCATTGTGCTGGTTTATGGTTTTTTTTGCAGGGAAAAAACCATCTGCGGGAAAGGCCACAAAGGAGGTTAGCAACGGGCGTAGCAACTTCCGAGAGAAAGTGTCGGCTGTTGGCGTTAAAAATTTGGCGTTTCTTATGCTGTCTGGGGTAGCCACAGGCGCAAGTTGGCTGTTTTTCTACCATGCTTTGCAAAT
>Ga0123355_10021867_pt1 | contig 10247 bp, 10 predicted proteins | sample TergutEmb28metaG_3_FD_89872 | JGI IMG/M metagenome (GOLD analysis project Ga0123355, IMG submission 89872) | Embiratermes neotenicus P1 segment gut microbial communities from Petit-Saut dam, French Guiana - Emb289 P1 | ecosystem: Host-associated > Arthropoda: Insects > Digestive system > Gut ... | reverse complement strand
TTCTTCGTAAGGCATTTTCCTAAATAATCTTATTTTCTTAACTTCACTAGAAGTGCAGACTTAAATTAATAGTAAGCATTTGTATCTTGTATGTGGTAAGATCCCTGTTGTAATTTATTAAATGTGAGTGTAAAAAGGAAACTAATCCAGTGTGATAAAACTGGTTGTCTTAAACTTAAGATAGCAAATTTTGTTGAGCAATTGCAGCACCTGGTATTGTGGTTGTCTTGTAGAACTTGTCCAGCAGCAGGGTACTATTCCCGGATTGGTGGCAACATCCATATCACTTCCAGTTGTTTCTAGTGTACCTGCAGTGTTCACCAGTCAGATGCCACAGCAGCCAGGTAATAAACTGTTACTAATAGAAAGACAGGGTCTTAAAATTTCTGTCATACCAACTGTCCAAATTAACTTTGGGGCCCACCCAGCCTTCTGTTCAGTGGGTACTGGACGTTCTTTCTCCAGGAGTAAAGCAGTCATGGTGTGGAGCCGGTCAACTCCATATCTGCCGTTATGGCATATACAGGGACCACTTTTCCTTATGTGTGTCAGAGTTTATTGTAATATAAATCAGCATTAAAGCAGAGTCAGTGAAGAATGAAATGGCCCAGAAAAAGAGGAAAAGTTGTAAGATAAATAATTGGATACTAGAGAAAATTATTGCATCTTTGTGGGTATAAGATGACCATCAGATTTCAGGTGAAATTGTATCCCACAGAGATCTGTGCTATTGTGTCTCTCTGAGCACATATTAACAACTTGAGAGATACTGATTTGGATCTCCATGAAATATGATGCAGAAGAGTTTTGTGAAAAATTGTCAAGCTATTTCATTTCTTACTGAGATTGCAGTATCACTGCTGTGTACATGCAGAGAGCACTGGCAGCACTTCCCTTTACATGTGCAGTTTATGTCTTAACAGGATCTCCTGCAAATCAGGAAAGTAGAATTGAACCTTGTATTACTTAAATTCTGTGTACCAAAAGTAGAAATCTGATGCTTCATATAGTCTTATAATTTCTTCATGTCCTAGTGATAGCAGTACATCTGAGCATAATTTGAGTGGCATAAATTTCAGCACTCTTGCTAGGATTTTGCGGGGTGTGAACATGCTATAATAGTTAACCTCTGTTTATGTTTTCTGTTTAACATATCAAAGTAGGTTACATAAATGTGTCTTATACTGAGTGAAATATACAAAACTGTACAAGTACCCATTGAGTTTGGCATGTGTTGGACTTGGCTTGTCATCCAAAGTGAATAACATAGAGTGGGGATGTTTGTGTAAAATGTGCTGAGGAGAATACTTTGAAGTGTACATGACACTACCATGACTTATTTGAGAGTAATAAAATTTTTTATGGTAATAGAACTTTAAACTGTGCGCCGATGTTGTTAATCTGTTGGGTGGAAATATGCCTTCTGTAAAGCAATATAAAAAGTTTTATTGGTCACTAGTAAGGAGATTGGTATAGAAGTAAATGCAGAGAAAGCTGTTCATGTCTCACGAAAGAATGCAGGTCATAATCACAGCTATCAGATAGGCAATAAATCCTTTTGAAGGTGCAGCAAAGTTCAAATATTTGGGAATGACACCGACAGATCAGAATTGCATGCGTGAAGAAATTTAGACCAGATTAAAAGCATGGAATGCATGCTGCTATTAAGTCTAGAATCTTTGGTCTTCTCATTTGCTATCTGAAAATATGAAGATTAAAATATAGTTTTGACTGTTGTTATATATTGGTGTGAAACTTAGTCTCTAAGGGAATAACATATGCTGAGGGTGTTACTTGGGCCTAAGAGGGAGGAAATAACAGGAGATGGAGGAAACTGCTTAATGCTGAGCTGCATAATGTGTACCACCAAATATTATTCAGGTGATCATATCAAGGTGAGTAAGTGGGCAGGGCATGTGGCATATATGGGGAAGAAGAGAAATGAATAGAGAGTTTTGGTGGGGAAACTTGAAGCAAACAGACCATTTGCAAGGTCTAGACCTAGATATGAGGATAATATTAAGATGGATATTAGGGAAATGGTGGGAGAGTATGGACTGGTTTGGTCTGACCCAGCAGAGTGACAAGTCTTGGGCTGCCATAAACACTGTAATGTAGCTTTGGGTTCTGTAAAATGCAGTAAATTTCTTGTCTGGCTTAGGAACTATTGGCTTCAGAAACTGGCATCTGCTTCATGGAGTTTGGTTGGTCAGTTGTTTAGCTTATTTAGTTAGGTCATCAAACTGGAAAAAATATGCAATATGTGTGGAATGTGGAAGTAAAAATCTGTGACAGTCATGCAGAATCTGTTGGGCTTTGAATTTTGTAGCAACAGTAATAAACTCTCAGCCAAAGATATGAAGTTTTATATGGAGCTAAACTATCATTATACCTGGAAATCTTGTGGAAACATTTTTTATTAGTTTACAGGGGTGTGAAACAAAGGTTAAATCAGATAATGTGCAGGTTGTAGTAAGTGGTATCTACAGGAAGTTGCATACAGAAATGGATAATAAATCATATAATCCCTTTAGCCTGTCTATATGGATTTGATCTGAAAGAAAGTAGGCATCATGAGTTGTTAACAGAATCCCTTGTTGTCAATTTATCCCCATAGTTGCACAGCTGACTGGCCCTCCACCACTCTTGGGTGTTCCACCTCCTCACCTAACTCAGCAACACCAGCAGCTGTTGCAGCAACATCAACAGCAGCAACAGCAACAGCAGCAACAACAGCACCTATTGGCACAACAGCAGCATTTACAGCAGCAGGTTCAACTTCCACCTCCAGGACTCCACATACCAACACACCAAGGACCCTTGGTACCTCCACAGCAGCCAGTGTCACATCAGCAACAACATATGCAGGTAGTTTAGGATTTGAAACACAAAAAATACACCTTCAGTATACAGTCAGCCCACTGTATCTGTTGCCTCCCTAGTTATATATATCAGTCTGCTGTTTAACACCATTATTTTAATATGTATTTTTGGTTCATATATTGGTTATCTCATCACCACCAATTACGTATAGTATGTCAATTCCTGTTATTCAGTGGCGCTGGTGTACAAGGAGACTGCTAAGGAGGTTCTCAAACTAGTACTTTGCTGATTTGTATTTTGCATTAATTTATTGTTGTTTTTCTGTGGGTATTTCACCTTTCAAGGAGTAAATTGGTGTACACAGTGTGTTTTCAAATAAATACAATTTTTTTATTTTTACAAAAAGTGAGTTTAGTGCTGTAGTTTGTGACTTCCGTGGAAAGAATTATCAGTATAATGCAATGCAATTAGTGGCTGTGTGTGGGTTTTTCCCTTATACATTGCATTTTTTTTAATGAAAGTCTTATACCCACTGTACCAATATGATTCACTTATCAGAATTTACTGACCAATATACAATCTGCTTCATGTAAGTATTTTAAGGAGACATTGAAAGATAAAATAGGAGGTGGGAGATGTGGAAAAGATAAATATGATCTTGATTATGATATAATGGAACTGTATTAGCATATCTGGTAGAGTGACTAATTCTACTGGGTGGACAACTTGGGTATGATGGTTTGATTCATATCAGGAACAAGAGCTTTTCTTCTCTAAATCCTCTAGACTGCTTATGGGGCCTTCCCATCTGTGTATTTGGTGGGTGCCAGTGGTTTCCTACCCCATGGATAAAGCAGCCAGGGCGTGAAACTGATCACCCTTCCACTAATGCTGAGGTTAAGAATGCATGGAGATATACCTCCACTCCCCCATGTGTCTTAATGGCATGCAGAGTGAGATGATGTGATAATGTTATTATTGACAGGCTGTGCTGCAACAACAGCAACTGCAGCACCAACAACAGCTTCAGCAGCAACAGCAGATTCATCATCAACAAATACAGTCACAAGTGTTACTTCAACAGCCACCACCTGGTATTCCAGTACAAGGGCAGCCACCACCACAGAATGCTTTAACATCATTGCCACAGCAGCTGGTGGCACCACCTGGAATGGTGGTGGTGAGCCAGTCAGGGACATTGGGGACAAATGCTGTTGTCACCTCCCAACCTCAGCAACCACCACTAGTTCAGCAGCCTCAGCCCCCCATCCCACCAGGTACGTTAATATCTTATACTCAGCGCTGTATCTGAAAACATTTGTTCTGATAGAAAGTGTAAATCTTCTGGGATGTTACACAGTGTCATTGGTTAATTAGTGTCCAATGTTTGGAGGTTCATAATGCCTTCTTCTTCTGGGTTGACCAGTCCAAGAAGAGGCTTGGACTTCTTGGTATTGAAGGTGATGCCCCTGTGATTCTGAGAAATGCTAGGAACTATTTACCAAGTGACAGTGTAACAATGTAGAAAACTGGAATCTTCAGCAACAGAGCTGCAAGAATCCCTACTCTCACACCTGTTCTGACATTTCTTTTTGTCAGATGAGTATTGGCATAATACCCCAATCACATGTGTACTGTTTGGATATACATTTTTGATTCAAAAACAGAGTATCATGGTTGTGTTGACAGCAAGCGTAGGTGAAGTCTTACAATTCTTCACATCATTAGTCTTTGTTTTTGAACTAGTGATCTGATTCAAAATTAGGCAGTACTAAGTATCACATCTGTTGTGCTCTGGCATATCAAATGGTTTGGAAATGCCATGTGCAGGTAATAGTGCACAGTCATAGCAAAATGGAAAGCACTCCTCATTCGTGATAATCCCTCAGTTATGTCTCAAATAATTACTGGAAAAATGATAGTGATAGCAGCTTTGTTTTAATGTGAAAAATGGTAAATGAGACTTCATGGAAAACAAAAGAGAAACAAGATGTTTGTTCATTCATTCCATTGCCATGTGCAGAATGCGACGATTCCTTGTCGTTCTCAGGAGCTTCTTCCAATCCTCTGTTTTATACCCTTTCCTTCCACTCTTTTCCACTGACTAGTCTTCCATCCTCCCTCACTTCATCTTGCCATCTATTTCTTGGTCTACCTCTCAGCCTGTTGCTTCCAAATTCATATATAATACTTTTTTGAGAATTCTGTTTTCTTCCATTCTCTGTACATGCCCAAACCACCATAATGTATTTAACGTTATTTTTTCTGTTATAGTGTTTTTTTTTTTAACCATTGCATGAATTTCTTTATTAGTTAATATTCTCCAATTTTCTTTTTCATTGTCATGTACTGGGCCTAAAATTCTTCTATACACTTTTTTTTTTTAATTTTAAGTTTTCCATCCCGAAGCATTACCACATACAATTAAAATACTACACATCAGTCATTAACACAACATTTTATGCATATACAAAGGTATATATGTCAGGGCAACATGTTTCGACTTAGTAGGTCATCCTCAGGCCCTCCAAGAACACGGATCTAAGCGTTGTTTAACAACACTTAGGTCTGTGTTCTTGGAGGGCCCAAGGATGACCTACTAGGTTGAAACATGGATCTAAACGTTGTTTAACAACGCTTAGATCTGTGTTCTTGGAGGGCCTGAGGATGACCTACTAGGTCAAAACATGTCGCCCTGACATATATACCTTTGTATATGAATAAAATGTTGTGTTAATGACTGACGTTTAGTATTTTAATTCTATACACTTTCCTTTCAAAAATGTTTATTTGCTTTCTATCTCTCTCCGTTAGCATTCAGGTTTCTGATGCATATGTTAAAGTTTTGTCTATTATTGTGTTCCTTAGTCTTAATTGTAATACAAGATGTTTGTTACTTGATCCTAAATGTATATATATTTCTGCCTTTTACCTGGTAGTATACACAACATATATACCATCAACGGTACATATTTAGTACTCTTCTGGAATTGTGTGTTACAGTTTAATTGTATATTTTTTTAAAATTCTTTTCTTTTATACACAACACGTAAGGGATTTTAATTTGTAGTTTATATATATATATGTATATTACTGTTTATTTCTTTCAGGTAAGTGTCAGCTATGAAAACTAAACTAGCCAGTAGCAGAACTTACATTTGATAGCCATTGAAGAAGGTTGAGCTCAACCAAAACATGTTGGCTGTATGAACAAGGGATTCGAAGGAATTTGCACATATACTGTTGATGCTGTATAAGTTGATGTTTGTTAGTTCAGTTCACATGATTTCTGGATAGGTGAATTGTATATACCAGTTGTATTAACCTAAAATACTTTCATAAATATGTTATGATTTTGTGTCTACAAAATTGTTTTTTCTCTCATCTTTAATTAGCATTCTCTGTTGTAAAAATAAATCTTAAAGTTTTCTGATATTCAATTTTTAGCAAGAGTTTGTCTTATGTTAACTTTGGTGTTTTGTACTGGTCATGTACTGTGGGAGCCATACATCAAATGCATCATAAACTATTTCAGATTGTATAATGTTGCTGTGTTGACTGTAGAGGTTATGTAGCAGTGAATCAGATACAGGAGTTATTATGATTGTTGAACCAGGAAGAATAGGTGAGGAATTGCATGTCTTCTTTTACGTTTGTTTATCTGGAAAATTTTGTTGACAGGTCATCAGGGTGTTGCACCGCCACCAGCAGCTGTCCCACCACCAAACCAGACTCTCCCACCACATTCTTATGGAAGCCAACAGATCTATGTCACCACACAACCGCCACCAACATCAGGTGCTCATGCCCAGCTGGTACCCCAGTCACCACAACCAGTGCCTCTTTCATCCCAACAACCTGGCCAGGAACCTCCGCAACCAGTCCCTATGCCAAACCTAGCTGGTCAACAGCAACAGCAACCACAGCAGCTTGGAAATATCGGGGCTCCACAACAACCACAGCCTGGTCAACAGCTACAGCAGTTACCTCCACAAAGTTTCATGGCTGGGCCTCCTGGAACCCAACCTGTCGCAATTTCATATCCATATCAAGTATGATACACTTCTGTGCTGCAACTGTATTGAATGATTTCTAAATACATGGGGCTCTAAAGGGAGCTGGAATAGCACAGTCAGTATAGGGACTAGGCTGCAGGTTTAATGACTGAGGTACTGGGGTTTGATTCTCAGCAGAGACAAGAGATTTTTTCCTTCATAGTACCCAGACCAGCTCTGGGGCTTACCCAGGCTCCTGTCCACTAAATGCTGGGACATATTTCCATGAGGGTAAAGCAGCTAGTATGTTATGTTGACCTTTGACCTCCATCTTATCAAAACAAGTCAAAGTTGTCCTCATGTATGCAGTGAGGGCATGGAGAGGGAGTAGATGAGGAAATGTATTGCTTCCTGTCTTCTTAACCTTGGCATTAGATAAAAGTGAGTAGTCACCTCTATGCTCCTGCTGTATTATCCCAGGGAGAGCACTTCCCATTACCTCATACCTTGTGTCCATCGAATAGGAGACTGGGTGAGAGACGTACTGGGAACTGGATGAACCCTGGATCATCCAACCTGTTCCAAAGGCACTATACTGACTACACTGTTCCAGTTTGTCCTCTGTCCACTATGAGTGTTGCAAGGTGTGAAGTCTTGTCATATGCCTTCTTGGCTTGGTGCTTCCTTAACCATTTTACAGCCTAGTGGTTACTTCATGTACCACCAGATTTAACATTCAGAAATTCTGTGTTTCTATGTTGTATATGGATTACAGAACAAACAGTGCCTTCTGCCATATACAGTATCAATAGACTGGTTATGTGTAACTGAGGTGGATAGTGTTTACAGCATGGTATGTACTGGGCCCTTATATAAAACAGACATGTTTCATCCTTAAAGGGTTAGGACATTTTTTATGAAAATGATATTTTAGACATTTAAATATCTTCACTGAGGGGATTTGATGCAAAAGAATATCTGATGTACTGTTTTCTTTTTCTTTTTTTCTCTTGCCCCCCATCCCCCCTTTCCCCCTTTGTTGTTATTACTAATATATCATATGCATGTGATGTCTCCCTGTTGTTCTTTGTGTGAAGAAGAGCTGTAACTGCCATACCATCCCCATTTTTTCAGTTAAGTTGTCAACACAGATGTATTCAAGCCAAAACTACATCTTGTGACAGTGTGGCAACCAGTGGTCCTTAAAATGTTAGTTAAGTATAATTCATAAAGAATTATTATTAAGTATAAGTTATAAAGAATTATTATCTTCCTGTAGGTGATGGTGGTTTCTGACAAGCATTATGATTTTTGTCAGTCTGTTTCATGGAATTTTTCTATTTTTCTATTTTGAATTATGTCTTTCATTTTCTTTGTTGTAGTATATGCAGAATTCTATACCAGCACCTGCCAGTTACCCAGCATTTGGACGGCCAGAATCTCAACAAGCTCCACAAGGACTGCATGCCCAAGTACAGCAACAAGGGCCGCCAGTTCAAAGCCAAGGACCGCCCTTGCAACAAGTCCCTCCTATTCAAGCTCAGGGACATCCTTTGCAACATCAAGGTCAGCCTTGGCAACAAGGTCTGCCTCTGCAACCTCAAGGTCCCTTACATAATCAGGGTCCTCCTCTACAAGGGCAAGGACCTCCACTGCAAGGGCAGGGACCACCTATTCAGGGTCAGGGACCACCAATTCAAAGCCAGGCACCTCCACTACAAGGTCAGGGCCCTCCTTTACAAGGACAAGGTCCTCAACTGCAGCAAGGCCCACCACTTCAAGGGCCTGGAATTCAGCAGGCAGGACCCCCATTACAAAATCAAATTGCACCTCAGGGCCAGCATTTACAACAAGGACCTTCTTTGCAGCAAAATCAAGGTTCTCCTTTACAGAATCAGAACTCCCAACTTCAGAATCAAGGTCCCCCTCTACAGAATCAAAATGCCCCAATGCAAATAAAACAAGGCCAAGGGCCACCTCTTCAGCAGCAGCAAGGACCTCCCCTGCAGCAACAACCACCACCCCAGTTAATTCAACAGCAGCCATCACCCCAACAGCAGCAATCATCTCAGCAACAGCAACAGCTCAGTAAACCAGGCCATAAGCGGCGCTTCACAGAGGAACGGGAAGAACCTCAGGAAGCATTCCAGGTGCAGCATGTTTTCTGTAATGTTTTTGTAATAATGTATGTAATCTAAACTGTGTGTAGTCCTAGGCAAATCAAACACTAGATATGAAAATTTGCATCTTGTACTGAGCATGGATATTTGTTCATTTCTGATGAGTTTGCAATGAAATATTGTAAAGATTTACCTGTTAGCTTTACCTTTTCTCTCATTCTTTGTAGTAAATTAAGAACTGCCAGATATTAGAGAGTTACACTTCAGTTTGTTGGTAACAGTTTTTGGTTAAAGTCAGCCAAGTGTAAAGGGTGTAATATATAAAAATCTACATGTATTCTGCATATTTCTCTAGTATAACTGAAGGGGACAGATATTTATTGGAGTGAGAAGTATCCATACAAAAATGGTAGAGAATGATAATATAAAATGTGGCACCCTGTTTTCTTAGGTTGTATGGTTTTAAAGACATTACACAAGAAGCATTGTGTTCTTGTGCTGTGCATATGTTTCCAGTCTTGTGAAAACAGTTTCTGATTTTCAAAGTTCTTATGTGCTGTGCTCTTCTAAGAATATGCAGATCTTCTGCTAATGTGATACTATAGTTCAGGAGACCTGCTATGTCATAGTAAGATTTTAGAAAACTGCAGTAGCAGAGCTGAAGGCGTGCATGTGTCTGTAGCACTTAGTAGCACACAAGGCACTCGTAACTCCTCAGTTAGCAGGAAGGGCCAAGATCTGTACTCAAGAAAGACTCAAGTACTGTCCATTTCAAATTACACAGTTTGTGGTAAGTTTTCTGGCTTCTTGAGGAACCTAGATAGGTGGACATGTCAGGTACAAAGTATCACAGTCCAGTATTTTATGCAGCTAGTTTACTGTTACTGTGCTTGGTCTTGAAAACATAAAAAAAGTTCATCAAGAATGTAGCTGTTGTATGTTTCCTTGTCCAGGGCAATCAGTCCTTAGGTTTGGGACAAGGGCCACCATCCTCAACTGGAGTTCAGCATGCAAGGCAGGGTGTGGGGTAAGTCAACATGTTATTGTACTGAATTGTTATAGAGTCCATTCCATTGACTAGAAGTGTGTACAGAATAGGTGGGACTTGAAAAGTGGGAGGACAAGTCATAATAACCATAAGACAGCTCATTATATAAGGAAAGCAGTTGGTGAGTTTGTGTGTGTGTGTGTTCACATGGTAGGCATATTTGTCTCAAGATCTCTGACCAAGAGGTGAAAAAAATCTAATGTGGCACTATCTGGTCTTGTTTTTTAATAATTATGTGTTTTGTGTGTGTGTGTGTGTGTG
>Ga0123355_10021866_pt1 | contig 10247 bp, 9 predicted proteins | sample TergutEmb28metaG_3_FD_89872 | JGI IMG/M metagenome (GOLD analysis project Ga0123355, IMG submission 89872) | Embiratermes neotenicus P1 segment gut microbial communities from Petit-Saut dam, French Guiana - Emb289 P1 | ecosystem: Host-associated > Arthropoda: Insects > Digestive system > Gut ... | reverse complement strand
TTAATGATTTTGTCTTGTCTTACCGTGTGATGAGTATTTTCCTTGAAATAAAGAGTCTAGCAAAATTGCGTGTGCATATTAACCTTTTGACGCCTAACGACGACTATAGTGGTCGTACCGCACTGCTAACCTCTAAACGTTGCATTTTATATATTTATTCAACACATACAGGTACTGAATATTTTAAACACGGTATATACTCTCCATTTTTTCCTCTTCAGAATGCAGTTTGTTTCATAAATCTAACATATTTGGTTCCTGTATTATTCACATTTTATATACAGGGTGTGCTAAAATTAAAAAAATAAGTCCGGCGCCAAAAGGTTAAATTCATTTACCACTACAAGAGGCCAGTCTATACAGGCAGTCTGTTGAAAGAGTTTGGTAAAAGAATCCTTTTAGAATGCTCAGGATTAAAGCACAGTGAATTTCCAGTCATGTGAAAAGGCAGTGACAATCATTTGTATATCTTCAATAATGTAACCATGCAAAAATGGATTTCAAGCAGTGACTGAAATGACAGCAAGTGAATTCTCTGTCTCTCTTAAATGTGATATATATATATATATATATTGCAAAACCACATACCAGCATTGATTTACTGGCAGTTATGCAGAATGGGTACATTGAGATCTGTGCTCTTCTGGGACTGTATGAAGAGTGGAATGGTAATTCTGTACCATTCCGGGAAGACCTATTGGTCCCATGTTCAAGGGTCAAGCAGTCCAACAGATTGGACTCCTTGACCGTTGAAGATGGGACTGATAGATGCTGCAGTAAAATCCCAAAAGAGCACAGGTCTCATTTACATCACGGCGGAAGCCAGAAATCATGCAAGGGAGTGCAGTATTTCAGAGGAGATGAAAACATCAAACCTGAAGTATTTATGTGCTGCAGTAAAACAAAGAAGTTATGTGGATACTATAGACAAACTTAAAAATTGACTTGACTTCTTTCCTCTGTTACCAGCAAAGTGCTTGGACTGAGGTAATGCCTAGAGAGGGTGTTGTAATGTGCTGCTGGCTCTGTGCATTGCAAACAGGCTAACTATGCAACCAACAACCTGGTATATAAAGTAGCCTTGATTGTGAAACAGTGCAAATGTACAGGCAGGGAAAATCTAATAGAATAATGTGGGGAGTGGGGAGGAATGTTTGTTTACATGCACAATTAAGTTTGGCAAGTGGTAGTAACATGTGAGTTTCTAGGTTTTCGACGACAGTGTAGCTGAGATATCTCTTCTTCTGGGATATGATACCACATCTGAATAACTGTTCCATGATGTGTTGGGACAGCATCTTGGCCTCATCTTCAAGGATTGAAATATCCAAGACACTGGAAATTTTGACCCTAACTGCATTGTCTCAAAATGTTAGGAACCAAGTAGCCAGTGACATGGCATCATATCTCATACTGTGCACGTATCACATCATGTAACTGTCCGTTTGCGATGCTGCTGCACATTCTATGGGTGAATCACACTCAACACGCGGATGGCAGGAAATGCATGTGATAAACACTTTATCACTTTCAAACATACCAGTCTGTTAAATTATTCATCTGGGTACATCTTAAAGGAGTTTGGCATGTGAATTTGATGTTGCATTAGTGGTGAGGTTTTTACGCATGATGTAACTTATTTGACATTTATATCAGTAGCTGAGTATGTGTAGTGGCAATGGATTGTGTTATTGAATTGTGTATCACAGAGGACATGAACAGAAGCAATTGTCTAATACCAGGTACTGTTCTGACATGACTTCAGTGCACTGAGGGAGGATAGTATTAAAATGGATCTTAAGGAAATAGAATGGGAGGGTGTGGGTTGGATTTACATGATTCAGGATAGGGAACACTTGGTAGGCTAGTGTGAACATGGTGATGACCTTTCAGGTCCCATAATATGCATAGAATTTCCCAGCTAGCTGATGAACTATTGGCTTCTCAAGAGGGAGTGTGCTACTTGGAATTAGGTACCAGCTTTGTGCATTACTGTAGTTTGAGCAGATGATAATTGGAAGTGATATTGAAAGAACTTTTCATGACTCACTTTGAGATGCAGCCCCAGAAATTACTTGAAGACACTAGGGAAGACTAAATGTATCTGTATAGACAAAGTCTGTGGGCAGAGATATTGGCGGATGTAATGTCTTGTTCTTCAGTGGAAAGGTACCAGCTTTGTTTAGAAATCAACTACCACCTCAGTCTTGTTTCTTTGAGGATGGAGGCAACAATTTCCTTTGGTGTGCTGGTACCTTGCTACCATATCACGCAGCAATTAACACCCTGAAAGACTATAATCTTAAGTTGTATCATGGTACAGAGAGAGAGAGCACACATTTATTTCATGATGGTGGTAGTAGTATAGAATTATAGTGTCAAATGACAGGGTGACCAGTGAGTAATGAATTGGAAAGGATGTGGATTTGTAGCTTCATTTGGGATATTATTTTGGCATTTGCATGGTGGGACTCAGGAAAATCAGGATAGTCATTCTCAAGGCTAAGATTTAACTGGGACATCCTGAACAAAGCAGTAGAGCTGCCCACTGGACCAGGGATGTTCAGTCCTATTAACACTCAACACTACACTGGTGTCAAACTTTTCTCCTCACATGGCTAAACTATTTCCTTTAATTATATAGCACATGTGGTATTTCAGTGACGTGGTATAACTGCTGTAGTTAAAGGATAGTCATTTCAGAAAGACACCCAACAAGTCTGAAACACAATGTGGCTATTTTTGGCAAGCATTCAAGTTTATTGATTGCACTTCTTCCCTTCCCCTCTCTGTCAGTTGTGTTCCCATATCCAGCTGTTTTTGGCTATTTCTAGCTTCCTTACTGAAGCTCTGCATAGTGTCTGGAGCTCAGTTGAGTAGTCATATGATCTATTTTGTGCCACAGCAACACAGCGTAGCTTCTCAAGGCCACATGTTTTTAGCATTATGTGTGGAGAATCTTTGTAACATTTAAATTTTGTCACTATGAATGTAATGTTTGTACATTCAGTGCATGTGTTTGGATTGTTCTACAGCATGCTTCAGCATTTATTATGATATTTTGTGAAATGCCTAGTGTCATTGTGATGTTATATGATGTGTCCAGTGTCATTGTTTCTGGAAATACTAAGAATCTTAATGTGTTTTTTTTATTTTCTATGTGTATTCTGAGATTGAATCAGAGTGCTTGAAAATATAAATTTGTTTCCTTTATAATTGTTACATCATGTGAAGTTTGGTTCTGTCATGCATCTTCTGATGTGGACAGTAGCAGCAGATGTGTTGAATGTGAGTCAGTGTTGCCAACAGTGTGGTAGCTTTGAACTGTAAACATGGAGGCTGTACCCTAGATCATGGGTCCACAAATTTTCCAAAAATCTAGTAGTTACCACCAACTTCTATGTGCCAGAAGAGTGACCTGAAGCAAGTTACATACTGATGACCTGGCATTCTGCAGTGGTCTGTTAATGTCAATGTAATCAGGCACTTTCTGCTGGGTGAATGTGAACTAATACATATTTTTTTATGTAAGGGAAAAAGCTACAATAATTATGCAGAAAATATTAGGTACTACCATACAAAATTTATTCATCTGGGTGAGAGGGTGCCTGTGATGTGTGTATCCATGCCCCAGACTGCAACATGGTATCATAACCCAAGAGGGTACAGTATTAAACATTTTGTGTAGTGATTAGAGATTCTCTATATAGGAGTGGTTCCTGCTTTGAACATTAGCTGGAGGATGATTGTCATTTGTAAGGGGGTTTCTGAAATGGCTGTCAGTACCTCCTTGCAGGTCCTTTGTTTCTTGTTGTCCAGTGTGACAGTATCTTGCAGTTTTAATGTGTCATGAAGTAACCTAAGCAACAAAGAACAATGATTTACATGATGTGAAGGACCTCATTCTCTATTGTCTGTGTATCAGTCACACAGAAACTGTTTGCTTATTGACTCAGTTTCTTACGGTACTCTGCATATCATGGTTTTGCTGAGTTTATTTGGGTAATCCCTAGCATCCTAAATTTTAATGGTCCTATTCCTCTCCAATAAAATAGGGTATGGTAAGAATAGTGGCTAGGCCATGGGCTGACAAGGAATTATGGTTTTATTCTCAGTAGAGGCAAGAGATTTTCCTGTTCTACAACACATCCATACTGCCTCTAGGTTCTTGTTTGCCAGTGGTAGTGTCCAGGGCATGCAGCTGACAACTCACCTCCATTTAGTGCCAAGTTCATGTGTATAGATATACCTCCACTTCCACATATGCTTTTATGTCATGAACAGGGACTTATCCTGATCTTCATCTACCAGGAAACATACATCTTCATGACAAGGACCAACCAGTTAGTGAATAACTACTTTTTATTTGGAGAATGGTATGGGAAACATAAATACAGTCTGTTTTTAGAATGCAGAGTTTTTAACCATCAAAGCAGGTGGTATGTGTTTGTGTGTCACTCTGATTTGTCTTATGGTGTTTGTTATATTTCTTTACCTGAATTATGGTTTCCTTTTTAAATGTTTTGAAAACTGTTGTTTGTAGAATCGAAAAGCACAAACCTAGTAAGTTGTATTTTCTTCCAGAAGAAAGTTCTGTATTGCTTATTCTGTGAAAGTTTATTGTTCCATTTATATTTGTTTCTTGGTATACATTGAGCAAAACAGTTTGTCCTTCAATGTAGCTGACAATTTTATGTCTAGGTCAGCGAATTATTGTTGGGATCCTAGTTTGAAGCAGATCACACCCATTTCTCTATCACATACCTGTTTTACCATCCATAGTTGCATTTGTACTAAGGAGTTGTTGTCTTTAATCCAGTGTTATTAAAAATAGTAAAGTAGTTAATATTTCTTGGTTGCAGATTCAGCTGATTATGAATCAGGCATTTGGCACTCCTGTAACAGGCCTGCCAATGAGTTCGTTGGATCAGACTGGCTCTGATTCTGACTCTCTGGCTTCAACACCTGATGATGGCGGATTTTCTACCCTATTACAAAGACTAGAAGCAGAATCATTAGGAGAATATTCACCAGACGCAAATAGAAGTAATGAAATTGCTGCCATGATCAGATAAAATGATTTATCAGAAGCTGTCAGCTGTGAAGGTCACTGGTAGATAGCATGCACTGTGTCCTGTCTTTGTTGTAGGCATATGCTTTAACAAGTGACTGCACATTATATAAATGTGTTCCATGTAACTGCTGTATTTTGCTAGATCTAAGACAGCTGACTGCAGTAGGAAGTTCTGACGAAAATTAAAATTGCAATACTTTATTTTTATTTATTTATTCCCCAACAGATTTGATAATTAGAAGATTTATGATCAACAAGTGTCATGTCTGTTTCTTAGAGATCCCTGTTGAGGGTTGTGAAGTAACGTGGTTTGATCAGCTCATTCAATACAGGCACAGGGATCTGGTGCTGTGTTATGGTCAGGTAGCCAGATGTGTACATTTCCAACAGAAAGGAAAGACAGGCTGCGAGGCATGCAGTAGGGAGTAACTCAAGTTCTGTGGCGTCTGTACACTTTTTGCGGCTGGGCACATATGCTGCAGATGATGTCAGTGTAGGGGACTGTTGATTTGTGATAGAAATAACTTGGTTTCGTACTGTTCGTGCAAAATGTAATTGAAGGTGAATTCAGTATGGTAATGTGGTTTGGAGAACTTTAATCCCATTTTCTGCAATAATTTTGCAGTTTTTTATTATGACAAAATTGTTTAATGTCTGCAGGCACAGACTTCTGGACACTGTATATATGTTCATCTGGTTTTTAGTGTAAACATGAATCTGTTACTTGCCTTATGCAGGTCATGAGTTTTACACATCCATTTATTTGGTAATAAGTGCCTTGGTAGACTGCTTGTGACATGCCACTACCCACATATTCCACTCCCATATTCACTTTCGTAGCTTAATATTGCAGCCCCTTGCTGCTGCTTGTATAAGCCCTGCCTGCCAGGTAGGAGTGGCTGTAACCAGCTGTCACTGACAGTATTGGTGTTCTTCTGTTATTCACTTTTTGACTTCCTTGTGTCCAGACAGACCCATCCTAACTGTATAAACGTGGACCTGACTTCCATGAAATTGTCAGCAGGTAGAGGAGGGGTAGTACCATCATGTAGGTTCCTGCAGGCTTTTTCGTCAGAGTAGAAGCAGACGTTTTGTCTGGAAGATCGAAACATAATTTTTCTCTGAAAAATGATAGCCATTCATCTAGGTGATGAGAGCACGTCGCAGAAGACTATTATCTTAATCACTAACAAGTTGATTGATAGTTTGTTCAGTGCTGCATGTAAAAGTTTCACATTTTCCAGTTGTTACACCTGGAATGAGTGCTGCCAAATGTGCAGATCCAACTGCAGATGGTGATGACAGCAGCTCCACCAACTCAGCCGAGCAGCAAGAGTTGTTAACACAGCAGGCCAAAGAGCGAAAAGTGTATGTGCGTCGTGTGTCAAGTATTGCATATCGTCGAGCATGTAGCAGTGCTCCAACTCCCAGTGCGTTCCCACATCTGTTCCAGTGTGTTCTCCTTGTGGGTCTGAATCTGGACCCTTCAGACAAGAAAACAAAAGTGCCTTACATCAAAACCCGGTACCCACTTGATGTGAGTGAATGTTTTTGTTGTGTAGACTTATGTCAGGGAAAGCACTTTAGTGATTAAGACCTGCTGTTATCACTGGTTTGAATCGCCACCTTATTTTTAGGTTACATGATGATGCTGTGCCTGGTGCAGAGGGTATTTACTCTGAATGAGATACAGGTATGATTGTGTACAGTGAACTAGAAAAGAAGATATTATATATTAATATACTTACTTAATTATATATATTTATGTTATTTAATTTATTAATTTAGTTAATGTGTTTAAGTAATGTGTTGAATGTATTTATTTGATTTACTTGATTCATTTTTTATTTAATTTATTATTTTTTAATTAATGGATTTTATTTATTTACTAATTTTATTTATTTATGTATTATATTTAAAATATTTTTCTTTGTTTAATTGATTTGGTTTAGTTGTTTAACTGATTTAATTAATGTAGTTAATTCATATTCTTTATTTGATTAGATTATTTATGTATTTAATTAATTTAATTTGCTTTACTGTTGAATATAATTATTTAATTAGTTTAGTTAAATTGTTTCCTTTATTTATTTGTTTGACCACTTTATTTACTGACATGTGTATTCATTTAATTTAATAAATGTATTTATTTTAAATGTTTGTTATGTGGAATAAAATAGCTGAAGGTAAAACACTGGGTATTGCTGAAAATGTCTGGGCTGGCACATAATACGTATACCAACTTAAAGGTTGCTGGGAGTGAGGATGTGGTGTACATAAGATATATCCGATAATCGTTTGACATCACTGACCGAAGTTTGTCATGCTGCAGGATCAGAAAGTGTTTCTTGTTAAAAGACTTCTGATGGGTGTTGTGTTGCTGTGGTGTGTCTTCTGTTTATGTTGGAAACTGCTGACTGGTAACAGGATGTCAGTATAGTTACCAACAGTGGAGCTTCAGTGCAACATGCCTGTTTGTACCATTACTGTTACAACACAGAAGTCAGTAATGAGAAATCCAAGACATTGTGTTCTAAACCTATTTTACTGATTTCTGAACAAGTGTTTTGGAAAGTTTGTAAGCTTTGGAAACATTGCTTTGAACATAGTTTTGATTTATGGAGCCATATCCCAGTATATATGAAGGTCTCATAATTTCATGCTATTATGATTTCTTACTGGAGTGTAAAATGGTAAAATATTTGCTCTGCATTTGAGAAATATACATACATGTACAAGTTCAGTCAGCAGGTGTGTGATACGCACACTTAACTGTGGCACAAATATCCAGTGAATTTCTGCATATGTTACATTATGCCCATGATCATGTGTGGCACATATTCCTGTAATTCTGCAGAGTATTGTTGCATGGGTGATCTGTAAAACAGTAGAAGTCTTCTAATGCAAAAGCCATTACTTACAAAAATCCTGATTGTGTGACAGTTGAGTAAAGTATTTGATAGTCAGAAGCTGTGGCATATACGTATCGTAACATCCACTACACATAGTGATTCCATGATTGTATCATTATCTAGACTTTACAGAGCCCATTGAGCTACTATAATGGCTTCCAAAGATCCCAAGATGAGTAAACAAGGTGCCACTGGAAAGAGGAAGCACATAACAGTTGGATTCCACAGAAACTTGAAGCAGTTTGGAGGCTAGAACTTGGCAAAAGCTGCTTTTTGATAATGGTGACATACAATATTGGATCATCAGCTGACTGTGGTATAAAGAAACAGTTGGACCAATTACAATCGTGTATAGCATCAGCTGTTAAGGATTTAGGTCAATGTAGGTATTATTTGATAACCTGGCATCTGTGTAATCCCATGGGTGCTGGATTCAAGGAATTCAGATGTTTTTGTTAATGGAGTCCCAATAGATTGTTATGTTGATAGTAATTAACTTTTTTTTCCATAGCTGGTCTCTTATATCTGTTTCAATTAATTGCAATCAGTATTTTGTCTTCTGAGCAGGCTGATGTCCCTCCCCATATTGAGAAACTGTGCTTCCCCGATGCATCAGATTGGCCACCACCACCACCATCTCAGCCCAGTTGTGGAGGTAATGATGAACAGAGCTATTCACTTTTGATCACCAGTAATACAGGAGTACGGAGGTTTGGCTACTGCAGACGAGTGCAGCCTGAAGGCTCGAGTCTTTGCTTACCTCTGGCCTACTGTATCATCAGTCCATTCAGAGCCAGTGGTTTCTACTACAAGGTATTTAAACAGACTGACTAGTTAGAATTTCTGTGGGTATTTTTGCAGTTACAAACTTTGTTACTCATTTTGAAGAATAACCTCTGTTACAGAAACAGTTTCTGTGCACCTGCTATATTTTTAATTACACAAACAAACTTCATCAAAAGTAGTGCAACGTTGTGTCTTGGAAAGTTGTGAATATAGCTGCATTTAGGCTAATTTACTGAACTTGGAAACATAGCATGAACAAAGCAATGCTGCTGTTTATAGTTAAACTTAATGACAAGCATGGGCATTCCAGACCTGCAAAGTTCCATAAATCTTACTGTAATAGTCACGGATCTTTTTACCAGTTAATCATGGCTGTAACTTTTTTGCTGTATAAAATATCAAGGTGTGTTATGTTTAACACACAGATCAGTGTTTGTGCTTCCATGATTACCTTCTGTGGTTGAGCCCGGCAAGGACAGAGTGCAGCACATTGCTAGCAACATGGCTGTGGTCAAGTGAATGTGCTGCTGCATTGGTATGTTCCACAGAACTCTACAATGTCAGAGGGCAGCACCAACTGTGTGTGGGAACACTCACATTATTTTGAGTGACTTCTGCTTGGCTATGTCAGTGACCATATGTGAGACAAGGAAGGTGTTGTAATTGTTGTGCATAAGCATTGCTTAGATGTTTCAAGTGCAGACTGTGTGCAGTGCCAGTGTATTGCTCTGTTCCTAGAATGTTTCAGATTTGTGCAGTGTGATTTAGTTGACTGGTAATTTTCTGTGTGCAGAGTGGTGGCACGTGTTTTTTAAATTTTTTGTTTAATAAGTTTAGTGTTGGTGGAGGAACTATTTCTCCCAGCTATTCAACGTGCATGGGGTTAACGATGATGGGCAGGCAGAAATACACACAGCAGAACCACGAGTACCTGAGCCAAGTGCCGCTGAGGTTGAATTGGCTATCGATAAGCTAAAAAGTCACAAATCGCCAGGTATTGATCATATCCCAGCAGAATTGATTAAAGCAGGGGGTAGAACAATTTGCTTGGAGATTCATAAACTTATTACTTCTATTTGGAAGAAGGAGAAACTGACTGAAGAGTGGAAGGAGTCGATCATAGTACCTATTCATAAGAAGGGGGATAAAACAGATTGTAATAATTATAGAGGCATATCACTTTTGCCAAACACTTACCAAATTTTATCCAACATCCTGCTCTCAAAGTTAATTCCATATGCGAAGGAAATTATCTGGGACCATCAATGTGGCTTTTGATACGACAGGTCAACTATTGATCATATATTCTGCATTTGCCAAATACTTGAGAAAAAATGGGAATACAATGAAGAAGTTCATCAACTCTTTATAGACTTCAAGTAAGCTTATGATTCAGTTAGGAGGGAGGTCTTATATAAGATTCTCATTGAGTTTGGTATCCCTAGGAAACTTGTAAGGTTAATAAAGATGAGTCT
>Ga0123355_10021865_pt1 | contig 10247 bp, 15 predicted proteins | sample TergutEmb28metaG_3_FD_89872 | JGI IMG/M metagenome (GOLD analysis project Ga0123355, IMG submission 89872) | Embiratermes neotenicus P1 segment gut microbial communities from Petit-Saut dam, French Guiana - Emb289 P1 | ecosystem: Host-associated > Arthropoda: Insects > Digestive system > Gut ... | reverse complement strand
TGGTGTCTGCTATTATTTCTGGGTCGCTTACCGCTTGGGATAGGGTGGCGTACTTGGTTTCTAGTTCTTGTAGACGATCAAACATTGTTTACCTCCATGCTTGTGTGGTATGCCTTAAAAGCAACTATTTCATCTGGGAGAGGGTCGTCCTATTCTATGTCGTTCCATGGCTTGTGCCCAACCAGCACCCTACTCAGCCCAGCGTAGTCTTTTATTATACGTACTATATCATATCCAGTGTTTAACATGATAGCCTCTACTTCTGTCGGGCCTATTTCTAGTAATAATATACCCCCTGGGGCAATAAAGTCCAAGGTCTGGGGTATTAGCCTACGATATATATCTAGGCCGTCTGGGCCGCCGTCTAGGGCTTGCTTTGGCTCGTGGCTTAATTCTGGCTGTAGGCTTGTTAGTTCCTGGGTGGGGATGTATGGCGGGTTGGATATTATTATGTCAAATGAGCTTTTTGCCAAACCTGCAAGTAAATCCCCTTGGACAAATTGGATTTTATCTGTTAGGTGGTGGAATGCGGCGTTTTCTGCGGCAAGGGATAGGGCATCTGGGCTTATGTCGGTGGCGGTGACTGTTGCGCCGGATAGCTTTGCTATGGCTACTGCTATACAACCGCTGCCTGTGCATATATCAAGAACTTTTGCAGGGCGGTCTAGGTTGCGGATATATGTCAAGGCTTCTTCTACTAGCAGTTCGGTTTCTGGCCTTGGGATTAGTGCCCGGTTGTCGGTTTTTATGGTTAGGCCCATAAACTCCCATTGGCCTAGTATATACTGTAGGGGTTCATTTGATTTTCTTCTAACAATGGCCGCTAAAAAAGCCCCTTTGGTTTTTATGTCCAGGGGCTGGTTTGGGTTTAATATTATGTGGGATAGGCTTTTGCCTGTTATGTGGGATAGTAGTAGCCGGGCTTCGTGGGGGCCTATGGCTTTGGTGGCTATGGTTAGGGCTTCTTGTAGGGTCAAGGTTAATCACCCGACGCTTCCTGTGGTATAACCTGCCTAAGGGCCGCCACAGCAACCTCAATCTGCATATCATCTGGCTCCCCGGTAGTCATACGCTGCAATGCCATCCCTGGTACTATTATAGCCCTAACAAGGAAATTATCCCGCTTGCCTGCCCATTTTACGGATATCTCATAGGCCAGGCCCGCAATAAGTGGCAGCAGCACAATGCGGCTGCCAAAGCGCATCCATACATTGTCTATGCGGATAATCATAAATAGTATCATGCTTATTACCATAACCACCAGCAAAAAGCTAGTACCGCAGCGCTTATGAAGGCGGGAGCAGCCCATTATGTTTTCGGTAGTAAGGGGTAGGTTTTGCTCGTAGCAGTTGATGGCCTTATGCTCGGCACCGTGATACTGAAACACCCGCTGGATATCCCTGGCCTGGGAAATCAAAAATATATACAGCACAAAAATAAGTATACGTACAAGCCCTTCTACAACGCCAATCCATGGGCCAACTATGGGGCTTAGTAGGGTTCCAATCCAGGCGGGGAGTAGCATAAATAACCCAAGGGCAAAGACTACCGCTACAACCATACTAAAGCCCATCAGCACCTTGTTGAGCTTATCGCCAAAGGAGTTTATCAAAAATGTCTCAATCCTGGAGGGCTGTGGCACTTCCCCCTCCATTGCAATATCGGCAGACCGGGCCAGGGTCTTAAAGCCCACCTTCATAGAGCTGCCAAAGGCCATAACACCACGGATAATAGGCCATTTAAGTATGGGGTGCTGCTTTGAGCTATCTGGGAGGGGCTCGTCTATTAGCTCTATTTCACCATCTGGGCGGCGCACTGCCATGGCGTAGGAGGTTTTGCCTCGCATCATTACGCCTTCTATTAGGGCTTGGCCACCGTAGAAGACAGGCTCTTCCTTTTTGTTGTTAGTGGAAAGATTGGCCTTTGTTATCATGGTTCCTGAATCAGCCTTACTTTATCATCTGTGGGCACTTCCCCTGGTGGTGGCTTAGGTTCCCCAACCCGGTAACGGCCTGTTACTTGGCTGCCTTCGTCTACTATTAAGGACTGGGCATGTACATCCCCAATTACCCTTGCTGTTGACGCGAAGTGAAGCTGAGTATGGCATTTGATATTGCCCATCATCTCACCGGCTACTAAAAAATAGCTGGCTTGCACATTGCCGCTTACGCTGCCGCTATCGCCTAAGACCAAGCTACCATCAATTTCTATTTCTCCTTTGTAAACGCCGTCAATCCTTACAGACTCCTGGCCGGTCATACGGGCGGCTTCCAGATACATGCCTTCTCCTATGACGGTATTGGGGGCGTTTAATTCCTGTGTAGCTACTTTTTTAAAGAACATGGCTACCTCCATCCTTTTGTACTAGCAGGGTCATTATAACATAATTTCCGTAAACTATTGCAAATACAGGAAAATTTCATTATGATAGGACAACTTACAAAAAATGGGAGTGAAAAGCATGGCATTGCAGCTTGATATTAACGGGCCTGCCCTTATTGCGCGGCCCGACGTAGAAATAGACCACCACAGTGCGGAGAGAATGCGGGTTCAGGTTGACGCAGCCTTTGAGAAATCCTCTTGCCGCCATATTATCTTTGATTTTTCTCAGGTAACATTTATGGACTCCTCTGGGATTGGGATGATTATTGGCCGGTACAAAAACGCCGAAAAGCGAGGGGGCAAGATGGCTCTTACTGGTATGAGTGATGAAATGGGGCGGCTTTTTACCATATCGGGCCTTGCCAAAATCATAACCCGTACCGATACAGTGGAAGAAGCACTGGAAGCAGTAAGCGCCGGGAGGGGGATACAATGAACCGTGTGAGTATAGTAATGGAAAGCCTTTCTGAAAATATATCCTTTGCCCGGGTAGTGGTAACGGCCTTTATTGCCCCCCTTGACCCTACTGTGGATGAGGTATCTGATATAAAAACCGCCGTGTCGGAGGCTGTTACCAATGGGGTAATCCATGGGGGGCCGGGGCCTCATAATAAGATAAAAATGGAGTTATCTGCCCAGGGCAAGGCTATTACCATAGTAGTTGCCGACGAGGGCTGTGGCATTGAAGACATTGATGCCGCCAGGGAGCCGTTGTTTACCACCAAGGCAGAGTTAGAGCGCTCTGGCCTTGGCTTTACAGTGATGGAGAGCTTTATGGACACAGTAACGGTTGAGTCGGCTCTAGGGGAGGGGACGACTGTAACTATGACAAAGACCCTTGCAAATAGGGAGTAGGGCCATGGATGCGACCTTAGAGCTAATTAAACATGCCCAGGCAGGGGACAACACCGCCGCAGAGCAGCTAATCAAGGACAATAGCGGGCTTATTTGGTCTGTTGTAAAAAAGTTTGCCAAGCGTGGGTACGAGCCCGATGATTTATATCAAATTGGGGCTATTGGCCTGCTTAAATGTATACGCAAGTTTGACTCAAGCTATGACGTGAAATTTTCTACTTATGCCATCCCTATGATAATTGGGGAGATTAAGCGATTTTTGCGAGACGACGGCCTAATAAAAATAAGCCGCCCCCTTAAGGAGCTAGCCACCAAGGCCAGATATGTACAAGAGCAACTTACAGCACGGCTTGGCCGTCAGCCTACAATTAGCGAGCTTGCCCATGAGGTTGGGGCAGAGGTTGAAGACCTGGTGGTGGCAATGGAAGCGGGGCTGGATGTAGAGTCCCTTCATGCCACCATATACCAGGGGGATGGCAGCCCTATTTACTTGATTGACAAGGTAGCACAAAGCTTTGACGGCGGGGATAAGGCTATTACGGTTATGGCCCTTAAGCAGCTTATAGGGAGGTTAAAGCCCAAGGAGCGGCAGGTTATTGTGCTGCGGTATTTTCAGGATAAGACCCAGATGGAGGTGGCTAAGGCCATTGGGGTTTCTCAGGTGCAGGTGTCTAGGATTGAGAAGAAGGTGCTTTCTACCCTTAAGGAGGCCCTTGGGGGTGGGTAGTGTGTTGATTAGTGTTTTGGTATTGTGTATTATTGCTTTGATAGTTCTGTGTGCATATAATCAGCCAAGGAGGAATCATTATGAACGCGGTGCGTCAAATTGTGGATAGTAATGAGCTAAGCCAAGTGATTAGGCTGCCAAAATCATTGCAAAATAGGCAGGTTGAAGTTATTGTTATGCCTATAGTGGAAAGTCCAATTAAACGGCAGATAACTCGTAGTCAGTTAAAAGCAAGGCTTAGTGGTTCTGTTACAGAGGCTATTACCGGGGTTTTACCTGATGATGCTGATGTTAATCTTGGCGACCTTCGTGCAGAGAGGCGTGCTAAATATGAGAGTTTTGATTGATACAAATGTTATATTGGATGTGTTGCTAAAAAGAGAGCCTTTTTATGGACATTCGCAATTAGTGTTGTTGGCGGCAGAAGAGCAATATATTCATGGTTACGTGTCTGCATCTGCTATAACTGATATTTTTTATGTGACTCAGAAATCATGTAAAAGCAAGAATGAAGCATGTGCATTGATAACAAGCTTGGTTAAGACAATATCAATAGGGGCTGTTGATAGCGATATTATCATGGAAGCGCTTGATGCAGGTTGGGATGATTTTGAGGATTGCGTTCAGTATGCCGTTGGCGAAGATTTAGATGTCGATTACATTATTACCCGAAACCCACGTGATTTTAGTAATGGGAGGATTGAGGCTATATCACCTGAAGAGTTATTGAATATAGTGATGCCAGATTAGCAACAGAGGGTTATAATAAGAGACTATGACAAAAAGCGGGTATCCTGTAAACTCGAAAGAGCTTGGCAGGCTGCCCGCTTCATTACATCTGACATTAAAAATCCCGTTTAGCGTACATCCTAAGAGACAAGGCATAAGAAACCACAAGAAACAGCGCCGTAACCCCCAGTATAATAGCCGACACCAATATACTATTCCCATGGAACCACTCAAAAGCCGAGTTCACAAATGCCCCAACAGCCTCCACATGACTTGCCAAATTGATGAATACAGCAAACAAAATAATGGAACCGTACATAGGCAAGGCATACCCTAGCATCTTTGCGTTTGCGTAACCAAATCTGTGCAAAATCGGGTATATTATCAAGCCCAAAAACGCGCAAAACAGTAAGCTGGCGCATATTATTAAAGCCATAGATACAGCATCAGGAATAAAGGTGTGCATGAGCATTATCGTTCTGCCATACATTATCCTAGAAGCGATTGAAGTAAAAATCACCCCAAAAACGACACCGATAAGCTGCAAAATTATGGACAGCGCGTATCTTGCGCTGATTAGTGTCCCACGGGAAATAGGCAGCGTAAGGTAGAGCTGGTTTAGCTTTCCCTTTTCCTCTGCGTCGAAGCAGTAAAGGGCAGCCTCAAACATTCCCCATACCAAAAACGGGATTATCATCCTGGTATTTAATAATATTCCCCAACCTAAGGCCGTTGCCACCGCAATTACTATCCTGCTGCGGTACGCCCTCATGCCTAGCCAGTCAAGTCGCATCATATTAAGCATATCTTGACCTCCTCTCCATATAAACCACTACATCGTCAATAGTAGGGCGTTCGGTGACTGCGTCGAGGGGTAGTCCCCCGATATTATCTATTTCCATCAGGCACTCATAACCGTCTTTGTACTCCCTTAGCCCAATGGCGTGCTTTTGCTTTTCTTTTGGCAGCGCGCCGCCCCGGACAACACAGTGCCGGGAAATAAGCTCGTCCTTGTCCCCGCTAAAGGAAATGGCTCCTCCTGAGATATATACAAGCATGTCGGCGATTCTTTCTAAATCGCTGGTGATATGGGTGGAGAAAAGTATCGTCTTCTCCTCATTCATAAGATGCTCCCGCATTATGTCCAAAACCTCGTCCCTTGCCACAGGGTCTAGGCCGCTTGTAGGCTCGTCTAGCAGTAGCAGCTTTGCCCCGTGGGAGAGATGAACCGCAAAGGAAAGCTTCATCTTCATGCCCCTGGAAAACTCGCTAAATTTCTTTTTAGGGTCAAGGTCAAACTGGGTCAGATACCTGCGGTATTGGCCCCCGTCCCATCCCCGGTAAAAGGGTTTAATGCCCTTTTCTATGTCCAGGGGAGTCCAGTCCTCTTGAAAATATGGTTGGTCAAACATTACTCCGATATTCTCCTTTGCTGTAACATCCCCATCGGGCTTGCCTAGCAGGCGGATTTCTCCGCTATTTTTGTGTACCATGCCAAGCATTGCTTTGAGGGTTGTGGTTTTTCCTGCCCCGTTTGGCCCAACAAACCCGCAGCATAGGCCCTTTGGCACGGTAAAGCTTACGTTTTTTAGGGCAAAGCCTGGATACTCTTTACATAGATTTTTTATTTCAATTGCATTGCTCATTATATTTTTCCTCCAGTTTATTTTGTAAGTCTGTTAAGGAAAGGCCTGCTGCCTTGCCCTTTTCTGCCGCCTTTTTTAGGGAATCGTCAATGGAGCGCAAATACTGTTGGCGAACCAGCTCTGCATTGCCTTTGACGAAGCACCCCCGCCCTTGAACTGTATAAATCAGCCCTTCTGCTTCTAGGTCGCCATATGCACGGGTTGTGGTAATTACGCTTACCCGTAAATCCCGGGCAAGCTGGCGCATGGAGGTAAGTGGCTCGTCAGCCTTTAGCTCACCTGATAAGATTTGCCCCTTGATTTGTGCCTTGATTTGCTCATAGGCGGGAATCTCGCTTTGTAATGAAACAATAATCGCCAGTTCAATCACCTCGCTTTACTGTATATGCATAGTATATACAGTATTGGCGGTTTTGTCAATGGGGGAGTTTATTGTTTTTTTCAACTGATTTTATGTACAAAAAAAAGCCCCGAAGGGGTAAGGTGTCACCGTCGGGGCTTTCAAATGTGAAAATAGAAATTACAAGCTTGTACTTACAATATTCCTTACCTTGCCTAAAACATCATCCCCATCACAAATACAGCTACCAACAGCTCTACCATCCATGAGCAAGAACTCCTGCATGTGACGGATTAACTCAATACTACCCATCTTGTTTACAACATCCACATCCCCTTGTGCTTCCAGATACTTCAAATGGGTTTCTTTACTATCAATTCCGATAACAATGGTTATAATCTCATGCCCATCACCTTGCAAGCCCTTAAGCTTTTCATTAAGCAAGCTTGGTACGCAATTAACGCCTTCTATTACTATATTTCTATCTTCTTCAATAGCCCGCATCACTACTGGAACAATGCTCTTTTCTATAACAACCTTCCCCTGCCGCATATATCCCCATGAGGCTTTGTCTATTACATTAGTTGGCGCATGTTCTCCTGCTTTAAGGGAGCTTGCGTGGAGGGCAGGTTCGTGCTCTGGGTTAATATTTACCCTTAAAATATCTCTGATAAAGTCCGCGCCAATTTGCGCAACAGCTCCTTTGGCCCTCATTAGCTCATAAATATAATTGGCCATAAATGTCTTGCCGGAGCCAGGCGCTCCCGTCACAAAAATTATTTTCAAGTAATCACCCCATTAATTAGCTTAAAAACTACCGCACAATCCCCTTAGCCCTCTCAGCAATCATCTGAGCCGTAACACACAGCTCAGCCGCCTTAAAGGCATGTTCCTGTGTCATGGCGTTGTCTGTACGGTTAAGGCAGTCTAAAATCAGTTGCCCAAAGTAGGGGAAGCCAACTGTGTCTTCAACATTGATATACTGCTCCCCTTGGTGGTTGGCTAGGAAAACATGGCCGCCTTTTGGGCTTCTTGCTATATCCAGATACTTGCGCAGCTCTATAAACCCATCTGTACCCAAGATAATTGTGCGCCCGTCACCCCAACTACTTAGGCCATCTGGGGTAAACCAGTCTACCCTAAAGTATCCGGTGGCCCCGTTGTCGCCTTTGATGGTGCAATCGCCAAAGTCGTCTAGGCCGGGGTACTGGGGATTGTTGTAATTTTCTATTTGGGCAGCGGTAATTTCCGCGTCTTTTGCGCCGGTGTAGTATAGGAACTGCTCTATTTGGTGGCTGCCGATATCGCACAATATACCGCCGTTTTCCTCTCTTTTGAAAAACCATGGGGGACGGCTCTTTATATTGATGCGGTGAGGGCCTAGGCCTAGGGTTTGTATGGGCCTTCCTATTGCCCCTTCTTGGATTAGCTGCCCTGCGAAAATCCCTGCGCTGGAGTGCAAGCGCTCGGAATAATACACGGCGTATTTTTTCCCGGTGGTTGCTACCATGGCTTTGGCGGCCTCTAGCTGCTCTAGGGTGGTGAGGGGGGCTTTGTCTGTAAAGTAGTCCTTCCCTGCTGCCATCGCCCTTAGCCCCAGGGGGCAGCGCTGGGATGGTATACAGGCGCTGGCTACCAACTTTACATCTGGGTCGCTAAAAATTTCGTCTTCCGAGTGGGCGGCTTTGGCCTGTGGGTACATTGCTAGATACCGGTTAAGGAGGTTTTGGTCTGGGTCGTAGATGTACTTTAGCTGGGCACCTGCTTCTATTAGGCCGTTGCACATGCCGCCTATATGGCCGTGGTCTAGGCCTATTGCCGCGAATGTAAATTCCCCTGGTTTTACTACTGGGGCGGGTTTGCCCTTTGGGGCGTAGTTCATGCCGTCTTTGTTCATAATATCCTCCAATTGGCCCATTATTGGGCATAAAAAAGGTTTGGCAAAAGTATCAAAACTTGGTTCTCGTGTCACTGTAGGGTTTTGGGATGTGATGTCAATTGCTTATCGTGAACAACCAAAGTTTCTGTACATATTGCAATGGGAAACCAGCATTTTGGCAAGGCCCAGCTTTACCCTCTCCCCGCCGGATAGTACCCCTGCGGGCTTTTTTATATCAAAGATTTTAACATCGGCAAAGTGCTTCTCTATATTGGAAGCTTCTAGTAATAAAATAGACATGATTGTATAATACCCTTTGAGAGGCAAAATTGCAAAAATATTATGAGGGGAATGGATATGGTGGATAAGAAGAAAATAATAATAATATTGGCCTTAGGTGTTTTGGCTTTTGTGCTAGGGATAGCAATAGGAGTTCTAATATTTTCCTCCATGGGGCAGGAAGCATACATCAGCTATGAAAACAACGGCATAGCAGATTACGACAACGGCAACCCAGAGCCTATTCCAACACCAAGCCCTACGCTATTGCCTACGCCATCACCGGAACCAACGCCAGAGCCAACGCAAGAACCAAGCCCTATCCCAGAATATCCCGATTACCCAGAAGAAGACGAAGAAGAGCATGACTTATACCCGCCAACCCCCATTGTCTTAACTGACCCGCGGGTAAGGTGGGTGGTAGAGCCTACTTGGGATTTTGACGCGGTTTTTGAGTTTAGTGAGGGTATGGCGGCGGTGGAGTTTTATGACAGAACCGGAGAAGTGACACCGGGAGGGGAATACGAACATATTTTAGGCTATGTAAACCGCCAGGGGGAGATTGTAATCCCTATTGTACACCGCCATTGGCCGCCATTTTATGGCCATCGGGGTGCGCCTCCATTTTCCCATGGGCTTGTTGCGGTACAGTCAAATGACTATGGTGGTGTTGGCGTTTTTGACATATATGGAAACCTGGTTGTGCCTTTTTACTTCCTTGACGCTTGGGTATTTTCCGAAGGGCTGATGGCGGTAAGGGCACCCTTCTCTTATGATGATGAGGGGAATAGGGTAAGCCCAGGTTGGGGGTATATTGATACGACTGGCGAATTGGTTATAGCCTTTCAATTCCATTATGCATCCTTTTTCCGAGATGGAAGGGCTGCTGTTTTGATGGACGGGCTATGGGGCTTTATAGACCATAGTGGCGAAGTAATAATACCGTATCAGTTTCAATTTTTAAGCGGGCAGGCAGATTTCTTTTATATTCCGCAATTTTCTGATGGACTGGCCCGTGTAAACATAGGCGACGCATGGGATTGGTATAGCCCTGATATTACATGGAGCTATATCGACCTATATGGCGAAATGGTTATTCCCGATACCTACAGACCACCCGTATCAGAGCCATACAACAGAGGCAATATACACCGCCAAGCCTTCCCCTCATCAAGGGATTTTTCCGAAGGCTTCGCCGCTGTAGCCCATGGGGAAGGAACAGACTGGGATCCAATCGACAATAGACGCTGGGGCTTTATAGACGAAGACGGAAGGATAGTAATCCCCATAGAATTTCATCAGGTAGGCAATGTTTCAGAAGGGCTTGTTTGGGTGCGCCAAGGGCGCTGGTGGGGGATTATAGAAGTTGTGCTTTAGATGAATAAATTGCAAAGCAGTTATTAATACTAT
>Ga0123355_10021864_pt1 | contig 10247 bp, 7 predicted proteins | sample TergutEmb28metaG_3_FD_89872 | JGI IMG/M metagenome (GOLD analysis project Ga0123355, IMG submission 89872) | Embiratermes neotenicus P1 segment gut microbial communities from Petit-Saut dam, French Guiana - Emb289 P1 | ecosystem: Host-associated > Arthropoda: Insects > Digestive system > Gut ... | reverse complement strand
ATAAGAGCTAGTGTAAACGTCATTAATTTCATGTGCAAACTATTAATTCTGCATATAGAACTTGTATAAGTGTGTATGCCCTGTTGATAATCCTGCAAAACCAAAACATATCAAAATAAAATAGGGGTGTCATATACACCCATTGATGTATACCTAAATGGTTTTTATTTTAGAAATTATTTTTTATAAGTATGATGTTAGAGATCTCAGTCTTCAATATAACCACATAAAACTTTGTTACAAAGTAGTTTATCAAATATGAATTGAATGCATATTTAGCAAAATGTCATGTGTAGGGTGTATGATGTTCCCATGCAGTCTTGGTTTAATTAAAACCATACAAAATGAAAGAAATGAGTATGAAGTCAACTTTGTTGGAACAAAAGCGTGTATACAACTTAAATTATATATAGTATAATCATGTCATTGGGTTTGGTGTGCTTTCAATGTATATGTATTCTTAATGAGTAGTAGAAGATCCTGAATTTGAATTAGGAATGTGTACCTTAGGAACTGGTACCTCTAACACAGATCGGTATCCCTCACCTGTGTTCAAGTATTTTTTTAAGTCAAGTATTTTTTTAAGTCAGGTGTGGCACAGAACAAAAAATGTGGTGGATTTGCCAGCTGGCATTAAGAATTTTAATAGAAGCTGGGGCACATGTTTGTCCCCATTGGTTCTCAAACCAACTATAAGGACACTTAAATGTGCAGTTTCAGATAACTTAACCATAAATTATGTACACATGCTTGCCTTTCCGTTATTTTTAATTATAAAAATCAACAGCCGAACTGAGAACAGGGTTTAGGTGTGCATTGCCATTTACAGTTTATATTTTAATCATGGTGACTGCATGTAGATTTCATTTCAGCTGTGGGGCACAATGTAAGCCTCCATGGATGTAGGTCTCACTCCAACTGCGTGGCTTGTGTGGGTGTAGGTCTGACGCCTGCCCTGAAGTACTGCATAGCTACTGTGTACATAAGTCTCGCTCAGCTGAGTGACCACTGTGACCTCTGCTGTATGGCACTTCATGACCCTTGTGACTGTAGGTCTCACTCCATCTGTGTGGCCACTATGGATATAGGTCTGATCAGCTGTGGGGCACTGTATGACCACTGTAAATGTAAGTCTCACTTCAGATGTTTATCCACTGTGGATTTAGGCCTCACTGTAGCTGTGTGGTGGTCACTGGCTGTAGGTCTCAGCTATGCTGCAAGGCACGCATGGCTGTTGTCTTGTTCCAACTGTGGCCACTGTGGTTGTAGCTCTCACCTTAACTATGAGGCACAATGTAGTCGTGTATGTGTCTCATTTGAATTGTGAATGTAGCAGTCACCTGAGCTGAGCTCAGCTGTCATGCACTACGTGGCCATTGTGGATGAAGGTCTCACTCAAACTGTGTGCCTACCATGGGTATAGCTGACTGACCATAAGTGTGAGGCATAGTATAGTCATTCATCCTCATTGTGGACAATATGGATGTAGGCCTTACCCAAGCTGTAGTCAATGGATGTAGCTTTTGTTGTAGCTCTGAGGCACACTGTTGTTACTGGGCATGTAGGTTTCTTTTGTGCAAATTATGGACCTTCCATATGAAATATCTGTTACTGAAACTGCCTGTGTTGTCTGTACCCCTGCAACTGTGGATTTAATTCATGACTACATGTCCCATTTTTAAGAGGTGCCCTAAGAATTGTTCTGCATTTTGTCCTTCTTTGTACTTGTGTTGTGCTGTAAATCCCAGTCTCTATCCATATTTCAGCCCACTAAAGTTCACCCTGAACTATTTCAAAACTATGTTGCCATGGTTTCGGTTCTTACCATCAAAACAGGATTGTTACTCCTCATTATTGAATGTCAAGCGTGTTTTTAAAATGCTACCAGATTCCAGCAGTGGGTACTGTGTAGTTTAATCCATGTTTTATCTGTTATGCCAATATACCAGATCTTGTTTAGATATCAGGCTTTCCTTTGCATTAATGAATAATTTTCATAAGGTTTCCTGTGTAAGTCTGAAATGTAAAAAATCTCATTGGTGATGCCAAGTAAATGTACAACATTTTCATACCATGTTATCACTGAACTGTTCCTTATTTATTTACTTGCACTCTTAACTCTGGTAATTTATTAGTCATAAGGCAAATACTGATGGGGTTGTAAATACAATCTTCCATGTTCTCAGGTGAACAAGCTGACTTTGTGAGAGGTTTAAGTTTTCTTTTTTGCTTAACATGTTACATAATTGAGCTGCACTCTATATAAAAATGGTTGTAATAAATTAATACTTGTTGGGATTTAGTTGAAAGTGCATGTTTAGAAGCACATGTGTGGTCTAAAACTTCTCCATTTGAAGCATCATGTAATTGCCCTGATATTAGCTAATGTCTTACAAGGAGATATTCATACCTGTGCACTGCTCATTCACTACATCAGTGTGATCTGGAACATTGGTGAATAGTAGATGGCTGATTAGCAATAAATATTTTTAAGTCTTACATATTCTATATAATATAATATATTCTTGCCAGATGTTTATTTCATGTTGTCATTTATTTTTTTTATCCTACGCTTATGCACCTGTTATATTTCTGTACAAACTTTGTGTATATGTTACCTTAATTTTTTGCAAAGCTACTTTAAATTAGTGCTACTTAACAAAGTAGATTTACCATTTGTGAAGTGGTGATTACTTCATGTGTCACTGTATTCGGCACTGGATCATTTAGAACTGCCACGATACTTGTAATATTGCATTAGCTTGCACATCAGCTCAGAATGCTGCTAGTCTGCTTTTTGAATTAATTCCTAGAACTATTTTGTACATGACATCATGTGTAATGAAGAACAAAAATTGTTTTGTCATTGTGTAGTTACAAGTTCTCTGTTTATGAATAGGCCTATAGTGAAACTTTAAATTTCATGTGAAGCTGCTGCTGTGCTGAACAGAGTTGATATCAGATATGAAAAAGAATTACAGATATAATGTATTACCTGAATACTGAATTGCAGAAAGTAAAGTTCAAGTTGCTCCTGTCCATGCCATGAAGGCATACGAGGGGAATCAGTATAGCTGCACTCATTCTTAACCTCAGCATTGAATGGAGGTGAGTGGTCAACATCATGCCCCAGCCACTTTATCCCCGGTACAGAACCTGGTACAATTGAATTGGAGCCTGGGTGGTTCCCAAGAGCCAGTCTGTATGTTTTGGAGAAAAAAGCTCTTGTCGCTATTGGGATTTGAACCCCAGGCTGTCCAGTCTCGAAGTTAAGGTTCAAATTATATTGTACTTGAACTGGGAGTAAAAGCTAAATACATGTATCTGCTAGACTACCTGTGCTAGTAGAGTTATTTAAAGTCATGGGATTTAACTACATTGAGAGCTGAAGCATTAGAAATTTTTGAGATAACACTCTAATTGCATATATGCTCCATACTTCCCCCGTTTTAACTTTGAAACTGAAAATTGTTCCTGTACAGTTTTATATTATGAATTAAATTTTTTTTATTTAGTCCCAAACTATTCTAACACCAAGATACATGTTTTCTTCAATACTGGAACTTGCACGTAGCAAAAAAAAGTGAAAGAAATATAAATATCATAGAGTACCATCCATAAATTACAAAAATATGTACTGACCCAATAACTAAGATGCCAGTTACAGAGTGTTGTAAAGATAAATCAACTGATATTTAAAATGATGTATCACATTCATATTGTTCCCTACAAGAAATTATAATATAATATGCAAGGTATATCATTATTGGTCTGTTGTGGTAGTCTCATGAACTGAAGACTGAAATGTAGTTTAAGAAATCAAAATCACTCAGTGCACAGAGTTTTAGCAATAAATGTGAATGTATATCTCATTTTAGAGGAGTAAAATGTGACTTATTCACAAGAAGTTAAAGTTTTCCCCTTCAACAGAAATAATCCAGTGCTGTGATATAATACAGTTCAATTAATTGATAGACTTGCAAAATTACATTTGAATAATTTGAAAAGCCCTCAAGTTATGGACATTATTGTTTATGTAGAATGTAGTTGTATGTTCAGGGAGTGATATACGTCATTTTGTTATTTAGTGGGTGATGTTCCAGAAGTACCATTTACATTTGTAAAACTGTAGATTTCATATTGAGATATGAAGCATGTATAAAATTAGGAATAAATTTCTGGTGTTAGTAAAATTTTACATTTGTAACTTGATGTGGCAAGATGACTGAATTTTTAAAGATATCATATCTGTCAGCAGAAAATATGTAGTGGAACGTGGGTTCCTGTATGCCGGGCAGTTCTCATATTTTTGTGTTGACATGCCAATAAATGGAATTTAACAACTTCAATGTGCCACCATTTGTATTGAAATAAAAATGCTGAAATTGGAAAGAATGGCTGACATCAAGGATAAGATATATTTTGCCAGTAATGCTGCATATTATCAAATATATGTGGCATGTTCTATTTAAATATTAGAAGATAAAAACAGTATATGTCAAACACATCATTTATTGTATGGAGGCTACATGTTTCGACCCTTTATATAAAGGGTCAAAACATGTAGCCTCCATACAATAAATGATGTGTTTGACGTATACTGTTTGTATCTTTTAATGTTTAAACATCGGGATGACTTCAATAAAAAAGGTTTTATTTACTTTTTTAAATTATCCTTTTTTTTTATTTTTTATTAAGGCCACTGGTTGGCATATCAATAGTGGTGCACATACCACAGTTTGAGAAACTATGCCGTATATTATTTTGTGAGGCACCCAATCATCTGCTGCTGTTACAAGAAATTGTGAGTGCATTCTTGCGTGTGTACAGGACACAGAACGTGTTCTCTGTAACATTGCATTTTAGAATACATGCTTGTGTTGGCCATGGTGAGTAGCAATAAGCATTATATTCTAATGAATGCCATGAATTTTTCCTGTCCCTACTCCATCAGGAGGTTGCATGAGATTTAACCCTTTAAAGGTGAAACGTAATCTATTTTATGTAAGACTTCAGTGCATAGTGCACAATAAACATTCTCCATTCGTTATAAAAAACCGAATCACAGTGACATATAAGGTAAAAGTCACTGTTTGTTCCAAGATCTGTACAAAAACACATAACACAATGCGTGCACCATGCAGGATATTTGAAGTGTTAAACCTGGTTGTATGTACAGTAACTGCTAGGCTGTAAAAGGGTAATGTTTGAACATAGTAAGGCCATTGGATACTTCTGACAGAGTACTTACATGTTACAGATATTCAGTTCTGGCTGTTACCTGACTGCACATCTATATATTCAAAATGTCATTAAAAAGGTGTCACATGATGGTACTCTTAACTTTTGTCCAGTAGCTGAAGTGTGCCCTGGTTAAGTTAAGCTTGGACCAGGTTTAATGGCCCATCCTGACCACATACTGCCAGTACACAGTACTGCCTGTAAAGTATTTCACTGTTAGAGACCATTGATATAATACTACAGCCATTACCTTGAATTACCGTTGCCTTAAATGGCAGAAAGTTTGGCTGCTGTTGTAGTAGCTTTGTAGTGTGACATAACATTGCACACTGTGGCATTACTTACACACACTTGAAAGGAATAAGGCAAAGGTGGGATATTTGAGGTAAATAATACAAAACAGTTTACAAAAATAACGTAATAAACACTGATTCTGGTAACTTTATTCTGGTGTGGATGTATACAAGGCCTATTATAAAATGTGATTCATTTTCCGGTCATGGAGAAGCTGAAAGTCAGCCACATTAAATAATGTTCTTGGTGGAGTTTCCAACCAACAAGTTAACCCCAACATAAAACTTCTACTTCCATGCAGTCTACACCTTGTTGCCACAGGATGCCTGCACAGAAAAAAAAATTATGGCCTGCATTGTGTGATGTCAAAATTAACTTTAACTGATGAAATTTTATCATAGGAATGACACAGAATTAAAGAAAACAATTATCCAAGGTCAGATCATCTGTGTATGGAGTGGCAATTGCAGCAGGTACTTTTTTTCAAATTATGAAGTTGAGCTGAACAAAATTAGAGAGATGGCACTAGTGTCTTCTGCAGCCCTGTAACTGTCATCATTTGTCATGAGTTAGGCCTCGATAGATCTGTTTTCAACCTTGTCTAAGTCTCTTCAAAGGTCTTCCTAGTCATCTTCATCCATTTGGTCTATAATTCAGCATTATTTTTGGCATCCTGTTGTTCATGCTTGTTAATTGTAGCCAATTGATTTGTATCGTCTTACGTTCTCGTCAATTGTCCTGAAACTAAAGAGCAGAAATTCTAAAGGTGAAGAACCCCTGAAGTCATTAATCTATGAGACTGCCAGTGTGTATTCTGAACTACATTTTTGTCAGTAACAAATGAGTTTATGTTGCTAATTGGAATTTTATAGACATGCTTCTGTATCATTATACCATGAACTGGAGGAAGACTTCTGTTTTCATAAATAAGAACCATGAATGCTCCTAAGTCTATAGGCCAGTTCTTGTGAACACATCTGGTGAATACTTGCAAGGCAGTCTTTATTTCTCCATAAATACTACAATATGTTTATTGTAATTCAGACATACCAAACACAGGCATCAGTCATTCAGTTGTCAGTGGAAAGGGAACATAGTCACTTTATCTGCTCCTAGCAATTTAAATTACCCACCTCTGTAACTTATATTAAAATGAAAAACATGTTGCTGATCATTTTAGGCTTTCAAAAGGGAGATGTATGTACATTAAGTTCAACTTCTTGTTTGCATGATCTGCTGTTCTGCATAAATTTCTTTCATTGTATGATGACAATAATAATTCATAATGGAAATTTCCTGAGAAGGTAAAACTGAATAAAGTTTATTACAAAAAGACATAACTGATCAAGTGGGCATCCCTGTTACTAGTACTGGTAGTCTCAGGTTGAATCAGTGACCTTGTATCTGCAGTCAGCACACACCATGTAACAGTGGACAGTATTATTCATGTTCTTGTTGGGAGTCCACTTTTATGTACTGTAACACATTTTACGTATTGGAATTGTTTATTTAAATATCCCACACTCTACCTCAATTCATATAGCTATCTCGCACTTTCCAGCCTTCAGGAACGTATACAGAGGTACATAAACAACCACTCAAAATTAAAACAGAAAGTAGTCTTGGTACATGCCATTCGGACATACGGAACAATGGAGGTACAGCATCACCCATTCTTAATCTCAGCTCTAGTTGAAGGTGAGTTATCATCTTCATCCTGCAGCTGCTTTATCCCTGAGGAAATCACCCCCCAGCACCCACTAGAGAGGAGGCTGGGTGGATGTCAGAGTCAGTTCAGACACTTTGGAGAAGGGTAAAATCTCTGCCCCCTTCAGGAATCAAACTGCAAATCCTTGGCTGTCCAGTTCATAGGCTAGTAATTAAACAAATTACTCAAAATGTATAATTTATTTGAAGTATGGAATACAATACTGACATCAAATTAAAGAGTTCAGAACAGTCAACAAATATGATGCTTACATGAAAAACTGCAAGAAAATAAACTCACATTCAGACATTTGCTGTTCATGCAGCAGTTATTATAAAGATTGCTGTCTTCTGGGATGTGACTGTGTTGTCTGATGGATGGGTATCAATGTTGCAGAGAAATATGTTGCTTACATACCCTAAATATGGAAGCAGCACATTCCTCCAGAACAGTGGTACCAATATGCCAGGTTACGCACCACTGCGTCCCAAAAGACATTAAACTTCAAACTATCACGTTATACACAACACAATGAGACTTGTTCTTCTTACATTCTGAGTGAAGTTTATCACTGTAGTGATCCTATTTATGTACGTGATACCATTGTTATGAATTTATACATATATATGCAATAAAGTGGAAGAACTACCAACAAGCTGACACAAACAGTCCTTGCATATTTGTTATGTTACCTCATGTATGTAAGCTTGTTAGCAAATAATGAATCCCTATACAACTGTAAAATTTAAAGAACTGACAGAGGTAAAATATTTTCAAATCTGCAGAAGTGTGGGTGTTTTATTTGTATTTTCATTTCTCTGATGAGGATGAAGTGGAGAAAGGAGGTTATTTTCACATTATTTCAATTACAAAAGTATCTGCAATTAATGTTAACATTTAGATATATTATTCATCAAGTATTCTGCCAGATTTTTGACAATAATACATCAGTAATTACAGTCTTCTGACATCACTTCAAAACAGTGCTCGTTTGTGGCAGTCTCCCTGTATACACCAACAGCACCTGTTCACTGGTAGTAGAGCTCGAGATTCATACCATCATGAATTTCATCTGTTCATCGTTAAGGGAAGCAGATACAAACTAATGGGCAAATGGAAGACAAAAATACAATTTTCTGTTCTGAATAGAATCCCTATACACTTTCCATTATTGATGCTTTTCCTGGTTTATGCCACTGTTAGTAGCAGACACAGCAATGAATGATGGGGCAGGTGCTAAACTCAAAAGACATACAGGGAATTGGCGAGGGCTTATTTTATGAAATATTATCCTTCCATTTCCCTGGAGGGAGGGGAAAACAATGAAAATCCTGAATGGGCAGCTTGTTCCTGGGCCAATATTGGAACATGCGACCTCCCAAACACAAAGCAGGACGTGATGTTTATTGGACCATGCATCATTGTGATAACCGAAGAATAAAAAACCAATTAGATGCCACTTATTATTTAAGAAGTACAATAAATAGAGCCTATAAGAAGTACAATAAATAGTAAGTGGCATCTAGTTGGTTTTTTATTCTTCACAAAGAAGGATAACTACCCACTTGACCACAACACCTGATTAAACATGCCTGAGTATGCTTGTTTACAAGTTACCACAGAAACCAATTTTCAGGCAACAGTGTACCACAGCAATGAATTTTTAAGAGAACACTACCCTAAGTGTTCATCAAACATGTAGAGAATAGGTGACTATACCAAACTGAACAAAACATGACTTAGTGTGTAGTCTGTACACTAGTTCATATGCGTGAATTGGAAAACAGTGGACAACGTGTACTTTGTATTCTGGAAAATCTATGAAGTTCAAACTGTAGTGAACAGTGTGTTTCACCATGCACAAGGCACAAAATTATCCCATTTCATGACGAAATCCTGCTAATGTGTTTCTGCAAATTCCACACGTGTTCCATTCTAGTTCAATTCTGTAATTTTATGTAGGTTTATTTATTCGTGCTATCAGTATCTCAAGACCACATGGCTGGGCTATGAAATGAATAATGGCTCGGAAAGATGTGGAAGTGGCTATGATCTAATTAGTAGTACCATCTTGCCATCTGCCCGTAGATACTTATGAAAACCATAATACACCGCAGGAAAGGCACAATCCCTTGCAACATTCAAACTGGGAACCACACAAATTAATTCCTATATACTCAAAAACAAGTCAGCCACCTTGGTCAATATTCTGCAGCTTGGTTGTTCATGTATTTCCAGAGGGGAGCAAGACATGCTAAGCATGCCTGCTACTGACCCACCAGTATCAAGGGTTATTATGTAACAATGGATTGTAGTCCATGTGTTCCCCTTAACAGCACAGAATCTAATTCTAATATAATAATTATTCTATGTGTATCATATTCTACACCCATGTTTGTTCTATTTATCTGGTTTAATCATTATTCACAGCATTTTGTGGGGTGAATTTTCGTTTAGTCCTTCAATTCCTACACAGTTTTTTTTTTTTTTTGGTTGTTCTAAAAACTAACAAGTGTGAAAGGTAAAGGTAAACTTTCCTATGTACAGGCCATAATGGCAAACATAAGCAACAAAGGTACAGTTCCACTACTTCTTATCCTCAGCTGTAAGAGGGACACAAGTGGTCAGTCTCACATCCTGGCCACCTAACCCCTGAAGTAGCACCCCCTGATAGCCACCGAAGAGGAGTGTGCATGGACCGTAAGTCCCAGTCCAAGCATTTTGAAGAGAGAAATCTCTTGCTCCCGCCAGCATCCAAGCCTGGATCATACAGCCCATGGCATATTCACTATATGACTATGCTAACCCCGCTCCCTTTCACCAAGTATAAACAATTTTGCATTATTTTGTGTGTGAATACATTCTGAAGGGCATACGTAGATGGGTCCATAAGTTTCCGGCCTGACATACAAAGACCGCGCCAAATGCAAAATGCTCTGAGGGATATATAGAGCCATCTATTGTGAGGTTACTGTATCAGTTTCAGCTGGCTACGTGCTCCAGT
>Ga0123355_10021863_pt1 | contig 10247 bp, 15 predicted proteins | sample TergutEmb28metaG_3_FD_89872 | JGI IMG/M metagenome (GOLD analysis project Ga0123355, IMG submission 89872) | Embiratermes neotenicus P1 segment gut microbial communities from Petit-Saut dam, French Guiana - Emb289 P1 | ecosystem: Host-associated > Arthropoda: Insects > Digestive system > Gut ... | reverse complement strand
TACCCATGCAACATCTTCTTTTAGCATGGACGCTATCGCACGCGCTATCAAATCATTTAAACCGTAAACTTCTATGCCGCGCTCTTTGTTCTCCTTTTCGAGTTTCAAAAGGTCAAAAAGCCTTTCGGCTTGCTCTTTACGCACTTCTGTGTTTGTCGCCATAAAGCCACATCTCCTTTATTCATCAAAATCAACAGGCGAAATGATGGTGTCATACCATTTAACGGTTTCAATATAGGCATTAAAAACATCCTCGGCTCTTATAACATGCATAGCCATAATGTTTTTGGCGGCCGTCCAGTCCGCTTGTTCGTATGCCAAAATAAATTCATAAATCGGCACAAACTTACCTTTGCGATGAACAAGGGCGGCATGAACGTCCTCTGTAACAGAAATAAGCCTTAGCGCGTCCTCCATAGGCATGTTCAGGGCAACATCAAGCACCGAAAACAAGCCCATCAAAAACAGGGCATTGTTGTGCATTGCCTGCTCAAAATAGCGCGACAAATTTTCGGCAAATTTTGCGCGGATAAGCGAAAGGCGCGTAAGCTCGCTCGGTTTATCATCCGCCAAAAGCTGGGCGATTACCGTTGTTACCCATTTGCGCACTTCGTTTTGCCCCAAAAGCGCGACGGCATGCTGCACGCTTTTAACTTTTTGAGAAAGCCCCAAATGCGGCGAATTGATAAGCTGCAAAAGCGAAATGGAAATAGATGGGTCGCGGCTAACAATTTTAACAACTTCTTCGATTGAGAAGTCTGGTTCGCGCACGGTGTTCATCAGCTGGATGCGGTTAATTTTAACAGGCGAAAGAGCGGTATCGTCCGCTGGCATAGGCATATTATAAAATCTGCCTTCCAAATAGTGGAATCCGTTTTCTTTTAGCCTATGAAAGCCCGAAATACTATTAACATCCGTTGCGATAAAAATATGGTTTTTGTAGCGCGCCGTTGCTTTTGGTGATATTTGACGGAAAACTTCAAGATTGTTCATATTAAATTTGAAGCTCATCATTATATAGTCGCACATCTGCACCACAGGTTCCATATAGTCAAAATTTTTCACATTTTCGATTGCGAAGGTAAAACCTTTTTCTTTTAAGTCTTTGATGCAGCTTAAAAAAGGCTCTTCGGGCGGCATTTCGCCATCAAGTAAAAAAACAAGCTTTTCGGGTGGTTGTGTGCATTGCGAGGTAAGGTCTGTTAGGAGAGAAAAATGGCTGACCGCCACAAAAAGCGGGCTGCCGTTCGTAAGTGCGTCCACACCAACATCCTCTACAATCTTTAAACCTGGCAAAGCCACCACGCCGTCAAAAGCGCGCGCAGGCGCATCGGCTATGTAGTCATGAGCCGACTGGTAGCGGAAAACATAGGCCTTAACAGCCATATTGCTCCCTAAAATAGGCTTTGGCACAATTAGATATTTAATGAGAATCCCTCCTTGAAATTTTTATCCAACCTATATTGTAACAAATCTAACGGGCAACGTCAAGGGTCTTTATTGCGCTAGCGTTAATAAAATTTATTAGTTCTCAAAGTTAATGATAACCGACACGGCATCCAGCACTTTTTCAAGTAAATCAGACGGTGCTGATTCAACAAATTTGTGCTTGCGCACTAAAAGGTCGATAGTGCGCACTTGCTCGCATAAAATGTCGCCTTTGATTTGCGTTCTTTCGTCAAGCGCAACACGAAAATTCAAAGGTTTTGAGTTGCTTGTTATGGGGCAAATTAGAGCGAGGTTTCGCTTTTTGTTAAATTTTGTCTGACTTATTACTAGTGCGGGCCTATATCCTGCTTGCTCCCTGCCCTTAGTAGGGTCAAAATCTATCAAAATAATATCCCCTTGCTTCATAAAAGCTCACGCCCCCTTGGGCAGTCCTCCCCATCGCCCCATTCAAACCTATCTTCATCGCCTTCATAACTTTCCAAATACCAATCCAGTGTCTTTTTTGCATGTCGAACAGGCATTATTATGATAGAATCATTCTGCACCCTAACCTCAACCTCATCATCTACTTTTATATTGGCAATATTCAATATTTTTTTGGGAATACGCACCCCTTGCGAATTTCCCCATTTTGAAACTTGCGAAAGCATATGAAAACACCTCCTTGCGTCGTTAATGAGTTGTTAATACAAGTATATACCAAACAAAAGCAAATGTCAAATGCTATGGTGGCAAAATAAAAAACAGGCAAGCTATGCACCAGCCTGTTATCACTTATTTTTACTATCTTCTTGTGTAATCAAAATTCATCCCTGGCACATCCATGCTGTCAAGGCTTAGGTTATTACCCGAAATGGTATATTCCCAGCGGCTTGGAGCTACGCATCCAGCGATGCTGCCGCAAACGCTTGGGGTGGAGCAAATGGATAATATGCCCGCACTAGTCTGCCAATAAATTGGAAGGTCGGCCATTGTGCCTCTGCCATTTGCTTCAAAAACATAATATGGCATGCCCAGGAAATACCATGAGCCTTCTAGGCCTTGGGCAGCACTTGGTGCTCTTTCAATTGGAGCAGGCTCGTCGTCCTCGTCTTCGTCAGCCACTGCATCAATATCATCAGCATTTTCTTCTGCCGCATTGTTGTCTGCCGCGGGCTCTGCCTCTGTGGCGGCAGTGGTAGCTGGTGCGGTGGTTGTTGTGGTGGTGTCTTGCTCGTTGTTATTGCCGCAGGCGGCCACAACAAAAAGCGCGATGCAAAGCATCAAAACACCAAGTAGTTTCTTTTTCATAATATCTCTCCCTTTTTGGAAATTTCATGCCATTATACCATAAGATTACAAAGTATGCAACAACTTTTTAATACTTTCAATTTTATATGTTCTTTCTTATCCAAAGCGATGCCGTTATTAGCACTATCATCCGCACTAATTGCATTCCCACTAGCACTAGCGGAATCCACAATTCCACCTGAATTATCGCCAAAGCAATAATCGCCGCCCACACAAGCCAACTAAAAAAGTCATTGGTAAAAGCCCTTGCTTTATCGTTTATGACAGCTTCGCGCTCGTCATTCATTATATTTTTAAACTCTTGCGTTCCTTTGGCATTTCTCTTAACTTGTCTATTGCTAATAACAGCAAAGAAGCTGGAAAGAAATAAAATCCCGCCAAACACGATTAATGCCCATGATAGCATGTTTGTCCCTACGAAAAAAGTTAGCCAAAGGCCTGTTCCTAGTTGTGCAATTCCAGCAATAACGCCCGCCACAGATTGTTTAAAATGTTTGTTCATGATTCTTCCTCCTCATAAATAAAAATATCTTCGATTTGCATTCCAAAATATTTGGCGCATTTAAACGCCAATTTGATGCTGGGGTTATAGCGGCCGCTTTCCAAACTGCTTATGGTTTGGCGGCTAACGGATAGAGCATTGGCCAAATCCTCTTGTTTTATGCCGCGCGCCTTGCGTATTTCCTCCACGCGATTTTTCAAAACTTGGTACCTCCTTTCAATTAATTGTAAAGCTAGCTTTACATAAGTATATCATGCATAAATATAAATGTCAAGCTAGCTTTACATTTTTTTATAACTTGAAATTTTTGCAAGTTGTGTTATAATAGAAATATCGAAATAATAATTTTTGCGGAGGTGCCTTATGGCTCTAATTAGTGCATTTGACAAAAACAAGTTTAAAGAAAAGTTTATTGAAAACGTGAAGACGATTTCGCGCAAAACGGTAGAAACCGCATCCGAAGTGCAGCTTTATGAGGCCCTTGCTTTTACCGTGCGCGAAATGATAGCCGACAGATGGATAAACACCCACGAGGTTTATGACCGTGATGATGTTAAAATTGTTTATTATTTGTCTATGGAATTTTTGATGGGGCGTTTTTTGGGCAATTCGATTGTTAATTTATCCCTTGAAGATGATATACGCGAAGTTTTAACAGAGCTTGGCGTTAATTATAACGCGGTGGAAGAAGCCGAGCGCGACCCTGGGCTTGGAAATGGCGGACTTGGCCGTTTGGCGGCTTGCTTTTTAGATTCTTTATCAACAATGTCTTTGCCGGCATATGGCGCGGGAATACGCTATCATTATGGCATTTTCGAGCAACAAATTGAAAATGGTTTCCAAGTAGAAAAACCTGACAACTGGATGGAGCGCGGCGATTTGTGGGGCATCAAACGCAAGGAATATGCCGTGGAAGTGCAATTTGGCGGCAATGTGCGCTCGATTAAAAATGCGGATGGCACATATTCTTTTGTGCAAGAAAACACACAGGCCGTGCGCGCCATACCTTATGATTATCCTGTTCCAGGATATGGAAGCAATACCGTTAACACACTTCGTTTGTGGGATGCCGAGGCCGTCGAAAAGTTTAATTTGGGCTATTTTAACCAAGGCGAGCATGCCAAAGCCATGCAAGAGCAAAATATGGCCCGCGCGCTTTCCGAAGTTTTGTATCCTGCGGATGATACCATGGCGGGCAAGGAATTACGCCTTCGTCAGCAATATTTCTTTGTTTCGGCTACTTTGCAGCGCATCATAGCACGCTTTAAAGAGCGCAATGACGATTTTGGCCTGTTGCCAGAAAAAGTAGCTTTGCAGCTTAACGATACCCATCCTGCCGTTGCTGTGCCCGAGCTTATGCGTATTTTGGTTGACGAAAACAACATAAGCTGGGATGTGGCTTGGGATATAACACGCAAAGTATGTGCATATACAAACCACACAACTCTCTCCGAAGCTCTTGAAAAATGGCCAACGGAGCTGTTTTCACGCGTGCTTCCGCGTATTTATATGATAGTTGAGGAAATAAACCGCCGCTTCTGCGCTAAGCTTGTGGCTTGGTTTGGGCATAATCCTGAAAAAGTGCGCCAAATGGCCATTATTGCGGATGGTTATGTGCGCATGGCGTTTTTGGCCATTGTCGGGTCAAATTCCGTTAATGGCGTGGCGGCTCTGCATACCGAGATATTGAAAAATAAAGAGCTTAAAGATTTTTATGAAATTTATCCTGATAAGTTTAATAACAAAACAAATGGTATAACACAGCGCAGATGGCTTGCCCATTGCAACCCTGCCCTTGCGCGCCTTATCACAGACACAATAGGCGACAAATGGCTGACAGACCTTAGCCATCTTGAAAGCCTTATGCCATATACCGAGGACAAGAATTTTGCGGCGGACTTTATGCGCATCAAGCGCGAAAACAAAGTTATGCTGTCAAACTATCTTAAAGAGCAAAATGGTTTTAGCGTTGACCCTGATTCTATTTTCGACATACAAATAAAGCGTTTGCATGAATACAAGCGTCAGCTGCTAAACATTTTGCATGTTATGGCACTTTATCATAAAATTAAAACTCAGCCGTGGTTAGAGATGCCCCCTCGCACCTTTATTTTCGGCGCGAAGGCCGCAGCCAGCTACCACCGCGCTAAGAAGATTATTAAGCTTATAAATTCCGTTGCGGAGCTTGTGAACAACGACCCCGAAACTCGCGGCCGCATAAATGTTGTTTTTGTGCCGAACTATCGCGTGTCTTTGGCCGAAAAGCTAATTCCTGCGGCGGATGTTTCACAGCAAATATCAACAGCGGGCAAAGAAGCCAGCGGCACGGGCAATATGAAATTTATGCTAAACGGCGCGCTCACCCTTGGCACCATGGACGGCGCGAATGTTGAGATTTTTGAAGAAGTAGGCAAAGAGAATATCGTTATTTTCGGCATGTTTGCAGATGAAGTGCAAAAACTCACCCAAAGCGGCACATATAACCCATGGGACTATTATAATATGGAAACCGATATTCAGCATATTTTAACAATGCTAATAAATGGCTCGCTTGATGATGACCATGAGCTTTTCAGAGAGATTTACGAAGCACTTCTAAATGGCTACCATGGTTCGACACCTGATGAATACTATGTGCTTAAAGATTTTGCATCATATATGACCGCCAATGAAGAAGTTAACCGTTTGTATACCAATCAAGAATTGTGGTCTAAGATAGTAATAACCAATGTGGCCAAGAGCGGTAAGTTTTCCAGCGACCGCACCATACAGCAGTATGCGGATGAGATTTGGAAGCTTAAAAAGGTTATTATTTAGAGGAGGTAGATTTATGCAAACAGAAGGATTTGTTAACGATGGTATTATTGTATTAGAAAAAGATATCCCTACCGAAAGCTCTAAGGTGACTGTGATATTCCACCCAAGCAAGCCGCAGCAAAAGCCCGAGAAAAAACGCCCACGCGAAGAAGCTCGTGCGATACTAAAAGAACTGCGCGGCTGCCTTAAAAACGGAAGTGATTTTGACTATGAAAAATTGAAGGAGGAGTATCTTGAAGAAAAATATGGCCCTTTTGATTGATGCAAATGTCTTACTAGACTGGCTTCTTGATAGAGAGCCTTTTGCTGAAGATGCTGGCACAATATTGCAGTTTTGCTTAGACGGTAAAGCAGATGGATATTTAGCAGGGCACACCATTTTAAATGCTTTTTTCTTGGCTCGAAAAAAGCTTAGTGGTGAGTATCGAAGGTTTGCCCTTTTGTTCATTTGTGAGGAGTTTGTAGTTATGGATATTAAGGTAGAGGTTATTGTTGAACTTTTGGAAGATGAACACTTAAAGGACTTAGAGGATGCCCTGCAAATCTATTGCGCTAATCTTGCTAGCGCGGATTATATCATCACCCGCGATTTAAAAGATTTCAAAAATTCGCCTGTGCCTGCGCTCTCGCCCAAAGAATTTTTAAAGATGGTGGGTGCTTAGCTTTATGCTTAATAAGTTCAAAACTATTTACAAGCCCGCGGAAATAGAGATTTTTGAGAAAAAATCGCGGTTTATTGGATATGCATTTCCACTTGAATGTGAAGAAGCGGCCATGGCGGAGCTGGCCGCCCTTCGCAAGATGCATGCAAAAGCCGCCCACAATTGCTTTGCTTATTGCATTGGGCAAAAAGGGCAGCTTACGCGCCAAAGCGATGATGGCGAGCCATCTGGCACGGCGGGCATGCCTATTTTGGATTTTATTCAAAAGCAAGATATTAAAAACATTTTAATAGTGGTAACGCGCTATTTTGGCGGCACGCTACTTGGCACGGGCGGCCTTGTCCGTGCCTATGGCCGCGCCGCAAAAGAAGCCGCCACCGCCGCCATTATCATAGAAAAAGTGCTTTATCAGCAGTTCGACATAACAGTGCCATATACCCTTGGCGGCAAAATCGAGCATGAAATACGCACAAAAGGCTGGATTTTAACGGACACACAGTATACTGATAATATAGTATTTACGGTTTATACCGAAATCCCAAATGCAGATGCTCTTGAAAATCACATAACCAACATAACAGCCAGCACGGCGGAAATAAACCGCATGGCCGCTGTATATTGCGCTGATATCGAGGGAAAGTTTACAATATTTTAAAAGGAGTTTTTAAAAATGGCAGGACATTCTAAATTTGCTAACATTAAACACAAAAAGGAGAAGCAAGATTCCAAACGCGCCAAAATATTTACAAAGTTTGGCAAAGAAATTGCCGTGGCGGTGAAGATGGGCGGGCCAGATTTAACCGCAAACAGCCGCCTGCGCGATGTTGTGGCCAAAGCAAAAGCCAACAATATGCCAAATGATAATATAGACCGCGCCATAAAAAAGGCCGCAGGCGACAAAGACGGCAAATCCTTTGAAGCTTTTACATACGAAGGTTTTGGCCCATCGGGCGTGGCTGTTGTCGTGGAAACCCTAACCGACAACAAAACCCGCACCGTGAGCAATGTGCGCGCCGCTTTCAACAAAGGCGAGGGCAATATGGGCGTGAGCGGCTCTGTGGCCTTTCAATTTGACCATATCGGGCAAATAACGGTTTTGAAAGCGGATGGCATAGACGAAGAAGATTTGATGATGCTGGTGCTGGATGCTGGTGCGGCCGATTTTGTGGCAGAGGACGAAGGCTACGAGATTATCACAGACCCAATGGGCATGGGCGCGGTGCTGGAAGTGATGGAAACCGCCCAAATACCAATCCTTACTGCCGAGGTTATCATGCAGCCCAAAATGTATATCTCCCTCACCGATCCTCTGGATATTAAAAACATGAATAAAATCCTAAATTTACTCGAAGATGACGACGACGTGCAAGCCGTTTTCCACAACTGGCAGGAATAATTCCACAAAAATGTTGACACCGCGTAAAATTAATAGTATACTATAAGATGCTATTAAAGGGGGTGAATTTTGAAAATGAAAACATTTAAAACAAAAAGTTTGATAACATTTATTTTAGCGGCGGTTATGCTATTTGCTTTAGCGGCTTGCGGCAACAACGATAATGATAACAACACCACGCCAGCAACCACGCCAGCGGAAACAACAGTAGCCGCGCCTGATGTTCCAGAAGAAACAACAGTAGCCACTACCAATGCTGATGCAAGCGCGTATCTTGCCGCTATGGATGAATTTGTTGTGGCTTTTGAAGATTTGATGGATATTTTGGCTGATATGATTGAGGAGCTTGAATATCTTGTGACCGACGAAGAAGTTATGGACTGGATTTATGATTTCGAGCTTATGCACAACGAAATTGGCGCGGTGGCCGATATTTTGGCAAGCATCACGGAATTTGTTCCTGATGAATATTTTGATTCCCATGTGCTTGTAACCCTGGCTGTGGCCGCGGTTTATGAGGCCATGTGGGCACTAGATGCATCTTTGGCCGCTGGCATCTTAGGCGACGAAGAAGCCATGTGGGCTGGAATCGAAGCTTTTATCTTTAATCTTTTAGCCGCTGACGAGCTTTGGATGGAAGCCGTTTATTAATCTAAATTGTTGGGATTTAAACCCCTGTACCCCCTTGTGACACTCATAAAGCCCCGTTATTAGGGGTTTTATTTGATTTTTTTAACCTTATAGATTCGACTTCAAGAAAACTAGATTTGTATTCGTATTTTTTCATAATACACCTCCGATAATTTTAGTTGTGCTTCATGTATGCGACTTTATATCGTTGCTGTTCATTTTCAAAATTTTAAACAAGACACACTATTGTCATGTTAGCTATGTTATTCTCTTAGAAAATGATGAGGGGTTGTGTTTAAAATGAATTCTGCACAAGTTGAATTTATGATGCAATTTGATAGGCAGTGCGAGGAAGCTTTGGGGATGTATGAGAGGGCGTTTGGGGCAAAGAGGATTCTTTTGATGCGCTTTGCTGAGGCCGCCGCCAAGGATTTGCCGCCGAAATATGATGCGGCTTGTGATAAGGATTTGATATTTCATGCGCAGATGGAAATTGGCGGACGTAGGGTTATGATGTGCGACAATCTTTTTAATGATATGCCGCGGGGTCATTCGGTTTATCCTGTTTTGACTTTCAAGACTGATGATGAGGTTAGGGCGGCGTTTGGGGTTTTGTCGGAAGAAGCGACGATTGTTTCGCCGCTTCATAGCACGACATATAGTTCTTGTGTTGGTTCTTTGGTGGATAAGTTTGGCATATTTTGGGATTTGATGGTTTATTAGTCTTCTAATTTGCCGTCGTAGATGCATTTGCCCTGGTTGTCTATTGCGACAATCACGGGCATTTTTTCTATTTTTAAGCGTCTTACGGCTTCTGTTCCTAGGTCGTCGAAGGCAACGGTTTCAACATGGGTTACACATTTGCTCATTAGCGCGGCTATGCCCCCTATGGCGGCAAAATAAATGCCATTGTGGGCTTTGATGGCTTCGCGCACATCCGTAGAGCGCAGGCCTTTGCCAATCATGGCTTTCAGGCCGCGGGATATTAGCTCGGGCGCATATAAATCCATGCGGCCTGCTGTTGTTGGGCCGATAGAGCCGATTGGAAAGCCCGTGGGAGTTGGGGATGGGCCTGCGTAAAACACTATGTTGCCATTAAAATCGAAGGGGGGCTGCTCGCCATTTTTTAGCATGTCCATAATACGGCCGTGGGCTAGGTCGCGGGCGGTGTAGATTTCGCCTGTGATATAGACCATTTGACCGCAGATAAGGCTGTTTATGGTATCGTCTGTTAGTGGTGTGAATATTTCTTGTAGTTTAACCATTATAGCTCGGCCTCCTCGTGACGGTTTACGTGGCATCCTAGATTTACGGCAACAGGCAAGCCCGCGATATGTGTGGCATGGGTGTTTATGTGGACGGCCATGGCGGTGGTGCGGCCGTGAAGCCCCGCGGGGCCTATGTCGGTTTGATTTATTTTGTCAAGGAGTTCTTTTTCAACATCCGCCCAGTAGGGGTCGGGATTGGGCTGGCCTAGGGGGCGCAATAGGGCTTTTTTGGC
>Ga0123355_10021861_pt1 | contig 10247 bp, 6 predicted proteins | sample TergutEmb28metaG_3_FD_89872 | JGI IMG/M metagenome (GOLD analysis project Ga0123355, IMG submission 89872) | Embiratermes neotenicus P1 segment gut microbial communities from Petit-Saut dam, French Guiana - Emb289 P1 | ecosystem: Host-associated > Arthropoda: Insects > Digestive system > Gut ... | reverse complement strand
TGTGTTGTGTGCAGTGCAGAGTGAGGCTAGCGGCATGTGTGTTGGGTGCAGTGCAGAGTGAGGCTAGCGGCATGTGTGTTGTGTGCAGTGCAGAGTGAGGCTAGCGGCATGTGTGTTGTGTGCTGTGCAGAGTGAGGCTAGCGGCATGTGTGTTGTGTGCAGTGCAGCTGCACTGCACACAACATACATGCTGCTCTACGACACGCTGCCACATCACCTAATTTATATAACGACGTAATTTTACCGAGTGTTTTAACATAAATATAACTTTAGTTAGGTACAGATAAAGATCCCTGATGATGGTCATTAAAGACCGAAACATGTAGGAGCGATATTATTGTGTATTTTAATGTAAATTGAGAACTTTTAACGAAGTTAATAAATGATGCATTTGTTGATGTGTAAACTACGTACGTTATTGTACTTCACTTATTTGCACTTTATATAAAGACACACCCAGCAACTAAGACTATACGGTGTCGAATGTTTTGAAGATATTAGGGAATGAACTGGAAAGGCTGAGGAAGGAAGCCGTCACTGTTAAATTACGATACCGTCCCGCCACTAGCCTGGGCACGCTGACATTAACTATGCGTCTTTTGTATCAAATAGTATTAGGCAGAAAGAATCGTAAAGACGGATAGAATCGTGTAGAACAAATAAGAACACAAAAAATGCATACAACATAATTATCTTGACTACGTAATTGGAGATGGAAAGACGATGCTGTAATTGGACAAGGTTGATATGCCTCGGGGTGAAGTCCAGTTTTTGTGAATATTGTGAAACTTTTACCTAATTAAATAACCCCATGGAGCAGATTGTATTATTTTCAGAAGATATTTCCTCAGATGGTCAAGAATATATCCTCATTTTACAGAGACCCAAGTTTTATTACCTTGTCCACAACAGACCAAAAACCGTCCATATCCGGAGAAAAACTGATCCAGTCCACGCCCTTCCTGCCTATTTCCGTCAGATAAAATTTAATATTATTCCCCCATCTAACGTCTAATCTTCAAAGTGTTCCCCTGCCTTCACGTTTCCCACAATAATTCTTCACGCTGCTCCCTTCTCTTCACCTATAATTGCCACAAGTTCCACCAATAGCGTCCTGCTGTATTTTATCACCGAAATAATCTTTAGTGAGGAGTAAAAACCACGAAACTCCGTACCGTGCAGTTTTCTCTAGCGATTTGTTACTTGCTTCCTCTTATTTCCAGGTACCTTCCTCAGCAACTTGTTCTCGAACACCTTCAGCCCACGTTCCGCCCTCAACGTGACAGATTACATTTCACAAACATATATAGTTCTGAACACTTTAAACTTTATATTCTCAGATAGCAAAGGAGAATAATAGCAGTAATTCATTCAATTTTAACTGGCTCTTGGTTTATTCACGCATAGAAAGCATGGAATTTGCTTCTTGTGTGGGAGACTATTTGCTTCTCAAGGACTGTTGTTTGGAACAGTTTTGTTGTCTACCGTGGTATATTGTTATATGTTATTTTATTCAATTTCGCAAGGGTTGGAAATACCTAAAATAAAATATTATAGCAAAAATTCACATTGCACAGAAGCATCTCAGTCACGATTTTTGAAAAATATATTACGTAATCAAACTTCAAACTACTTCAGTAACAGAATTAGGAGTGAGTAACAGACTGGTATATGGGTACGCATTATTCTTTGTAACTCGGTTTCTCAACTGACATTTTGGACCTAGTAAGCAGGACGTGATTTCACATACATCGGAGTAGCAGGGCAAATGCAGCACTCCAGGCGAACAGAGAAATGTAGAAAAAGTGGAAGAAACCCGAAGGGCAGGCAAGGACCAAGACAGTTGGACCTACTTTCGAACTGGATTCTATAGCATATCACACAGGACACGTAACCTAAGGTACTACCTATATATTCCCGCAAAGTTACCCCTGAGGCTCGCTTTTTGATATGCGCCCTGTTCAATGACGGATTGAACGCTAAGTTGCTAATGTAAGTCGGTGTTACACTCCCCTTAACTATTATTGGATTTTCAACGGCCTAATTTGTAATTGAATACCGATAATAAAGTTGCGTTAAGTTATTCTGTTAACAGCTGCTTCTTCATCGTCAACGGAATATTTTAAATCAAACCGCTTGACCACCAAAACCCATCGATTTCCTGTCTAATAGGGAATATAACATAATTCTGAGGTATGCCATGCCCGTTGTGCGTTTAAACTACATGGTGAGGTGAATTCAGTCAAAAAACACAACTATAAAATATGGCTAAATGGTGGTGTTTATTAGCAAGGAAAAACTACATATAAGGTACCATACTTGCAGCCATATGTTCCTCCTAACCCACACCTACCCAACCAATAGGATCCATATCCACATCCACACATAGCTACCTACAAATCCGTTGACATCCCACCAATTTAGCTTAACAATAGCACGCAGAATGATGATGAGATCTCAACATCACCACGCGGTTTAGGCATATTATATAAAACTCTTTTAGAAGAAAATTATCAGAACCTGAAGATGGCCGTTATAGGCCGAAACATGTAGTTTTTCCTTGCTAATAAACACCATCATTTAGCCAAATTTTATAGTTGTGTTTTTTGACTGAATTCACCTCACCATGTAGGGAATATAACAGTTTCCAATACAACAGGAATTATTCTTTACACATGCCAAATCAGTTTTAATCATTCGACAGGAATATAACGACTTGCTGAACTTTCTGAAGACTCAAATCCATCTAAACAGCATGTCAGACTACTCTTGCTTCACAGAAAATATTCAGTATCTCTTACAGAGAACATTAGATTAAAATTAGTGAGGGGAAAAAAATCACTGTTCATTGTGAGCATAATGTGAAGCATCTAAAGACACTCTGTAGACAAAACGCAGAGTTTAGTGTGAAGGTAAAAGCACGTATAGGTGCCAATGAGCTTTAAAATATTTAAATACGGAGGACGGTAGGTTTATAGAACATGTAAAGATAATTAATACGAACATTTCCTGAATTATGGAGCGCTGTGATGTCCGGTCGTGTGTCTAGAAAAAGGAACAATTCTTTCGCACACCAGCCTAGCGATATGCCAGATATGATAGATCGATTATCGATACCTTCTGCACCTTCTTTTCTTTCCTGTTCCATTTCCACCCACTGGGTATAAGAAATCACATTAGCGTGCCTGTAGAAGGGGGAGAATGAAGGAAATCTTCCTTCAAATTCAGACATAAGAAACGAAAAACTTTATACATCATTCTTACTGCTTTTCTTCGGCTGTCCTTTTTAATCGCTTCTCGCCTGAAGATCATGACCAGAAGTTTATTAAAACTTGGCGTTGTGTCTACAGGAAGTTAAAGGTGACAAAAGTTCTGAATGGGGACGAAGATACTGACGGTTGATAGTGTGAAATATGACCCATATCCCCCTCCCCCAATTTAATAGCCACAATCACCCTGCTCCATTTGACTGTTGCAGTTGATATATCGTTGCAATGGGAAGGAAAGGTGGTTCCGCCTGCCAATTATTAAATATTATCGTATTCCTCCCAGTTCAAAAGCAACCATTGTCCCATCAGGACTTGTTCACCACCTCTTGTTCTAACACAACACACCATTCTGGGGAGTGGATCTGTTGCTATCCGCCGATCATAGAGCTGGAAATTTGAATCAGACAGAACAAAATTTTTTCAGTCACTGGATCACGTATGACACAAGCAGAAACAATTTTTGAAACAGCGTATTCTAATTTGATTACGATATCGCGAAGTTCCAGAAACAAAGTGCCTAAGTGCAAAATAATGCCCTTAGAACATTTTAAGAATAACTGCAATAGGCCGTATATGCTGCATTGTTATGACGCTATGAAGACAGGGATAATCTGCCGGTTGGAGATTCAGAAATATTAACTACGTCTCTCACAATTCAACAGTTAATAACCACCTTATCCTATCTCATTCGCCTCTACATGCAGTAGGTGATTCGTTCATTCTTTCTGCCGTCTGAATTATCAAAGGTAAATAGCCTCATCCAAAGCGAGTTTTCCACAGAGGCGATATAGTGCTTCCTCTTTCAATTTCAGGTATTTTCTATATTCTTTAAGTAATTCAGTAGCTACTTAAGTCTTCTTCCTTCTCTTCCCGTCACTCCTACTCTTCCCTCTATCTTTCCTTCAATGACGTGTTTCAGAAGGCAGTTCCAATGCAAGATGTGACCAATTCAGTTAGCCTTTCCTCTTTTTATTGTTTGTAGGATATTCCTCTCCTCTTTGACTCTTGGTAACACTTCTTCATTTCTTACATGATTGGTCATTTTTTGATCTTCTCCGTTCTTCTCCAGCACCACATTTCAAAACTTTGCAGGTATTTCTGAACCTCTTTCCGAAGTGTCCAACTTCCAGCACCATAAAAGCAATATTCCAAATGTAGCACTTCATGGGTTTCATTCTTAAATTTAAGTCCAATTTGCTGGTGAAAAAAGTCTTCTTCTTGTTGACAGCTGCTTTTGCCTTGGCAATTCTGAATTTAATTTCCCGCGCAATCTTGCAACATTAGTTATCATGCTACCAATTTTGTTGACATATTCTACATTCTACGGCTGTTTTTGATCTATCATAATCTGTACAGACGTTGGTTGCCTTGAGATTTTCATTACTTTAATTTTTTTCCACATTCATTTCCATTCCACAGAACCTTCCAATTTAAATTAGTTTATCAATCATGCCCTGTAGCACCGTTTCTTCCTTCAGCAGGTGACATGGCACTGTAAATAAGATCACCATCTCCTGCACATAACACTTTTACGCTTAAGAAGTTGCCGTCAGTCGTTATGCTTTTGGTTGACATTCGAGAGCTGCCCGTCTATGATGCCGCCCGGCATACAGACTGTAGTTGGATGAGTGTGCACACCCAGCCAACTACACTCTCTACAACAGATTCCTACACAACATGATATGCTGCCATAACACCTTGTTTACAAAAACGAACTAAATCGTAATATGTAATAATTTTAGCAAGGAACGACGAAACTCCCTGATGATGATCTGAAAAGCTCGAAACATGTCGGAGTGGTTTTAAGTGTTTTAAAGTGTTTCAAGTGAAAGTTATATATGTGCATTTGTTGGTTAATAGTTGAAGTGATTTTACGAAATGCACGGTGCAACGATGAGATTTACCAGCACAAGTCTGCGCTCCGAAATTTTTCTCCCTCATATTCCCTACAGTCCCGACGAAGCACCCTACGACTTCCACTTTTGGCCCCCTGAAGGATGCACTATGTGTACGCAGTTTTCCGGACGACGGCGACGAGCTGAAAGACAGCATGCGTGAGAAGCTGCGACGCTTCATCAAGGAGTTTTACACGACGGTGATACAGCGTCTATCGAAAAGGTGGAAAAATTGTGTTGATAATGAAGAAGACTTTGGGGAAAAATAACCTCAACGTTGTGAAGGATGTACCGTGTTGTAAGTAAACTTAATTATAATTGTAATTACAGTTTCTGATCAAATAAGACTAACCTTCTTAATCATCCTACCAATCGACGCCTCTCTCCTTTGATCTACCGACAGAGTCGCCAAATAAACTACAAATAAATATTCTCGTAATGGTTCCCTAAAAATACCATTCAGCGTGACTCAATAAATTGTCTCAACATAAGCGCACAGAATTGCACCACGAACTTTAAAATGATGAGCCTCGTCGCACTATATATAATTTCCTAGCAACTGGCGTGTGTACCATCGTGAAGAGGACCGGCAGACGACATCATTGCATCGCAGTCTATATTTTACTGACGTCTGTGTACAAGTGGGGAGATCTGATGCCCTCGAACTTACGTAAATAAGGACATTCAAAGTGATCATGCTTACGACCTCGAAAATAAGAACACAGAACTCTGAAACTTGAAAATGTAGATATGAATCCCATAAATACATTGTGTGAGTAAAATGTAAAATTTTAATCCTTTAAAGCCTAGAGCTATACATAGTTAGCACTTAGCTCTGAAGGGTGAATACATCTGGATAGGGCTGTAGAGATTCTCGGCTTTCCTAGAGTTTTCTTCATGCCCACAATTTTAATTAAAGAGTAAGCTTTTATCTCTTCTCATCTCTATATTATACCTTAACCTTTTAAAAGCCCAGCAGTTCCTTTACGTAGCCTAGCTTTAACATTCAACAATTCCACGTTCTGCCCACACAGTGTATTTACATGTTTTATAAGGTTCTCAGAAAAGACAGCGACTTTTGCTTTATGCACCACTAACTGATTGGTTCTTATAACCATGGCGGAAAGTGTTTACTGCGCGGTACGCACTGACTCCTTATATAAAGCAGATTACGTTTAGTCTTGAAATTAATTTTAACTTTCAGTCTTATAATTAGGTAAACGTACTTTCTGGAGTATATCCGTTTCGTTACTGACAGCAAAAGCAAAAACATTCCGGCCGGCGAAACGGTATTTCTGCTAGCATAAAGTATTTCAACACAGAAATACGTTTCGTAATTCTTCAATTTATTGATATGAGATAGAAATACCGTGATAAAAACTTCATTAAACTGTCGGAAATTCAGTCTTGTGAAGTCAAAATTAAGATATAAGTAAGAATCCATGTGACAACGACATACTCCATCTTTTTGGAGATAACACCTGGTAGATGAGTAGTACTGTGCTGACGTTTCGGAGCAAATCTAAGTTTAAAATATTGACCCTCGTTTTCTCGAATACTTCGATGCATTCATGACAGAGTACATGGCGTCATACTCCGTGAGACAATAACGTTCCCTATCATTCTGTGAAACATCCCAACATATTTGAGAATTTTCAGCCCTAATTTGTCAAGAACCTATCCTAACAGAATATCGGCTTATTATTTCTTGATTTACTGAATGACTCTGTCAGTTTGGCGTTCAGGTGACCGTGCATCGCGACAAATTCTTATAATAAAACTAACTAGATGCATTAATTTCTCAAATTTATTTTTGGAATAAAACTCTACATGTTTCGGACAGTTCCTCTGTCTATAATCTGGAGTTTTTCACTGTACACACAACAATGGTATATGTCATAGAGGTTTGCTGACAGCTTGCGAGCAGGATCAGGACGGAACTTCCGTCCTGATCCTGCTCGCAAGCTAGTTGCATCTAGTTGACTATATTATAAGACTCAGTCAGTATTTCAGACCACATAGTTTTGGATAACTGATGAATGATTTAAAGATTCTAAACGGTCTTGATCAAGGGTAGGGAATATCCCGGTAGATACTCTATAGCTGGAGAATAAATGAGACACGTCAGTCGGTTTATTCGGTGTCTTTGTCGAGAATCGAAACGGGCACCTTCAAAATATAAATCTAGAAAGACACAGTCACACCATCCTGTTAGATAATAATCAGCCTCATTATGAAATCGGAAGTACGATTTCTAGAAATGTCTATTTTTTGTTAGGAAATTATCATTTCTTCCACTTTCTAAACACTGAATTCCCAAGAGACACAAAATGTTCAGACATCTTCACGGCCTGTTAGTATGCTGAGCGCCAGACAGGAGTATCCTTATCTTGTGATTCTTATCGGGATATGTAGGAGAGAAAGGACAAAGGAGTAAGGAGAAAGGATGGAAGAAAAAGAGAGTAAGGACAAATTCAATTGCCCGTGTATATTCGTTTGCCTTTCTTAAGCTTCCTCAATTACGTACGTCTTGAGCGATAAGACAAAAACCAATTAAAACTGGCTTGCGGCTGTAAGCAACGCCCCAGTACGTCTTTCGGCAGATTTCAGAAACAGGACGACCACAAAAACATGAAAAGCTTCTCAGATAAATTTTATCATCTCTCATTATCTCTCGTGTTTGGGTTCTGTAACAACACCTTCACTACATAGCGTTGAATGGTAGGGTGAGTGATAAATAATGAATTTGAAAGGATTTGGCAGGGAGATGTTTTGGCCTCATCCTGGCAGTTCTGTGGAGGGACTGAAGAAAGCCACAAAAAGAGTCTGTCAGGGTAGCCGGTTCCCCAGTCTAGCTTCGCACTAGGCACCACCTCTCGCCTACAAGTGTAAGGCGTTACCACTAAGCCACTGCGTCCTCTGTAACTTTCCCACTCTCCGTGGATAAGTGGATATGGATTACTGGGTGCATTATATTTGACAGAGGAAGATGGAAATTCTCGAAATTATTGCCCCCTTTCTCCACCAGAAACCCCACACAACTGTCCTGGGACGAAAGCCTTGTCTCCACACCGAGAAACCGTCGACTAATAGACTGAAGTATTAAAGGGTAATGAGATGGTATTTTTAGGCGCTTTATGCTAGGTGCCTGGAACTCGAGGAACGACAAATAAGGAGCTTTTTTGCAGAGTCTGAGAAGAATATTTGAACACATATGAAAGTTTTTCTCAGCATAAAGCATCCGGAGAGTGAAAATGTCTTCTCACCTCCATCTACAGCCAAGATTAAGAATGCATGGAGCCATTACTCATCCACACTTCTTCATTGGCGTGGTCTCTAAGCACATGCAAAACCTTAACTTCCAGTTACAGGAAAATAAAATATGGAGAAACTTACAGTCTCATGAAGGAAAATTTTTGTTCTCAAAGACTGTAACGGCCAACAAATCAAGACCCAAAAGATGTGTGCAGCATGTGGCAAACTTAAGACCGATAAAAAATGCAATCCCATTTCTAGCCGCAACACAATGAGAACAGACTTCAAATACGAGTATATAAAGTGTTAGTGTGTGGACTGGATTCTGACGGCTGAGGATAGAATTCCGCAGCGGGCGTGAAAACGATAAGCGACCCATATGATCCACAAAAAGTGGAAAATTTCTTGACAAGCTGACCAGGTATCAACTTCTCAAGAATTCTGTTCCATACACTTAGAATTACAACAGCAGGCTGCACGGCCACCGAACACTGTTCATTAGTACGGCCTGTTGTCCCTTGCGAGTACGATACCAAACACACAGCCGTAATACTCGTTGTGGGCAAGAGGCAGAGATTTCAATGTTACAGCAGGTTGTGCATACAGAGTGTCAGGAAGCCACAGGACGAGAACTTAATTAAGGCTGAGACAGGTTGTCACGTGATCAAATTTCGAACATCGCATGACTTCCGTTGAAAATCTGACTAGACCTCATTGTGATACCTTAACAAATACGTGCGTTTCCTATAATCCCGTTTGTCTCTAAAATCATGCATCAGTCGAAATTTCAATGGACAATCTTGTCTCTATATTCATTAAATAATCGAGTGGCACTGACTGCAGATGCAGATCTCCGGACAGTGTGTATGGTAAGTAAATACTGTAATTTAAAAGGGTTAATACAATGCGGGTGGCTTCTGTCCTTTCACCTCTAGAAGTTACTTTCATTTCTGGTTACTTCGACCTAGGAAAACTCAGATTGCTTCATTCTATATTAGACAAAAATTTAATATTTACTGATACTACAAAGACCATCATAAGGGGGTAAGATGGCTCATGCGGTAATGTTTCTGACTTTTATTTGGGAGGTCCCGAGTTCGAATCTCGGCTGAGTCACCGACAACCTGAACAAAGCTTCTGTGGTTGCTCGCATTCTCTCCAAGCAAGTAACTGGGTAGTGAACTCAGTTACGTCAAACTACTTCGTTCTGTTCTTTCCAATTTATTCGCTACTGACCCTTACCCGATTGGTATACGCCATACAGATTAAATTACAGGCAGTATTATTAAAAAAGACAAAAATAAATAAATGAAAGCCTTTGTATACGTACTGTCAGTCCCACTATACGTACTGTCAGCCCCACTATACGTAGTCACCCCCACTATATGTACTGTCAGTCCCACTATATGTACTGTCAGTCCCACTATACGCACTTTCAGCCCCACTATACGTACTGTCAGTCCCACTATACGTACTGATAGTCACACTATACGTACTGTCAGTCCCACTATACTACTGTCAGCCCCACTATAAGTACTGTCAGTCCCACTATACGTACTGTCAGTCCCACTATACGTACTGTCAGTCCCACTATATGTACTGTCAGTCCCACTATACGTACTGTCAGTCCCACTATACGTACTGTCAGCCCCACTATACGTACTGATAGTCCCACTATACGTACTGTCAGTCCCACTATACGTACTGTCAGCCCCACTATAGTACTGTCAGTCCCACTATACATACTGTCAGTCCCACTATACATACTGTCAGTCCCACGCTACGTACTGTCAGCCCCACTATACGTACTGATAGTCCCACTATACGT
>Ga0123355_10021860_pt1 | contig 10248 bp, 6 predicted proteins | sample TergutEmb28metaG_3_FD_89872 | JGI IMG/M metagenome (GOLD analysis project Ga0123355, IMG submission 89872) | Embiratermes neotenicus P1 segment gut microbial communities from Petit-Saut dam, French Guiana - Emb289 P1 | ecosystem: Host-associated > Arthropoda: Insects > Digestive system > Gut ... | reverse complement strand
TGTTCTGGAATGTCACTTCTCTGAAATAGTTTGTTCTGGAATGTCACTACTCTGACATAGTTTGTTCTGGAATGTCACTTCTCTGAAATAGTTTGTTCTGGAATGTCACTTCTCTGACATAGTTTATTCTGGAATGTCACTACTCTGACATAGTTTGTTCTGGAATGTCACTTCTCTGAAATAGTTTGTTCTGGAATGTCACTACTCTGACATAGTTTGTTCTGGAATGTCACTTCTCTGGCATAGATTGTTCTGGAATGTCACTACTGTGACATAGTTTGTTCTGGAATGTCACTGCTGTCACACGGTGTACTCTGGAATGTCACTGCTGTGACATGGCAGTGAAAATGCATGGTATTGTAAGGCTGCCGGCATGTCACTTTCAGTATATCGTGTAAGTTGCTATGTGCTGTGCTTTCATCACAGTAGGACATTTTTCTGGAAAATACTCTATGATGTTCTCCTGCATCTTATGGTGCAAAGGTAACTAAAGCATTTTTCCATAAATTTGTCCTCTAAAATCTTGGTGTGTGTTATGATGTGGACAATACAGTGTGCTTAGTAGCCTCATGGCATTTGGTATGGACAGTTGACTGAAATCGCAATTATTGGTGTTTCCTGCATTATTCTGCATGTTGTATTTATTTAAATTCGGGTGTGAAATAAGTGTCAAAAGCTTAAAATCATACTGTGCTGCAGGATTTCAAACAGTGAAAATGAATAGTATCAAAGACCATAAAAGATTATTTAAAAAAAGCAGTGACATCATTGGAAAGACAGCTGTTGTCAAGGTGTTTCTGTCATTAATTGGTGTTGACTGGTTGCGTCTTTCTGGAATGAGGCTTTCCATCCATAATTTAATGTATTTTTGTGCTTCCATAGAGGATTTTTATTTCGTTTAAAATAAGCTTTCATCAGTCTTACTAGTATTTCATAAGGTTTTGGAGTTAGGTATTTGTTTACACTGATGGTGCATTCTGATAGCCATGACTGTTCTGTAGGTCCCAGTCAATCACAAACATTGTTGCTTTATCATATTGCAGATAGAATTTGAGTTTTCAGAAGCTTGAAATCTGTATGTGAATTTTAGTGTTCTGAAGTTTGCTGTATGAATTGTATTTCAAATGTGGCTATTTAACAAATTGTTGTGTGCCATACAACTGTGGATCTGCAAAATATTGCTGTTTGTATTGGTACAGGTTATTGTAATGAGTAGTGATAAGTAAGTGACAGTGTGCATGTTTCTCTTTTCAGGTATCAGGAAGAAGATAAGGACCTGGAGGCACAAATGCTTGCCAAAGGACTCCGACTTACACCATTGAGAAAAGAATCACATGTGTAATGCTGCATTATATAGGGTTTTGATTGCCCTTCTGTGAGCATTTGCTTGCCGTAATGCTTGTATTGTCATTGACTATGATGGAAGCCTAACAGATTTCAAGGACTGTATGTCACCTGCCATGATATGTGGAGGAAACATGATATATATGGTAGCAGTGGTGGTTAGTTTATCTAAAGCCATAACAAAAGTAATTACTTTCAGTACAGAGATGAGGGAAAGAATATTTGCTCTTTGTATGTGTGTGTGTGTGTCATGGATAACAGAAAAATCAATTACAAACCAGAATATTGTGATATTAATATATATTGCAGAACTGAACAACAAATTATGCGTAATCACACCTAATAATTTTAAAACCTTGAATATTTAAGCCCTTCTGTGGCATAATCTGTTGATTTTATTTTGTGTTTTGAAAACAGACATAATGTGAAGTTCTTGGACCAGATAGTTTAATATTACTCATTCTTTGTATTGTGCTTATAATCATTTATGTATACCAACATATGCACAAATATTGTATAAAACTGTAAGTAATCCATAAATATAAACCCTCGCACATGTTTCAGCAATAAATCACCATCAGGAATACATAACATTAACCCGCCAACGTTATATGTAAAGTGCTAAAAACACATAATAGGAGGTACAAATATAGCAGTAAGGATCCTATGGCCATTCCTGGTAAAAGTTTGCTGATCAAGTTGCTGTGCCTCGTGTCCTGCGTACGAAAATAAGCGGCACAGGGACTTGATTCTTCTGGATTGAAAACTTTGACATTAGATGTTTGTATTTCTGTAATTAAACACACTGTAAATAATAACGTATCAGTAAACTTTAACTGGGAATGTGTAAGCATCCTACTGGCCATAGCATCCTTACTCTTATGTATGTAGCTATTATTATGTGCTTTTAACATTTTGCGTATTAGGTTCATGTATTAATGTTATGCATTCCTGTTTACAGACGTCTCCATGATGGTGATTTATTGCTGAAACATATAGGAGGGTTTAAGTTTGTAGATGACTTACAATTTTGTGCAATATATGTGCATATGTTTGTACATATAAATGATTTACCTTACAGAAACATGCTGCCACCTGCCACTGTGCAGTTTCAGTAATGTGTATATATGTTCATAATGAGCTAGGTTTTAATCCCGTTACTAGATTATCCTATTCTTATGCCTTTTTGTTTTGTTTGTTATGATTTAAACTGAATTCATGTTACCTTGTTTTAACATGTGCACAGGTATGAAATGTGACTTCTAGAATACATGAATTCTTATAAGAAGTTAAGTAAAATTACAGTGCGCAAAGTACAGGGTAGTGCGTGTGCATGAGTGTATGGTGGCGACCTATAACAGTATTGTGATACTTGATAATATAACAATTAAAGGTTTTTCACACTGCTTTTATAAATCATAGATTGTAAGATTGTTTCCATTATTTGTCTTTGTAGGAACTTCTGTCAACATTCTCAGAAACAGGGATCAACTTTTATTAGGTTTGGGTCTTGCAGATACGTATGAATGATGTGTTTCTTTTCAGTTGGTGTCGGTCTGTCTTTTATCCAACATTATCATTCAGATTTGGATCTACGAAAAGTGAGGAAGACTTAAGTGCCTTGATGTAGGTGGGGTATAAATGTGCTGATGTAAATGGATAGGAATTGAGTATTGGCCTGATAAATGTGATGAACAAGAAAATTGTAATTGGAGGAACTGAGTAGTGTTGCTGGTTTAGTGTCTTTCAGTCATAAATTTGGTCTTGGTGGAAGTGACTTTCCATTACTCGGTGCTTATTCCGTTTATTGTGTTCTGCTCTTCTGAAGATTCATGTCTTCTGGAATATGACACTGTGACATTGAGCAAGTAGTTCTTGACATTTTGAAGGGTTGTATTGCCTTCAGAATGTCAGGAAATGTGCACCAAACGACATGGCATCACGTCGCACACAACTGGAATCTTCAGCAACACCGCTGTGAAAATTTAAAACCTTGAATCATTTATACTCCTTTGCATCACTTGCATGTTGATCTTCCTATCCCTGAATAGTGTACAAGTTTTCAGTGTTTATGTTTATTGGAGATATTTCAATAACTCTCGCTCTTTCTCACGATTTTTTCTTAATGTATCCAATTATCACATTTTATATGAATCTGTAACGTCCCAGTGAGATCATAAGCTTGCTATTTAAAGTGGAAACAATTTAAGTAGTCTTCATATCACTCAGTGGCCTGTAATACATTTTATTTGCAGTAATGCTGGTAGGGTGAACCCGGCAATATATTAACATACAGAGATGTTCACAAATGTAGCATTTCGTGTGTGCCTCAGTTCTGGAGAGTAGGAAGTGGTGCAGCTACTTTGTTCTCAGCTTTATTGACAAGTCACAGCATCAGACTTAACACTGCTACTTGCTGCTGCATAGTGTAAATTTTTTATTGCAGTACCAATGAAAAAATAGTTTATGCTCACATGAATTATGTAACTAGCAAATTAGTATAATGAAATTTAAAAAATGGTAGTGCAATGTCAATATTTGTTGTGAATTTATGTTGTCAATCATTTAAATATTATTTTAATGTTTTATTGAAAGAACAACTATGTATATTTATAATTACTGAATCATGCTAGTCCATTTCTGTTTTTTTTGCATTTTTTGCAACTCTGCATTTTGCAGTACATGTTTTTATCTTTTTAACAGCATTACAAAACTTCAATTTTTTATCTGTAAACTCGTTACTCATTTTATTGTGTAGGGCAGCTAATATAAAAGGCATGTTAACAAGTGCAATTACATCTGTTTTTACTTTTCAGTTGTGGTGTTTTAAATAATATTAATTTTCATTATAATTAGGGAAAGAAATGGGGCCTGGGGAACAAGTGTATATATATATATGCCTGCCCATCTGTTCGTAGTATCAGCGTAGTTTTATTGTGGCTGTGCTGTCTGCTAATGGCACTTAATACTAGGTATGCTTAAGCCATTAAGTCTGGAAATCAAAGAATTACTTGTATTTTTATTTTCACTGTAATTAAATGCCTACTTCAAAATGCCATGTTTGTCTAATGAGTATTATTCACATATGCAAATGAGTCATGCTTCCTCGGCTGTTACACTGATGATGATATTAGTAACATTACAGTTGACTCTCAATGTCTGTGAATCGCTGGAACCATAACTCCGGTACCAACGTCAGTATCCTTTTGCAATATCAAACACCTATTTGGTTCCTACAAGGTATGATGCTGCTGTGAGTGCTAAGGTGACTTTCACCCAAATTTCACACACCAAAATAGCAGTCAAGCAGGGCACAGTACCTGTACAGCACTGAACCAATAACCCGAAGACTGCGCTGAGAGTGATCTGTGCAGTAGTGGGGGAAACTGACTCACAGCCCTGCAGTTGTCCCGAACCAGGTACAACAGGTCAACAGAACTGGTTATAGAATGGGTGATCATGGAAGGTCAACACTCAAGCCATCACGGTTCATGAACTTGGATGCTGGACTGTACTGTGTGTCATACAAATGTGACATTGTTTTGTATAGATGGAATGTTTACTTAAGAGACCAGTGCACATGTGTGCATGCAACTCTGTAACAGTATACACACACAGTTCATCTGACTCTGTCTGGAGATATAACATTATTGTGCCATAAAATACAGTAATGAGCAGACAGACAGCCAGACAAGATGTACACTCAATGTGTGTCCAGTGTGACAACATTTCTTAATATTTTGTCATCAGCACAACAGTAATGCAGCTGATCACTCACCTCCATCTGGTTCAAAAGTTAGGAATGGGTGGAGCTGTATCTCTTCTTTTTCCTCATGCTTTCCTGGCATGCACAGGAGCAGCATTATTCCATAGGATTCACTTTCAGAGCAATGTTTAATCATCTGTTTGTCGAACTGTCAACTGTGTATACTTCAGGTATTACATATTCCACCTGTACACTAATGAAAGGCATGTAGTGTTACTTTACGCCCATGGCATTAGACAAATACAACAACACAGTCAAATTTGCATTGAGTGAACATAATATTATTATTATTTATATTCCCTTGTGCATATGTGCACACACAGTTTGCCATGATTGTGATGCATAAAACAGACACACTGTGTAGGGCCTCAGTCTCTGTTTTTGTGTTCATTGGAGAGAACCGTCCATTAAATCATATAATTATTCAACTGCCAGTCCCTGTAAGAGTAAGAGGATGACAGTTACACACTGGAACATGTATGGCCATAAGAAAGGACATGAAATAGCTCATTTTGTATGTGATCTAAGACAAACTGGACAGCCAAGGAAACAGTTCAGTTCCTGAAGTGTCACAACTGGCAATGTTATGGGTTCTGATAACGAATTGGTTCTTGGAGAAAGGTCACTTATATATATATATATATACTGTATTATAAACAATTCCTTTGAAAGGGTGGAACAGTTCAAATATTTGGGAACAACTGTAACAAATCAAAATTCCATTCAAGAAGAAATTAAGAGCAGACCGAAGTCAGGGAATTCTTGCTATTATTTGGTGCAGAATCTTTTGTATTCCAGTTTGCTATCCAAAAATATGCACATTAAGATATACAAATTATAATTTTTTCTGTTGTTTTGTATGGGTGTGAAACCTGGTCACACACATTGAGGGAGGAACGTAGGCTGAGGGTGTCTGAGAATAGGGTGCTGTGGAAAGTATTTTGGTGTAAGAGGGACAAGGTAACAGAGGAGCAGAGAAAATTACATAAGGGGGAGCTTAATAATCTGTACTCCTCACCCAGTATTGTTCGGGTGATAAAATCAAGAAGAATGAGATGGGCGGGGCATGTAGCATGTATGGAGGAGAGGAGAGGTGCATACAGGGTTTTGGTGGGGAAACATGAGGGAAAGAAACCACTTGCAAGACCCAGGCATAGATGGGATGATAATATTAAAATGGCTCTTCAAAAAATGGGATGGGGGTATGGATTGGATTGATATGGCTCAGAATAGGGAAGGGTGGTGAATGCAGTAATGAACCTTCAGGTTCCATAAAATGCAGGGAATTTCTTGACTAGCTGAGAACCAGTTAGGTTCTCAATTAGGACTCTGTTCCATGGAGCGAGTATTATAAACAATACAGTTTGTAGAATTGACCCTTGAGGAACTCCACATTTTAACATACCCCAGTCAGAGAAAATAAACTTGAAGTTGGGATATGTGACTTTATTACAACATTCTGTTTTCTGTTAGATAGGACCTGTACCAATCTGCATTTACTCCTTGAATACCACAGAAATGTAATTTAGCTAACACAGTTTTTTAATTCACACAGCAACCTTGGCCAAATCATAGTTCCACCAACATGCATTTTGTGGTTACTAGTTTTGAAGAAAATGTCTGTTATTTGGAAGGCAGCATGTAACATATATACTTCATGTTATACAGATTTCTTAAAACTGAAATTTAAGATGTTTTTATTTATATTTAGTGCTTGACTTGACATGTCTAAAAGCATGTTTAGGCTCTTATGTAGCAAGAGGTTTCACAGGATAAGAGCAGGATACTCGTGCAAGAGTTTTATTGCTTTTATTCTTGTCAAACATGTATATATGGTATTAAGCACACAGGAATGTCATTTAGATGTACCCAAGTGGATTTAGGCCCATGACATGAATGGAATTAGGCTTCATAATACTCATGTACAGTACCAAGATACAGAGCCGGCCCGAAGCGTGGGCGCCTCGGGCAACCAAATAATTTGGCGCTACTTCGAACCGACGCTCTTTTCTTTGACTTAGGACAGGGCTGGCAAAATTTTTGAAGGTACATGCGCATATTGTGGTCAGTTGTCAAAGAAATTATTTTGTGTGTGTGGATAATACTTGAGTTGACTAGCACCATATTTCCGAATATTCAAGTGACGTGTTAGCTCCCCCTGTAGGCTGACGCCTAGGAGTGCTTCACGGTTAGCCCGCTCCTTAGATGGACCCTGCGCATTTGAACGTAGTATCAGTGTTTGTCAAAGTATTCAATTCAGTTGATCCCTAATATGATTGAAGTGGCTGAGAATTGTGTATTCCTACTCGTGTACTAGAGGTACTGTACTGGTATATAAAGTTTATGAAACTGTGCCCAAACACTAAAACATATATTCATATGTTTAATTAGATGCATAATTAAGTGTCCCTTTAAGCGAATTAATTGGAAGTCTTTATGGCTCACAGTTCATCAAAATCGCTGGATTCCTACCCTGCCAGTAGTGTGGCTATGTTCTTTGCATTCACTAAAGTAACTGGTGGTTTACAAAATACGCCAAAATGGCCATGATGCATTGTCTACATACGACCAAAAAAAACGTGATTCGAGGCCTCCGCCTCGGTGTAAATGAAATCTTAGTTGCTTGACTCTTGAAGATGGGACCTCTAGGTTGTACCGAAACGTCGGTAACTAACTAAAAATCGACGCTGCATAACATCCCAAAAGAGCGAAGATCTCTTTTTCTTACAAAAATCTCGCTCTGATTTTGCGGGTCGATGGACTTTCCAAAGACAGAGCCATCGACGTCGGTTGTGGAATTATTTCACCTAGGAGCTGAAGATGGCAGAACGATTTACCCACAGAGAACGCTTGAAGCCTACCTATTAGGTATTAATCTGTGATCTGGTTGACGTGCTAGTAAAATTACACGTCTGTGGTTAGTATGGCCGAAGTAAAGAAGTGTCAAGTGATATGTGTATAGTTTATTACCAAAGGAATGATGAGAAAATGATTTGTTGCATGCACGAAATACGCATTGTGTTTAAATCCATAAAACTCGTGCTGTAAAATATTGTGATAATGGAAGCAGATTATCAACCAAAGTTTAGTCCGTCTCGAACGTTGACAGGTAGGCTTCAAAGTTTGTACGTAAAGGTTAAGAAGTTCGTCCAGCCTTAATGACCTACGGGATTTCAGCTGTTAGCATGTTTGTGTGTGCTTCCTAAGCTACCTTCCAGACGCTTGAAAGCTCTTAAATTCACAGGGACCATACTAAGCAAGTGGGAAAGTTCTTTAATATTGTGGTATTTCTGATTGACGACTCTTTATTTTACCATGGTCGGATATTGTGTGGAAAGTTGTGATATTTCTTCTGTGTTGTTAAGTGTCTCTATTCTGTCGGAAACATTTATATGTATGTGTGCGGGTTATTTAATATCTTCTGCTTTCTGCAGCCACTCATAATGATCATGAGGATCCATATCCCAGTTTGTCTGATTACCATGACTATGAACCAAATTTGGAATTTGATGATACAGAACTTCAACATGCAACAGTCACCAGTGGTAAGAGTGGCATGCTTTGTCTAAGCTATATTGCTGCTCTTAACCTTGCTCTAGATGTTTTATGTAGAGTTTTTGACACTTGTTTGCATGTATTATGTAGTGCATGCATTGTTACACAGAATAGTTTTGTAGTTGTAAGAGGTGCCAGTGGAGATTAACTGTTTGTTCCTCACGGTGCATTAATGCATAACACACACTAATGTGTAATAGCTTAGCTTAGCACATCTTATCTTTTGTAACACAGAACTCCTTATAGTTCTCCATTCACTAACCATGGCAGTCATTATTATGTGTTTAATGAAAGCAGTATTTATAAGTGACTGTTACACCCTTGTTTCTTATATACTACCTTAGCCCATAATTCTGCCAGTACTCATACTGCTAAATGTCGCTGCTCATGTTTTCTGCTAATACTCCGTATTTTCTTCCTTCTGTGTTTGTTTGTTGGGGGCATGAAATGTCTTGTTACTGGTACGGTGTCCAACTTACATTCATGTATATCAGAAATTGGTAGTAACACAATTAAGAAAGTCTAACCTTCATATTCAGATAGAGTTTAATTACATGTGTATCAATTACTTTCTGGGTTTACAGAAACTGGCCAAAACATGGGGTAGAGACAATCAGAATATTCCAAATATTAAAAAGGGATTAGTCAGTATATATTTGCCATTGAACTGCATGGGACATTATTGTTGTCTGTAAAGTTGAAGTAGTTATTTAGACCACTGTGAAGACAGCATCTGTGGTGACACTTAAAAGTAACATTTGGGAAAGTTCTGTATTGGTATTTGAGGTGTTAATGACTTTGATTATATGATGCCATGCAGTCTAGATAGATGTCAACATTATCAAGCATTGTACAGACTCACACTGGCTAAGGATGTGGAGGCAGCTATGTTGGTACTGATCTGCTATAGTACAGAGCATTAGACCATGCTATGACTCAGGAAGTCAGTTGATGGAGTCTTACCATAGAGGTCCAGGTTCAATCACAAGCCATTCCACATGTGATCTTGGTGGACAGAGTGACACTGTGACAGGCTTTTGTCCTGGTACTTTGGTTTTATCCTGTCACTCTAATCCCACCAATGCACCATACTCATTTATCTACCATTCATGCCATATAATCTTAGTAATTTACAGCATCATTAGATAACACTTTAAGAAACTGACATCATGCACCTGGAGATAGTAATCTTATTTCTGTATTGATGTCCAGCCTTGAAAAGAAAGAGATAAGGATGCATTCAGTATAACTAAATCTGACTTCACCTGGAAGATGTGCTTGTCTCAGATGAGTGCAACAGAACATGCAACAATGCTGGTATATATATATACAGGGTGTCCCAGGAGGAAAGGACTTAACTTCGGGAGAGTGTTGCTTAGGTCAAACTATACCGATATAACCCAAAACACCTATATCCAAACTTCAATGGTTACGGAGATATTGGCCAGAGAAGTTTGAAACTTTGACAGCTAGTACTCACTTATTGATTACCAAATACATATTGAAACTGGCAGGAATATGTGGTTTCTGTAATGTTAATATCTGTACATAACATCAAAGTAACTTGTGAGTGACATAAAGCC
>Ga0123355_10021859_pt1 | contig 10248 bp, 3 predicted proteins | sample TergutEmb28metaG_3_FD_89872 | JGI IMG/M metagenome (GOLD analysis project Ga0123355, IMG submission 89872) | Embiratermes neotenicus P1 segment gut microbial communities from Petit-Saut dam, French Guiana - Emb289 P1 | ecosystem: Host-associated > Arthropoda: Insects > Digestive system > Gut ... | reverse complement strand
TTTTTTCTTTTGTTTCAATATTTTTTTTTTTTTTTATCCCCCCCCCCCTCTTTTTTTTCTCCCCCCCTTCTCTCTCTCTTTATGTTTTTTTTAAAAATTTTCCCCCTCCCCCCCCCCCCCCCCCTCCCAATCTCCTCTTATTTAATATTAACGTTGTCATGTAGGCCTAACATTACGGGGAAAAAAGTTGCTCGTTTTCAAATGCCCAGGTCTGTATGCAGCGCTTAATGTTTCATAAAATGTCTTTTAATCCTTCTGTTACTTTGGGTCTAAGCGTATGGTATTCATACAATTAAATACATTTTTCTGTCGTTCATCCTGTTGGCACAGTGTGTTATTACCACTGTCGACTTAGCGCGATGCCACGCACCTTTAATTTCAGGCATTTTGTATGAATGAAGGCAGTGTTCTAATACCAGGAAAACAGCAACGTCCATATATCTTGCAAGACAATGGCTGATTGATTGGACTGGTGCAGGCGCTGATACATTTGTCTCTGCATTGTTATCAGTTGACGTTCGTTGGGGCTCATTTAAGGGTAGTAAACTGTCCAAGGTCATGCGCATACAGTGTATATATTTTCCAATGATGTTTGGACTTTGGTTGGACTTAATCCGAAGTCAAATAATTGAATACCCAGTGTACTTACGCTTTATCAAGTCTTTCAAAATGACAGTATGGTAGAAAGAAGAGCCCCTGTTATCTGGTAATTCGTCTTGTATATACAGTTCGATTACTGTCTCGTGACCTTTAGTCTGCTGCAGAAGGGAAGAAGGTAATCTATACTGAAGTCACGGAGAGGGACCGTATGTGGTGAGGGCGACGGTGCTGGAGGTTTCCCAGTTTCTGCCTACTGCTGTATTCCCCCTAGCCCCCTCTGACCTAAGATCGCAAGATCAAAGTGCCTATTGCTAGCTGAGGCCATCACTACCAACATTCGTTGACGAGAGTGGATTGATGGCTGAAGGGGAATTTATGGCAGTAGAGGGGCAGAGGAAGCATGGTAGCTGGAGAAAGATGTGAAAGGGTTCGATCCATGGGGCGTCTTTCGGCTATCGTACTATAGCAAGGGGACAGTAATGGATCCGACACATGTAGCCGAGAATAGACAATAATTGCTGTATAATTAATGAAGAACATCGGAGACATGTTCCACTGAGAATATTTCCCACATGATTTGTTTTAATGTACAGGTATCCTGAGGTAGTGGCAATTCTGGGTTTTGTGCTGCATATTTTATAATAAAGTCTTACAAATATTTCAAGACTAAGGCTGGTATTCGTCATGGGAACGAGTGTCGGGTTCCTTTGACCCCTGTTCTACAGTCTGCACTTGGTTGATCAGCCTCAGTAGAGGTTTGCGATCTGACAATAGTAAGACGATAGTTCGATATCCATATTCATTGAAAACTCTTAACCAGGGAAGTGTGAAACACAGAAAAATTTAAGGAATGACTCAGTACGGAGATACACGCACACAAATATCACACTTTGTTATCTACTTTTTGCAGAAAATAACGCGCACTGACAACTGTAGATCTTGTACAGTACAATAGATCGGCTCTCAGTTGTACAGAAGCTTCACACAGTATACGAGGATCATTAAATCAGTTTACAGTGCATACATTTGGTATCTTTATTTTCAGCTGTAATGAGAACGGTTCATATTTAATTTTACTCTAGTGCCCTGCATTTCCACGTAGTCTTCCCCACAATAGAGGAATTCTTTATATCGCACGACGGGCTTTTCTTTTCTCTATTTGTATAAATCCGTGTCCATCGCGTCAAAACTGTTCCCACGTCGCCTGGCGGCGATTTCAGCCGATGTAATGGCATGAATGTAGGCTCTTTAGTTACGGAGTTATACATCATGTAAAGTTATTTTCTGACCGACTCTCATACATGTCATAAAGGATAACCAGTCCACATAATAAATTTGTGTCCTTTATTAAATCACAGGTTTCCACATTGACGAGAAAAGTACATGCACCCAGCTTGGAACATCCGTTGTATAGTATGGAGCACACGGCATGGACATGTGAGGCATTAAGCCATCTTTAGATAACTGTCAGGCCTACTCCTAAGCAAAATATCGCAGTATAAATAAAACTTGAGGGTGGATTATAATGAGGCTTGTTCAGGCGACTTTTTAACTGCGACGTCTTGAGGATATCAGACCAGACCTACAACATGTTAGATACGAAGTTTTCACCGGCGGTGACTCTAACAGTAATTGAATATAGTGCGGTGTGATCTGGTAGATACGTATCGACGTTTCAGAGGAACCTGCTATCTCCATCATTTTCATCGGGGTGATGATGGAGGCAGCAGTACTAAACAGTTAGGGGAAGATGAGCAATGATGACCCGCTTTCTTTTCCTCAAAATGTTTACTGATATAAACAGCAACAAGAGTTACTTCGGAGTTTGTAACAAGTAGGTTAGGTTTTATAGGATAAAAATGTAGGTTCCTTTGTAGGAAATCTAACTCAGTGTACACACACCAAAAAAGGACATAGGCATGCACAAGGTCGTATTTGAAAGATTTCGTGAATGATTCCCCATACGCAATGAAGTATAGTCCGCATACCGTTGTAGATAAATTTGTAGTGAAATAAAATCATCTGGTTTGTAAAATGTATAAAGAACTAACTAATGCACTTTCATTTTATGATGTATTTTTATTTATATTTTCATCGACATGTTTCGGTCAGTAATCCGACCATCTTCAGGGTGATGTTTTTGGTACAAGAACACAGTTGTTGAATGTGTCACGATCACTTCATAATATTAAAAATATTTAATCTCGGTCAAAATGTTTGCTTTTGAATAATAATGTGGAATAATATAGGATAAGAATGAATAACTATAAACTAGTGGAAGTTAAAATTATATAGTGTTTGTGGAGTGATGTATACAGTAGTTACATGGTAAGTTCTAATCCAGAGTTGCACTACACGGAACTCCGAGTAGTGCAACACACAAACATATCACCTGATCGTCGTACTTTTTCAAGACCTTTCGGACGTTTTTCTGTCCACAATCGCTGCAGGTTTTGTAGAAATTGTTCCATTTCTATACCGCCACACCTTACAGACATTACATTTAGTCCAACTGCATCCTTCCTTCTGTTAGATATCAATATTCCTTGCATGCCTTGCAGCAGTCGTAGTCACCTTCTTGATCGCAACTAGGGCAGAGTTCCGATTATCCGAACTGATCGGGACCGATGAGTGGTTGGATTACCTAAAATGTCTGATAATGCGAAAAACATATCATATTAAACGGAAGTGCATTGTACGCTATAAATTTATTTATTTATTTATTTATAATTATTATACAGTACTACAAGTAATATAAAACAGGACTGTTACTTTAAGAAGTAAGATCCAGTCAAGTAAACTGAACAGTGGGTTTTGAATTGATTCAGAGCGCGAGTATGCATGAGCGCGCAGCACAGACTTGTAAGTAGTACTTTGGGCGGCTATGTCATATAAAGCAGAATGTCGGATAGTCGGGACTCTCCTGTACTCATATTTGGGATCTGAATTGTTTCCTTTAAATTGTTCTTCATTAGCTTGGTTGTCGGTTTCTCCTTCTGGGTGTTTTATATAGGCCCAATTAATGAGAAGAACATCCCCACAGGGACTCCTTTACTTTCTACGGCCCTAATTTGAATACTTTTAGTGGAGAAGACATCAGTGAGAATTTTGGTAGGAGTTTCTTCCCGAGAAACCTGGATGCCTGTTGGTGGATATACGGATGGAGGAACGCTGTTCCTTTTTACTGAAGACTTAAACATTTTTTGAAAACGAAGCCGCAAAAGACATGCGGAATAACCGAGACACCGGGGTATGCTGGCTAAGGTGGAATCTCAGCCAGCACACCCGACACGTGTACGACATAGTAACAACACAAAATTACCGGACTGCACCCAGTTGGGGATTGTACATGGTCTGCACCTACACACGCAAGATGGTATTGAAATAAATGTCATTGCATCCACATTTACACGCGCGCCTGATTTTCAACATCAGTGCTGTTAAATGATTTTACATGTTTTATCTTGTAATCATTTTATTAGACATATATATGAATGAAGAACTGCAGTGCTGTTTTGTTGCTGTGCATCTGTGATTTTAAACTACGATCTTATAACGGCTGGTTAATAAGTGCTGATAGTAGTTCTGCGCAGCTTATGAAATCACTTTGAAGATTCGTTGAGGAGAAAATTACGGTAGACTGAACTCCCTGAAGATGGCCTCAGTATAGAGGCCGAAATGCATCGAAGTGTATATTAGCTTGAGATTTCGTATACACGGTGTAGTGCACTAAAGTTGGTTATTAAAATTGTGTTACCAAACATGATGCACGGTGCGTATGACATTAAGACATGTTTTAGCAGGTGCGTGACAGTTGTATAGCCCTTGGTTAACATGTTCATAAAAATGGAACACAAATTGATCTTTGAATAAAATTCAACCAGTTCAGTTAAAATATCCTTGGAGGACCCAGATAAGGAGCGAAGATCCTCCGATTGATCACGTGACTTATGGCAAGGAACAGTAGCTCCCTAAAATAAATACAGTTACACATCACGTTACTTCTCTACAAAACGAGGGCAGAACGCTGAGAAATAAACAGTGGCCATGATTTCACATTCTCAGACTTACTACTGGCAGATCTGCAGGCAGTGTTACCTTGTGTGTCTTCGTAATGCTAAAGTTTCGAAGAAATTGATGGTGGAGCATTATTGGCCATTGTGGCAACTTTGCGCATATTACCCCATCTTTGTTCTTACAACAAAATACATCACCCAAATCCGATACTGAAACGTAAGCGAACGCAGCTTCTTAAAGTTCCCAAGGCGATCGTTCAGTAACAGGGAATAACATGTTCGTTCTGAACGCTCGGAAGGATAGCTATAGGGCATCTGTTCGAGTGTATTTGTTTCAGAAAGACATGCAAATTGCCATGCATATGCAACACTAGAAATTGTCAAAATACACTGTTTAAAAAAACACCAAGTACCAGCACTCCTGAACAATAAACGCGCAAACAACTTTAATGCGTGTCGTCGTTAACACGTTATTTTCACAGTTGTCTGCACTGCCCGTTTCAAAGGATGAGTTGTGCTTACAGACATGGAAATGACCAAACTCAGCAAGTAGTATATGTTGACGTAAGTGACATAGGCATAGGAAGTGCAAAGTTGGATATTTGTATCCCAATCGCCGGAGGCAATGATGGAATTAGAAGTGACTAAGAAGCACTGAAAGTTTCTGAATTTTTTAGTTCGTGGTGCGTGTTATGTCATATTTTTCGAGGCGTCCAACACGGACTGGCAACACATGTACGTTGAATGCTTAACAAATTAACAGCGTATACACTTTTAATCTCCCCATGACGTTCTTTTCCCCAGCTTTCTATTACTTTTCTGTTTGAGACTAATATATTCGCATAAATCTATTATCTATCACCCTTAGGCTTGTCCTTCACATAGGATGTGAGACCGGGGTCACCCCCATCCTGACGAAACGCACAAGTCTTGTGTCTTTTGATCTGTGTGTGTAGGTAAGAGAATGTCAGGAATTGGCTTCACACACCGGCTTGTAGTACACGAGACAACTAAACTACGGAGTTCTTAATAAACTTTAAAACTTATTGAGAAGCAACCAATGGATAATTAAACGGTAATTCTTTGAACTGGAAGGTCTGGTAATTGGGGCGCATAATGGGTTTCCAGTACTTTACGTCTTTAGGAAAAACTGTAAATTAGCGATCATGCGAGGGAGTGTTGTCAGACTTTATTTCGTTTTATCATATTTGAAATCGCTGAATGACAGGCCTGAAATCATAAATCTTTTTCGCATTTATTGTTATTGCTTCATAGATGTGCCTTCAGCCTTATTCCATTGTAAGTTACTAAGTCCTGAAAACAGTTATAATAGGTGAGAACTGCGCTCTTCTAACTTATTACGCAGCGAGTAGTGGTAATTCCTTACCGACGTTTCGGGACAACCCATCAGTCCCATCGTCTTGAAGGTGTGACCGATATGTTGTACTGGCCAGTACCTCGTCAACCACCGTTCCCTCTTTCACAGCATTCCATTAATCAGTGATGCATTAACGTATTCTTTGATATACATCACATTATTACGAGATTAAAACTCACCACATTAACGCAACGGTCATTACTCGGCACAGAACATTCGATTTTAACTCCCAATATTTTAATAATCATCCATTTTTAGCCTGCAGTTATATTGCATAATTTTTACCGAACTTATGAGTTTAATTGTTATAGAGTGATGGTAACGCGGTTAACCACATTTGTAGGTTTGGTATTCTTGTAATAATAACATCACTCTGAAGACGGCCGGAATGTCTGCCGAAACACTTGGTGAAAAACACTGTGAATAAAACACGTCAAATATTGAAGTCCATTTCGTTATTATTTATATATTTTGGATATAATTCCGTGTTAATTTAATTAGATATCTGATTTATAAATTTCTTGGAACCTTGGTCACGTAATTCATTCGCATCGTTCTGAATATACAGGGTGAACACAAAAACACTCCTTGACTGTTTGTTTTATGAAATTCCAGCACGCACCAGCTGCGCTGTTGTGAAGTGAGCGCCATCTTGCATTTCACTGCCCTCTGGCGGCGGGCGGGAAATTTAAAACTTTCCTGAGTTAATGTATCTGCAGTCCCATATTTATAAAAATATTCCAGTAAGTGTTGATTTTATAACTACTTGAAATCAAGGAGTGTTTTTGTGTTCACCCTGTATATGAAATGTGTCTATTTTTCCTCTTAGTTACAAGCGTATGATTATATCGTTCGACTTGTTTGCACACGAACCATGGTCGTTATTGAATTCTCTTGACGTTCAGTACGGAATGTCGTGTTGTGAAACATTCCGAAGTATACAGTTATTTTTGGCCCTCGTTATGTTTTCGTGTTCAAGACTCGAACTACCGCCAATGTGGATTCAATATTACCTACATGCAGTCACTAGGCCTCTGTATACAGGATGATTCAGGTGGAAATATAAATATTTTGAAAGGTCATTCTGAGAAAAGGGTTTATATGAACATTATCTAATTCCGAATGGTGATGAGATAAGAGCTTTTTGGATCTACACACACAAAAGCATTGCGAATGGTAGCAAAAAAGAGAAATTACTTACTGTTAACTTTATTGTAATTTTAATGTAATGTGTAAATGAAAATCTGTTACACAGAAATGACAGATTTTGTTACAGTTCATAGCAAATGTTCGGAAGTCCGACAGCAACCTTATTGCACTTTGCAACTCGTGTGCGGAGGTAGCGGGTTGTGCGTGAGTAGATCCTAATGTTTCTTCATGTCGGCAGGAGCACGAAGTAATATTCGAGCGAGCAAGTCACCTTTCTATTGTAAACTTCGCCCGTCATCCAACAATACAAACAAAACTCTAACGAAGTTAGATCTGGAGATTCTAACAGTTTCATCTCGGTAACAATTCAGAATTAGGCAGTGCTCATACGCACTTTTTTTTCTCACAATTATCGATACTGTCACGTCCCGTAATATTGACGCGTCCTCCTAAATCACCCTGAACAGACTACGGAAGAGATTAAAGGTCACCGATGTCCGGCAAATGTGTGCAAATCCGGAAGTTGCCGCGATATGTATTAATGGCTAATCTGAGCCCGGGATAATGTAGTCGGTATAGTCACAAGGCTGGGCGGCCGAGGGATCGTGGTTTGATGCCCGGAAACGGAAAAATATATCTGTTCTACAAAAACTCCAGACCGCCTCTAAGGTCCACCTATCATTCTGCTTAATTGGCATGGGCTTTCTCTTCCCGGGAATGAAGTGGACGGGGAATGAACCTGACCACTCATCCCATCTAGCGCCCATTTTAAGAGCTGGTGGAGCTGTACCTCCGCTCGCTACCCCCCTGTTCCTTCGTGGCTTGCACATAGACAGCTTTAAATTTCAACTTTATGTAAGGAGATTCAAAGAAAACACAAGCATAGCATGTTACGTTAACCCTTTGAGACATAAAAAGTTCTTGGAAAGAAGTTTGAAATATTTAATCCCTCCCTCACAGGAAACATCTTTGCCCATTACCAAGGCCAGTAGGTTAATTCTGATCAGAGAAACAGTAGCTGTTTTTGTAAGAACCACACGAGATGCATAAATGAACTTCATGGGATAAAGTGGAGTTTTTTTTTTAATGTTAAGCAGGTAGTACATACAGTGACCACTGTGCAGTAAAGGGTTAAAATAAGCGAAGAAAAATAAGCCAGCATATCTCAACCAGGGGTATTTATTCCTTCTGTTTAAAAATCAGGGATAATAAGGGGATGTTTATTCGTAATCATGAAAAGAATAACTTAATACACGGAGATTCTCTTAATATAGTTTTTCTTAACAGTCACATAACAAATCCTTACCAATAATATTGCTCTGATACATTACCGTGAGTGATTCATTAATAAGCAACAGTTCAATTAATTTTAGAGGATATTATTTATACCGCTCTGTATTCTGTCTACATACACCGTAGGACAGTAGGAAATAAAACTGAACGCTGAAAGGTAGCATTACATACGATGAGCTAATGTAAGCATGTTCTGGTCGGCAGACTTTCCTTCCACGTGCTTCAGTGTTGTGATTTCACTCACAAACAGAGCGTTTTACACATTGGGATTCACTAACGTCAGTGAAACGGGACCCGTACCACCATCTGTAGAAATTACAAGGTATCTGTGGGCGTTAATTCGACAACGGAAATATTTCTGTTACTGTAGCTCTCCACGTAATTGCCTTTTGTCCACTGTGTGCTTAAAATTCAACAATTCTAAGAACACGGCGTATCGAAACCTAGCTATTGTCTCCCTCCTCAGGTTAGAAAGAGGAAGGGAGGCCCCTGAGTTCGGCTGATTAGATATAGAAGAAGTGAAAGGATATTTAAATGTACGTACAAACCGCCAGTAATTGAAACCCGGTCCCATCTCGTCGACTTCAGTTTTTACTGGTTACGAACGATCATACTGGGGCTTGTTAGTCACCATGTGCGCGAATGTGTAAGTTGCGCATGTATCACAACAATTATCTTTCGTTCACCGCAGGAAATTGTAAATTGATTATTGCACTCTTTTCCCCATTTTCAACAGAAACAGCGTAACAGATGGTACATATATTTGTTCGGAAATAATCAAAATTCTGCATGTCATTTCAGAAATATGGTGGTTTCTCGAATCTGTAGTACTGTCATTTTGCAATTGCTGAAGAACGTGCAATTACAAAGGCGCCAGACCGCCCCATAGTGTCAGGTTCCATCTAACGCTTGTCTGTGAGATGCAAGCAAACACAACGAATGTCTCTTTTGTCAGAGTAAATCTAGGCGCCGCTGCAGCTAAAATCGGAACACTCGATCGACTTCCAGTTATTCTTAGGCTACTGTTAGGTGGGCAACGCCCTCTTTCTTCATTATCCAGAAGTCATTGTTCCAAATTGGCAATTTCGCGGAATAAATTTTGAAAAGGGGTGGCGAATTGTCTTCGTACTGGCATCAACGTCGCCATATTTGACCTTGCGACTGTCGTCCGTCCACATTTGCGGATTTGCTGCTCGCGTTCGAGCTTCCAGAAATGAAATGCAATGTTACAGATATCCTTTCAGAGCTTCTCCGTGGTGCATATTCGTAAATCTTCTTTATCACCTGATCCGTGCACGTTGTGTCACGATCCGACTCATACACGCCACCAGTATTTCACGGAAGTTCATTATCAGTCTGTTTCCACTCGCTGACTCCTGGGAAATAACCAGAGAGGTAGCCGTGTAAGCAATGATTCACTGAAAGGGCGCACGCATATTTGCTAGAGTAGACAGAAATTGGCCTTAAGCCCACTGAGCCTTCTTGTGGTTATGCCTCGTAGGCTTGAGGGTGGCTCCAGTCTTGTGCCACAAGATTGAGGAGACCAGTTGGTATCACCCTTGGACAAATGTTTTCCGGTATCCATTGGATATGATGCTAAGTGGACCTCCGAGCTGGTTTGCACGCGGTGGCGAAAAGTGAAGTATTAGTGTCTTCCACCTAACCTCGATTCTCTGATAAAGCCCATAGTACTTAAGGAACGTTGGTATCATTTTCGAGTGGTGTACTTGTTGGTTTTTTTTTCCTTCTTCTTCTTCTTCTTCTTCTTCTTCTTCTTCTTCTTCTTCTTCTTCTCCTCCTCCTCCTCCTCCT
>Ga0123355_10021858_pt1 | contig 10249 bp, 1 predicted proteins | sample TergutEmb28metaG_3_FD_89872 | JGI IMG/M metagenome (GOLD analysis project Ga0123355, IMG submission 89872) | Embiratermes neotenicus P1 segment gut microbial communities from Petit-Saut dam, French Guiana - Emb289 P1 | ecosystem: Host-associated > Arthropoda: Insects > Digestive system > Gut ... | reverse complement strand
TCCAGAGTTTAGTGTGCAAAACACTTTTATTACTTTATTAGAGGGGCAAAATGGGCAAATAATAATTAATAATCCAGAGGGGCTTAATGTAACATTTATGTCACGCAACCCTTCCGTTGCAACTGTTGGAGGTACTGGTGCTGTTCAAGGTGTAAGCTATGGTGATGCAGTAATTGTTGTGAGTGCTGGAACTAGACAAATTTATGTTCAAGTTAGAGTTGATGCACCACATGTAGAAATTTTGCCTCAAGATAGAGATTTGACTCTACTTCAAGGCACTGTGAGGCAGTTGCGCACTGTGCATAGTACTGGTCATACACCTAGTTGGTCAACCAGCAATTCTCAAGTGATTACTGTAAATCAGCAAGGTTATGTTACGGCGGTTGGCATAGGATATGCTATAATTACGGCAACAATTGGCAGAGCAACTCATTCTACAAGAATTGATGTAACTACAGAGATTATGTTGTTTGAGCTTAATGTAGCAACAACGACAATAGATTTTAATTATCAGTTGCCAATTACTCCCAGCATTAGATTATATAATTTTGATAATCCAAATGGTATTGATTTAGATAAAAATGCAGTAGGTTTAGTTTGGGCGTCTTCAGACGAAACTGTTGCCACTGTAACGAGTGGTATAAATGTGGGAATGGTTTCGACTCGTGTAGGCGCTGCTGGCGAAATGTATGAAGTTTATATTACGGCATCTTTTACTCTAGGCGACCATGATGCTAATTGCTTTTATGTTGTAAATAGTATTATTGGAACAGGACACTATTCTTGTGATTGTGCTGTTCAAATATATACTCAAGAAATTAGACTAATTGTTGTTTATCAAGGTTTTGTAGAGGTTTCTACAGCCTCTGAACTACTTGCACTTACAGCTGGTAGATTCGGTTGGGCTGGCGGAACAACTTCATCGGCAATAAATATTAGATTAGTAAATGATATTGATATGGACGGTTGGGACGGTCGTGGCACAAGTGGCGATTCGGTTGATACTCCTGGTCATTTCCCGTTACTATTCTTTGGTTTTGGAAATCCATTTAGCGGTATATTAGATGGCGCTGGTTTTACTATCTTTAACTTTAGCTCTAGATTCCTTATGCATGGGCATGCGGGCGAAGTTAGAAATTTAGGCGTAGAGATGGAATTAACAGGCGGTGTTGGTAGTCCTTATAATATTTTTGGTGTAAGCTTTACAGGGCTAGTAGAAGATAGCTTATTTGATATCACATATACCCCAGCAAGAGCTAATAGGTCAGCAGCCGCTGCTGAAAGCGGTGCTGGTTCGATTGTGCGAAACAGCGTGTTTATTTTAAGCGGAGTTACGAGTTTTGCTGACGGTAACAGTGCATTATTTGGAATGCAAATGGGTGCAGCAGAAAATGTATTTATTCAAACCACTGTACCTCCGCCAGCACATAGAGCAGGCGTTTATGTTATAAGTCCTCAACAAACTCTGCAAGCTAGTACTTTTGCGGGCAGACTTGACGAAACTAGGTGGCATCTAAATGATGGTTTTGCACCACGACTTCGAAATTTAGAAGACCATTTAGTGCAAACACATATTGTACCTTTAAGTGTTGCAGCTTTAGAATTAGGCAATTCTGTACAGCTTAGTGCCTATACTACTAACGAGTTAAGGCAAAGCCCAATCATTTGGAGTTCAAACAACACGAGTGTTGCGACTGTCGATCTGACAACTGGGTTTGTGCAAAGTTCTGGTATAAATTTTGGTACTGTTACAATTACGGCAAGGAGTATAAGGGGGCATCAAGTTGGTACTTTGCTTATTACTGTATTGCCAGTAATTTCTATCAATCCAGTAACTAGTTTAGAGCCAAATTCTACTTATCAACTAACGCTACAAAATCCACGAGGCTTTGTAGAATTTAGTAGCGAAGACCCAAGCATTATTTCTGTTGATAGCACAACTGGTATTATGACAGCACATACAGCAGGTGCGTCAACTGTTATTGCTGTTAGGTCTACAGTCGATAATAATATTGTGGCATTTGTGTCGGTGTCAGTGTTAGAGCCATTTGTTTTAAGAATGGCGGACACCAACTTTACCGTTAGGCCAAATGTTCCTATTGTGCTAGAACCATTTACAAATAGAGGCGGTGTTGACTTTGCTATTATCACTGGCGACAATCTTGCTGTTATGACTTACAACAGCATACTAGCTACAGTTACTATCAATAGTGGTGTAACTAGTGGGACAGTTGTTGTTAGAATTACCAGCAACATAACAGGTGAGTTTATTGATGTTACTCTAAACATAGATATTGATGCTGCTATCGAAATGCAACTTAGTCACGATACAGTAACGCTAGACTATGACGATACATTGCAAATTGCTGCAACTGTAGTAAATAGTTTGGAAAATATAACTTGGACTAGTAATAATATAGTAGTGGCAACTGTAAGTGCTAATGGTGTTATTACAGCTAACGCTACAGGGACGGCAACTATTGTAGCCACTCTAATAGATAACGGTATAATTATTACTAGAACTGTTTTGGTTACTGTTGCTTTTATTCCAGTAGAAGTTGTGATTTTAGATGCTCCACTTTATGTTAGAGTTAACCAACAGCATTCTTTAAGCATAAGAGTGTCAAATGGTGGTTGGGCATTTAGTATGTTAGACGATACAGTTGCCACTGTTAATTCCGATGGTGTTGTAACAGGTTTATCGGGTGGTATAACATATGTTGTATTAACATCTCTAAGAGATACTACAGTTACTTATCTATTAAGAGTTACTGTAGTAACAGTAGCAATCACTGGCATAGATAGTCTACGATTTGACTATGGTATCAGAGTATTAGATACATTCCAATTTGGTTTTGAATCAAGTCTTAGCGGTGCTACTGTTACTTGGATATTTGACCCTAATTTTGTAGATATTACAGCCAATGGTTTGCTTACTGCTAGAATGGCAGGGACTGTTACTGTTGTAGTGAGATTAAATCAAAATACTCTTGTTTACGATAGTCTTACATTTGAAATACTTCCTGACCCATTTACAGCATTTACAAGAATTTATACGGCGGCGGATGTTTTAAGTATTGTTACAACTGGAGGCAACTTTATATTGATGAATGACATTGATATGGGTGGCTGGAGTGCTGCAGGTCCTTTAATTGGAAATGGCGGTCCTGGCTTACACGCTCCATTTAATGGAATACTTGACGGTAACGGTTACACAATTTATAATTTCACTTCAAGAGAATTTATGTTTGCGCTGGGTGCGGGTAGTATTATAAGAAATCTATCTGTCAGAGGTAACTCTTCAGCTGCTGGAAGATACAACATATTTGCGGGCATTGTTCTTGATGCTCCTGACCCCAGACCATTTGCAGGTTCTATTTACAATTCTATATTCGATTTTACTTTTACCTCTACATCTACTAACAGAGCGGTAACTGCATATTCTATGCCGGGTAGTAGCATAAGAGATTCTGTCTTTATTTTTAGAAGTTCGGTTTCGCAAGGCTTTAGTGGTAGCGATTTGTTCTTTGGTTCAGAAGTTTACCAACACGCTGTTGTAGAAAATGTATTTGTTCATAACTTAACTAATGGTACTCCAGCAAGAATAGAAAATGGTGTAACAAGAGTTGACGATGCTAGTATGCGCACCCCTGCGACTTTTGCAAGTTTAGACACGAGTGTTTGGTTATTGGTAGAAGGGCAATTCCCAGAATTAAGAAATGTATCACATCTTGAGACAGTTGTTAATTTAGTACCGCCAACTCAAACGCTATTTGAGGTTGGTGCAGAATATACAATAAATGTATCTGCTGTTGGTGGCCTATCTTTAGTTAGCTCTAATCCATCTGTTGCAACTGTATCACCCAATGGCAGAGTAGAAATGTTGTCTGGTGGCAGCACAACTATTACAGCTACAGCACACCGAAACGGCGTTTATCGTAATGTTGCTATTGAAGTATTACCACAATTAGAAATAGGTGCTGTAGTAAATACAGAAATGGAAATTGGTACTACTCTAAACATTCCGCTAGTAAGAGCTAGAGATAATTTATTGTGGACATCAAGCCATCCATCTGTTGCAAGTGTATCAAATGGTGTTGTTACAGCAAGTACAGCAGGTAATGCAATAATTACTGTTAGGTCAACTGTCGACCCAACAATTTTTGACCAAATTGGCGTAACTGTAATGCCGGCTATTGTGCTTACAATGCCACAAACAGTGTTCGAAATTATGCCGGGTACAGGTGTTACTTTATCACCACACTTAAGTCGTGGCAGTGCAAGGGTGTTTGTAGAAACTGGCAGGCAAGCAATTATGAGTGCTCCGCTTGTTGCAACTATTCCGCTTGCTACAATAAATCCAGGCGAATCGTTTGAAGTAAATATTGTCTCTAATGCAGTTCTAGCGCAAGCAACTTTAAGAATCGTAAGTGATATTGATCCAACAGCGAGTATATTGATAACTCTAAATATTGACTTTAATGCTGACGCCTATGTTATTTTATTGCAAAACAATGTTAATTTACTAACTGATGCAACAGTTGGCGATACGCAAAGTTTGTCAGCAATAGTCAGAAACAGTGTTTCAGGTCTTGGCGTAAGATGGGAGAGTTTAAACCCTAGCATTGCTACAGTAAACGAAACTACTGGTTTGGTTACGGCAGTCGCAGTAGGCACAACTCAAGTAAGGGCATTCTATTTAGGCGACAATACAGCACCAGCTAGTTATGCTACAATTACAGTTGAGTTTACAAACATAACTGTAGGGCTAGTAACTCAAGACATTATAATCAGACCAAGCCAGCAAGCTAGTCTTGACCATATGGTTAGTCGTGGTGGCGTTGTTTGGTACTCTAGCAATCCTAGTGTTGCAACTATAGACAGATACACAGGTGTTATCACAGGTGTTTCTGGCGGTACAACTATCATAACTATGGTGTCTAGCCGTGATTCAAATGCAAGTGTTACAACAAGTGTTGTAGTTCATGCAATTGTTATTACAAACCTTGACGCACACGAAATTGCAAACTCTATCATGTTTGGTAATAGCGTTACTCTTCTGTATTTAGTTTACCCAGCGGGTATCTCAGTAACATTTAGTTCAAACAATACTAGTGTTACAACTGTAGATGCAAGCGGTACAGTCTTGGCGCGAACCATAGGTGTGGCAGTTATAACCATTGTGTCTACATCCGACCCTCTAGTTTATACGCAAGTTACTATAACGGTAATATACAATCCTCATTATAATGCTATTTTTGTAAGTAATGCACAAGAGCTATTAGCAGCTTTTACTACTCCAAACTTAAGCCGCAATATTGTTCTAACAGACGATATCGATTTTGATGGCATTAATAGAGGCGGTTTGCCCGTACTAGGCGGGCACAACGCATACTTTAATGGTAACTTCGATGGTCAAGGCTTCATGATACACAATGTAACAGCCCGTGAGTTTATCCACAGACTAGGCCCAACTGGTGTTATTAGAAACCTTGCTGTACAGTGGACATCGACAGCAGGTGGGGGTTATAACATTGTATTTGGCGGTAGTCCATTTATGGGTACTATAGAAAATGTAATCTTTGATACAACATTTACTGCGGGTACTTCAGCAGGCAGAGCGGCAATTGGTCTAAACGGTGCTGCGGGTAGCGTAGTAAGAGACTCTGTGTTTATTATGAGAGGCACAACTGCAATGGAAGGCGGTATGTTGTTTAGATACGAGTCGTTAGGTACTGTAGAAAATGTATTTGTTCAATTAGCAGAAATTGTTACAGTTGCAGGAGATACAAACGGTGCAACTCGTATCAATCAGTCAGAGCTTTATCAGATAGCGACATTCAATGGCAGATTGTCAACTAACCGTTGGTTGCTCCGTGATGGTTACCGACCAACATTGAGAACTCTAATTTATGTGCCGTTTATTATTATTGATGAAACCGATTTGAGAATTATTCAAGGTGATACTCAACAACTTGTATACGAATTACGAAGTAGACTTCCGTTAAGCACTTATACAGTAATTTATGAATCTTTAGATACTGGTATTGCTACTGTTGACGCAAGCGGACTGATAACTGCTGTATCGCCAGGTGTTGCAACTATTCGCATAGTTCCGATTGCAAATCCTACTAGGGCTCGTTTGGTTGCGGTTACAGTTATAGATGCATCGCACATAGTTGCTGGAGTATCTCATAGGCACCTTAGTGTGGTGGCAGGCTCCAGCTTTAACCTAGAAATAGAATCAGTGCTTCCTGTAACTATAATTACATCAATCCCTAGCGGAATAGTATCAACAACTTTGGACGGCACAGTTACTACACTTGCAGGCGCCACAGCGAATACTAGAGTAGTTGTAACAATATCAAATGGCTCTGCTAGCACGACAGCTTATGTTATGATTTATGATTTTGGCGATCGTACTCAAGTTAGCACAGTTGCAGAGTTCTTGGCAATTGGCGCTTCGTCAGAGGGTGATTCAAGCACAGGTAGCTATGTAATTGTTAATGACCTAGACTTTGGCGGCATCGAAAGAAATTCGGGCGGAGCTGCAGGATTTGCAACTCAAAGTATTAACTTCTTTAGAGCTCAGGTTGATGGTTTTGGGTATAGTCTTAAGAATATCACCATGTTTATAAATGGGGACTTTACGGGCTTTATCAATAATATGATGGCAGGGTCTGTGCTAGAAAACCTAAGTTTTGTAAATGCGATTATTCTTAACGAAGGTATATCATGGCACGCTGGTCTTATTGGAAATGTTCGTAATGGCGCAACAATCCGTAATGTTCATTTTGGTGTTTATATGCATCGTAGGCGTGATAATTCTGGCGTAATAGCAAGAGTAGGTTATGGGGCAGCACAATCAAGCATATTTCCAATAATCGATAATGTAATCTTTGCAACAAACTTTAGCGTTGGCGGAACTTTCACTGGTGTCGTGGGTGTAGGTGGTGCAACTCCTTCTGCAGCAATCACGCACTTAAGAATTCCACAAGAATACCTAGCTGACAATCTTAATTTCTTTGTCGACTTAGATGCAAGAGGTGTTACGCCACTGCCACAAGTTGTTATGCGTGGTTATGCACCAATAATTAGTTACGATGACGCAAGGGCATTTGGCAACACACTTCGCTTATCAAGAGACGAAATAATAACAAGAATGCAAGACGGCACATGGCTAGATAACTGGGTAGTCGTAAATGGTCAGCAGCAAGTAAGGAATGCTTTAAGACATTACGGTCTATAAAACTTACAACTAACTATTGACATCCTACAAATTGTTATGTATAATAGAAATAACAATTTGTAGGATGTTGCTAAAAGTAGTAGCTAATATTCTTATTTGATTGTCAAATAAAGTTTAAGACAAAAGCTTAAAACCAAATCTTAAAAATAAAGGTAATACACTCTATGATTAAAAAAATTCTACTAATCTTAATACTAACGCTAACAATGGTATTTATACCAGCGTGCGATAATGGGGCGCAACTGTGCGATGATTGTAATTTAGCCCAGTGCGTTTGCGTTGAAGTTCCTACAGTTTGTACAGAATGCGAGCAAGAAACTTGCGTGTGCGATGTTGTTGAGATGGGCGTAATTTTCTTTTTATTAAATTGGCCAGAGCAAGAGCAGCAAGCACTGCCATTTATGCATTATCCTGTCGGCGAACCAATAGACTCGCCAATTTTGCCACTTGGCGGCATAAGAGAAGGCTATCGTTTTGATGGTTGGTTTTTAGGTAATACTTTGTTTGAGTTCGATTATATGCCTAGTGGACAAATAACACTTGCTGCGAGATGGACAAGAGCACACAGAATAGATTTTTATTTAGCTTATAATGATGAGTATGATAGACCAGTTTATGGCACGCCAATATTTAGAGAGCATAACGAAAATCTTACAGTTGCTCAGCTAAACAATTTGGATTCACCTTTAAGAAGAGGATATATTTTTAGAGGTTGGTTACGCGAAGGTGTACCATTTTCATCTCAAGGTGTAATCTCTAATATTAGACTAACAGCTACTTGGGAAAGGGGCGTTGTACTTACATTTAACACAGGTGATCATGGTTCACGCATAGACTGTATTACGGTTTTGCCAGGCGAGACTATTGCACAGCTTGCAGCTAGAGGCGTTAGTTTGCCACAAATCCCAGTTAGGTCTGGTTTTGGCTTTAGACGCTGGGAAAGAGGTGTAGGTGTAACACCTAATCGCATATATCAAATCTTTGATTTTGCTGTTATGCCAGACCCTGCTAATTATGTTTGCGTACCAGATAACGAAATTGTAATTAGAGCTGCTTGGACAGAGCAGCCACTTGATACTCTTCCTGTAGTGTTTATTGACATCAGAAGCAATAATGCATCTAATTTAGGGCAACTACCAGGTACTACAATTCCGTTAGGTTCAGTTCAAAACCCTAGATGGAATTTTGGTAATAGTTCGTGGATTAGGTCTTATATCAGAATAGAAAATGCACAAGACTCTAGCCACAACTTAGAACAAACTCCTTTTGATTTTAGAGGTAGGGGTAGTGGCAGTTGGAATGACCATAAAAGAGGATATCGAATTAGATTTGATAATCACAATCATCAATCTTTATTAGGTATGCCAACTAACCGCAACTTTGTTTTAGTAGCAGGGGCAAACTTCACAGACCGTACTATGCTTGCTAATCATTCAGCGTATAGTTTAGCAAGGGCTGTGTTTGACGGTATAGATTATAGCGCAAGGTCAAGAATGGTTCAAATATTCTTTAATGGTACTTTCCATGGGGTTTATATGCTAGCAGAACACGCAAGGCCAGTGCCATATCGTGTGCCGATTGTTTCAACTTTTGATGCAGCAGTTGATGCAGGAGAAACTCCAACAGTTAGTCGCTACTCTGCGTTTTATCTTGAACATTGCATAAGAGCAAACGGGCATGAAATGGGCAATGAACCTCTACCTATGAACTATGAGTGGTTTTTTGCAAATGGTGGAAACGGTATAGGTCCAGGTGCCTCTCGTTCTGCTACTGCTTGTTCACTTGCTCGAAATTTAGTGCCGTCGGCAGATAGGCTTGTGCCAAATTTTGGCGGTGTTCGTCATCCGTTTGATTTGATAGCACCAAATCCTAGCAATAGAAGTGCTAATTCTGCTGTGTTTGACCAACAACGATTATATGCAATTGAACACACTTCAGACCTTATGCGTATAATATTTAATAGAAACACAACAAGAGCACAATTTGAACTAGTTGCAAATTTAGATAGTTTTGTGGATATGTACTTATTGCACGAACTATTCAAAAATCTTGATACTGGTTGGAGTTCTTTCTTTATCTATCGTACATACGGCAGAGACGGTAGAAGCGGTGTAGCTGATCAAGGCGGAAGATTTTACCTAGGACCACCATGGGATTTTGATGCGACAATTGGTAGAGGTAGACAAGATGGTGGTTTGTCAAATTGGGCAACGCCACAAGGCTTATTTGTAGCTTGTTCAACTCGTGCTAATAATTTACACAACACATTCAACGAAATGCTTTATGTATTAACTCGTCATAATTGGTTTGCAGAGGTTGCAAGAGCTAGATGGACGCAAATTAGTGGTGATGTTAATAACTTTATTGTTGCGCATTACAATCACTACTTAAATAATCATGCAACAGCGTTTGGCAGAGATTTACTTAATTGGAGCACTCCTACAGATGGTAGACCTCAACGCCCAGGTGCTACTTATGGTTCGTTAACAGCTGCTACAAATGCGTGGACAACATATACAACAAACGCTCGCAATTGGTTAACTAGTCGTATAGCTTGGCTTAACCAAAATGTAAGTTCACTGTGGGGGGCTTAAATAGAAAATGAATAATACAAACACAACAAACAATTCGTTATCAAACGAACTATTAAAAACCTTCCGCCGCAAAATGTGGTTCGAGAGTTTAATTGTAAGCACTATCTTAGCGTTATGCGTAGCACTAAGTGTTGGTGTTTTGATTTTAATTCCTATTCTTATTGCGGAGTCGGTGTTAGTTTTAGGTATGCGATGGCTTATTGCTATACCTCTTGGATTAGTGCCGATTATTACTGTGCCACTTGTTGTGGTATTTTATCGTAAAATCTTTAAGATGAGCACCAAAGGCGTTGCCCAACGGGTAGACAGTATGGGTATGCAGCAGCGAGTTATAACATTATTAGAATTAGAAGGTGAAGATTCTTTTATTGCAAATAAGCTTAAAGAAGACACTAAAGAAAAAGTT
>Ga0123355_10021857_pt1 | contig 10249 bp, 7 predicted proteins | sample TergutEmb28metaG_3_FD_89872 | JGI IMG/M metagenome (GOLD analysis project Ga0123355, IMG submission 89872) | Embiratermes neotenicus P1 segment gut microbial communities from Petit-Saut dam, French Guiana - Emb289 P1 | ecosystem: Host-associated > Arthropoda: Insects > Digestive system > Gut ... | reverse complement strand
TACCACCCCCCTGGCTTTAATTCTTCTTCATGGGTTAATTATAGCGGCTATACACACCTATTTCAATGCAACTTAGTAAGCTCCGGTGTCAGCTTAGTAGGGGCGAACTGCGTTCGCCCACAACTTTAATCAGCTATAATAACTCAATATAGCATTCACAATACCATCCGCAAGCACACTCTGATTTTCCGGGTTCATCATCCACGCAAAATCATTAATATTGTTCATAAAGCTCGCCTCGACTATGACCGACGGAGCCCAGACAGGCCTGCACACAAAGAAGTTCGCTTGATTTGGCTGCCTGTGCCTAGTTGTTCTTGGGTTGATGCCATGCAGCTTATTAATAAAATGCTCCGCAAGAGGCCGGCTGTTAGGATTTTTGTACCAGAACGATATTCCACGAATATTGGCCGCATCTTTAGTCTCTATGGTGCTGTCGGCATGCATTGAAATAAACATATCAGGCTTCGACCTGCGGCTGATTTCGGTACGCTCTTGCAATGTAAAAAACACATCAGAAGAACGCGTTAAGATAGCACTGGCGCCAAGCCGCTCAAGTCTGTAAGCAATATTCCGCGCATTTATCAGATTAATATGCTTCTCTGCCATTTCCTTGCCCATGGGTCCAAGCGCTCCGTAGTCCGCCCCTCCATGCCCCGCGTCAATGACAAATACAAAGCCATCCAAAGGCAAATCACCCGGCGAAAGCGCCCTCCTTGTCCTTACATTCAGCGAAAATTCCCCTTCGCCGAAACTTACATAAAACCCTTCAAGGTTAACCTCGTCTCGCACAATAAACTCAAGATACGGTGTTCCGCTATAAAACCCACTTGTTACGTCTTTAAAAAACACCTCATCTTTATCAATATAAGATAAGCCAATCGCCGGAGCTTCACTTTGCAATGCGAAATATACCCTTAGCACTGCACCATCAAAAACAGCACGAATCACCGGATAATGTAAAGCTCGCCAGGTGACCTTGTGATTAATACCATCTCGAGTAACTCGTCCCTCCGTCAAGACATCGATAATCAACCCGTCCTCTGTTCCTAAGGACACCTTGCTCCCTTCGACCCATACCCCCGAGTCCAGCCTAATCCACTCACCGTTGCCTGATATCGCTCGCACAGCGCCCTTTTGTCCAGCCAGCAGATTCCAATCTGAACCGCCGCTTGTGCTTGGTGATGCGAATGTCCAAGCAGTCTCCACTGCTACAGTCGCATAAAATGGCGCCTCTTTACCTATAAGCCTAATTGGTGCGCCTACTGCACTAAATTGCTGTCCGACAAACTCCATATCATATACAGGGCGCCCTAAGTCGGCAATGCTGTCTGAGTCCACATCTCCCGAAACCGTATATTGCACACTGAATCTCGTCGCTAAAATCATTTCTCTGTCCGGGTTAGCAGCTATATGGTCAGGCGAAAGCACTAGTGTTTCACCTCTAAAATTTACTGTGACAGCCGCACCCACAGGCGCAATCGCCTCAAAAACTACTACATCCCCAACACTTACGTATTCCGCTTGTACAGGAAACACAGACACAAGGCCCGCCTCGCGCATAATCAAGTGCTCCGGCCAAGCCGGCGGCTCTGTCCTATGAATAGTTACTGCAATATCCCTCTGTCCGGCTTGTGAGAATACAAAAACATTCGCCCCTATCGACAGCTCCACGAAAACGCTGAAAAAGCCCTCATCTGTGCGATTCGTCAAGGCTACTCCGTCCATGTATAATTTTTCCGTGGGATTACTCGCTCCGAATATATAAAAGCCGGGCTCCGCAACTTCCGCGTCTTTTGCCGGCTGGACTATGGACAATGCCTGCTCCCCGTTGCCTGCAGTAATCAGCGTCCAGCCCAAAAGAGGCACAACACAGATAAAAACCCATAATGCATATAAAATAGCGATATTTCTTCTGGCCATATCCACGTCCCCCTTTGTATACTGCTATTTCTGATACATTCGTACATTTTCGTGAAAAGTCGCACGAAAATATACTCATAAACCTGAAAATTACTCCGTAATCTTATCCGCTTCGCGTTATGCTTCGACTACGTCGAACTCAGGTTATATTATGCGTAAATACTCAGTAAAAAATCACCAAGTTTTCCGACAATTTTCATATTAGCTGGCCATACGCGATAAATGAATTGTTTATTTTGCAATATACTGATATAATGAATCGGTCAGATACTGCCACTCTTTTCATTGGCATATGACTTAGAGAATCTGACGATAAATTTAAGCCAGGAGGAAGAATCAAGCATGTATATGATGTATTACATATTATACTTTATACTAATCACATTATCCTGCGCCCTTGGCGCGGTCATCGGCCTCGGTGGAGGTACACTGCTGCGCCCTATGTTCGACGCTATAGCGTTCCATAGTATTTACAACATTTCTTTCCTAATAAGCTTCGCTGTTGTAGTGATGTCTGTTTTTTCGACAGGGAAAAAAATGAAGGGCGGCGCAGATGTAAATTTAAAAACAGCCATACTTCTGTCACTCGGCTCTGTAATAGGCGGACTAGCCGGAAATCGAGTGTTTGAGCATCTTCGCGGCACATTCACTTCAGAAACCGAGGTGCAGTTGATTCAGACCATTTTTACAACCATTATCCTAATTCTTGCAATATATTTTTCATCGAGCGAAAGGTTCCGCTATAACCTTAAAGCAACTGCCCTATTCCCTTTCCTGGGAGGCTTGCTTGGCTTTATAGCAGTATTGTTAGGCTTAGGAGGGGGCATCCTCGTAATGCCTGTTCTTAAAGTGCTCTTCAGTATGGACACAAAAAAAGCCGCTGTACTATCTATTATCGTTGTTTTCTTCTCCCATCTTGTCAACATAATTTCACTGACAGTGAGCATGGGATTTTCAACCTTCGACACGACCTTTATGCCTGTTATCGTTATTGGGGGAGCTCTTGGCGGTATATGCGGGGCAGCAGTCAGCAAGCGTGTTACAAGTGAGACAGTAGCTAAGTTGTTTAATATGACCATAGTAGGCTTGGTTGCGTTGAACCTTTACAATATGGCAACGTTCATTTTCTGGTAGAAAACAAAAAACGGAGGTCTATAACAGTGTCTCATTTAATCTTAGCCATCAACCCAGGCTCAACATCAACAAAAATTGGCCTATTTAAAGATGATGAGCCAATTTTCATGGAAACTATCAGTCACGGCCGAGAAGAACTTGCACAGTTTTCTGATTTGCCCGGCCAAAAGCACTTTAGGCTGCAACTAGTACTAAATGCACTGGAATCCCATGGCTACGAGCCTCAGCTGTTGTCTGCTGTTATCGGGCGAGGCGGGCTGCTGCCTCCTATCGAGGCCGGCGGCTATAAAGTCAATGAAAAAATGAAAGATTGGGTCACCAAAGGCCTTGGCGGTGTACATGCGTCGAATTTAGGTGCTCTTCTGGCTGATCTGGTAGCAGAAGAAGCCGGGTGTAACGCATACATATATGATGCTGTTTCTGCCGGATTTTTGCCGGAGGTTGCAAGCATAACAGGTTTTCCTGAAATTGAGCGCAAAAGCCTCTCTCATGTGCTGAATTCCCGCGCCCAATCCATGCAATATGCCAAAACAGTCGGCAAAAACTTTGAGGATTTGAACCTGATAATCGCTCACTTAGGCGGCGGCGTGTCACTTTCTGCGTATGAAAAAGGCAAATTTGTTGACTCCATTGGCGACGACATAGGCCCTTTTTCGCCTGAACGAGCCGGGGGCGCACCTCTCATTGATTTTGTGGATTTCTGCATAGACAGCAATTTGTCAAAAAGTGAGCTGAAAAAACGCATTCGCGGCAACGGCGGCATGGTAGCTCACCTTGGAACTGCGGATGTACGCACAGCCGAAGAGTTGATGAGTGTCGGCGATAAACGCGCCGCTGACGTGCTTGGCGCCATGTGCTATAACATAGCTAAAGCTATAGGTTCATTATCGACAGTGCTTTGCGGCAATATCGACGCTATAATTATCACGGGCGGCATCGCCAAGTCTGAATTTGTCACAAACAGCATTTCCGAGCGTGTAAAATTCATAGCTCCGGTAGCCATAATGCCCGGAGAATATGAACTGGAGGCCCTGGCCGCAGGCGGATTGCGCATTGTGACAGGAGTAGAAAATGCCAATGAATTTTAATAAAATCTCAAAATATATTCACGAACAACAACTGATTAAGCGAAGTATTCTTTATATTTTTGGGCTTTTCGTCCTATCGGTTGGTGTATCTTTGTCCATCAACGCCAACTTGGGGGCTTCGCCGGTTAGTGTAATTCCGTTTGTTATCAGCGAGATTTTTGAAGCCTATATGGGCATGTTCATGACCGCGATGCTTATAGTCTTTATTCTGTTTGAAATTGCTATACTGCGAAAGAAATTTAAATGGATTAATCTGTTTCAAATTATTCCGTCGTTCATATTCGGTTATTTTGTTGACCTGACACGAATGATATTGGGCGATTTCCATATGACCACCTACCCGGGGCAGGTCGCGATGCTGCTGACAGGCTCCATCACACTTGCATGCGGGCTCGTGATCTACATGAACGCAAAACTCCTGAGCATGCCACAGGAGGGTATCATTGAAGTCATTGCAAGCCAGATACCAAACGGCACATTCCCTAAGATTAAGGTCATATTTGACATAGTTTTGGTATCAATAGGGATTATCATCTCGCTGTCATATTTCGGCCACCTCCACGGCATACGCGAAGGCACCCTTTTCTTTGCCATGGGCACCGGACGGATTATGCCAATCGTCAGAAAAGGCATCGACCCGGCACTTAGGAAGATAGGATTCTGTTTTGATTCATTTGAGAGTATGATTTAGCCAAAAATACTGGAGGTGATCTTATGCTCAGCGCTAGGAAAGTCATTGTTTTAGTGCTTACATTACTTACGGTTCTTTTTCTTACATCATGCACAGCCGAAACAGAGAGCTACATAAATGATTATGACGCACATGCGAGTGGTATCGAAGCAAACGACCCTATACCCCTAGATATCGCCCACACCTCATTCACCGGCGACCCAGACCAAGCCTATAATTTCCTATGGCAAGAAGGCCGAGATCGAGAATGGGAAGAAGATATCATCTTCTATGCGGAGACAATACTTGCAAGCCATACTTTTTTTGTTAACTTTGATACTTTCCATGTTGAAGGAGAAGCCGGAAGACTTCATTATAGCATCCCTTCACCTGTAGACTATACAGGCCCTGTGTTTGATGCGATTTTGCGGAGAACCGCGACCAACAATGGAATTTTGGCATATGAACGCAATGACATAGTTAACGCGCTGAGAGAACTCTTCATTGATAAAATAAACGTGCTAATAGAAGACATCCCAAATCTTTATGACTTCGAGATTAAATATAGATTGGCGGAAGTCTCTACACTTTTGGGTGATATTCATACAGAAATAGATTTACGTGACGGAAACGTTTTTCCTGTTCATGTTATTGTTTTATATGATGGACTATACTTGGCAAGCGTACCTGAAGAGATAGCGTTTGCCTTATATAGCAAGGTTTTAGCTATAAATGATACCTGTATTTTTGAAATATTTGAGCTGTTTAGAAGCATAGTGCCACATGAGAATGAGTACCCGATGCGCGGAGCTATTCAGCAGCTTTTAATGATAGAAGAGTTGCTTTATTATCTGAATATAGTGGACAGTAGCGGTACGGCACATTTTACTATTATGGATACATCAGGTGAAGTATCTGATATACAACTTCAAGCTATAAGTCAATATGAATTCCAAAACATGTCGGATGCGGAACTTGTACGCCATAATTTTAGCAGACAGTTTATGCATTCGCGCACTGGGGATAGGCGTTGTCTTATTACTTCTAGACAGTTGGAAGACGGCATAGATGGGGATTTCTTCTGGCATGAGTTTTTCCCCTGCTATAATGTTTTGTATGTGCGGAGCGTTCATTTTCGTGGAACTCAAGATATTATTGAGGCTCAGGTGTATCTGGTAGAACAACTAAGAGATTGGCCTTATGGAAAAATTGATAAGTTTGTCCTTGATATAAGGCAAAATACAGGTGGAGTCCGTGATTTTCCATCAATATTTCAATTCCATTTCTTGTCCCAAATAGCGAGTGATTTCTATGTGCTTATTGATGGACGCTCTGTTTCTAGAAGTCTTACTGTTGCCGCAAATATGAGGAACCATATGGAAAGTAACGTAACAATAGTTGGAGAACCCGCAGGACAACCTGAAAATTTTTTAATGGCTCCTCGTATCAGAACTATGCCTAACAGCGGCCTTATGTTTTCGTTCGCCACAGGTTTGAGCGTGAATTCAAGCAGTGAGGAAACCATCTTCATGCCGGATATATTCATCCCGCTCACCATAGATGATATCATTAACAATCACGACCCATTGCTTGATTTTATAAAAAATAGATAAAAAGGTCAAAGCCCTATTAGGAGTGGTCTTATGCTCAGCATTAGGAAAACCATTATTTTAGTACTTGCAATACTTACGGCACTTTTTCTTGCATCATGCACAGCCGAAACAGAGAGCTACATAAATGATTATGACGTACATGAGAATGGTATCGAAGTAAACGACTCTACACCTCTCGATATCGTCCACACCGCATTCACCGGCGACCCAGACCAAGCCTATAATTTCCTATGGCAAGAAGGCCGATATCGAGAATGGGAAGAAGATATCATCTTCTATGCGGAGACAATACTCGAAAATTATCCTTTCTTTGTTGATTTTGATTCTTTTCGTGTCACAGGGGAAGCAGGTAGAGTTCATCATTTATTTCCTACAAATGTAGATTATACAGGCTTCATATTTGATACACTCTTACAAAGAGCCGCCGCTAGAAATGGAATTTTCGAATATGAACGAGAAAGCATGACTAAGGCACTCCGGGAGCTCTTTATTGATAAAATAAATACATTGATAAGCGATATTCCAAATCTTGATGACTTTGAAATCCGATATAGATTATCAGAAGTTGCCGCAATCCTATGTGATATTCACACAGAAATAGACTTGCGTGAAGGAAGTGTTTTTCCTGTCCATGTTCTTTCATTATACAATGGAATTTACTTGGTCAGTGTGCCAAAAGAGATTGAATTCGCTTTATACAGCAAGCTTTTATCTATAAATGATATTTGCATTGATGAAATCATTGAGAGGTTTAGGGCGATAGTGCCTCATGAGAACGAATATCGTAGACATGGCAGTATTCAACAGTTATTGATGACAAAAGAGTTGCTCTACTTCATGAATATTGTTGATGATTCAGGTAATGCTTATTTTACTATTATGGATACTTCCGGCGAAATATTTGATGTGCAGCTTCAAGCGATAAGTCAATATGAATTCCAAAACATGTCTGATGCAGAACTTGCGCGTCATGATTTTTACACGAGTTTTAAGCATTCGCGTACAGGAGATAGGCTCTGCCTCATTACCTCCAGACAGTTGGAAGGCAGTATCGATGGATATTACTTTTGGCATGAATTTTTTCAAGACTACAATATCTTGTACGTGCGAAGCGTCCACTTTCGCGGAGATAATGACACTTTTGAGGCAAAACAATACTTAAATCAAAAACTAAGAGATTGGCCATATGATAATAAAATTGATAAACTCATTATTGACATAAGGCAGAATGGCGGTGGTGTTCTTGACTGGCCTTCAATTTTCTATTTCCCTTTTTTATCCCAAAGGGTGAGCTCTTTCTACGTACTTATTGATGGGCGCTCTCTTTCTCGAAGCGTTCTCGTCGCCGCAAACTTAAGGAATCATATGGAAAGCGATGTGACAATAATTGGAGAACCGGCGGGGCAGCCGGAAAACTTTTTCACCGGTGCTATGAGAGCTATGCCTAATAGCGGCCTTTTATTTTCATTTTCAACAACTCTGCGCGCGCATTCAAACAGCGAAGATACAGTTTTCAGACCGGATATATTCATCCCGCTCACCATAGATGATATCATTAACAATCACGACCCATTGCTCGAATTTATAAAAAAATGATAAAGTAAGCGCTGAACAACCTCATTCTTACTACTTTGCTTTAAATTCATTAAAATGTTTCGTCGCGTGTATCGCGCTCGTACTTCGCTATAGTACTGCGCTCACACGCTCCTCGCCTTTTAAAGAATTTGTGCGCAAATTAGACGGAAGCAGGTTACTCAGCACTTACTAAAAACACGGAGGGATTACAATGACATTAATCGCAAGAGAATACCGCGGGAGTCTCGCAGACTTGTCCCATCATGGGTACATTGTTGTAACAGACACAGATGGCAAAATTTTATGGCAATTGGGTGATGCGAATCGGATGACCTATTCGCGCTCATCTGCAAAGCTGTTCCAAGCAATCCCTGTCATAGAAAGCGGCGCTACCGAGGAGTTTGGAATTACGGACAAAGAGCTTGCTGTCATGTGCGCATCACATCGCGGGGAACCGTTTCACACAGAAGCGGTTTTGAGCATACTGAAAAAGGCCGGGCTAGACGAGAGCTATTTGCAATGCGGCATTCATTATCCTTACGCGCCTTACGTAGAAACTGAGCTAAAGGCTAAAGGCCTCCAGCCGACAACAGTACATAATAACTGCTCAGGCAAGCATTCCGGATTCCTGGTAACCGCAAAAAAAATGGGCTACAGCTTGGACGATTATTATGTGCCGTCTCACCCGCTCCAGAAAAACGTCACCGAAGTAATCGCTAAAGTGTGCGACTATCCTGCAGATAAAATCGAAATTGGTATTGACGGTTGCGGCATGCCTCTTCATGCAATGCCTATATATAAATTCGCACAGGGTATGGCACGAATGTCAAAGCCTGAAACTTTAAGAGACGAAGGCCTCGCCAGAGCCTCAGCGCGCATTACCAAAGCCATAACTGCACATCCCGAAATGGTCAATGGCACCAACGGTTTCACCACAGAGCTTATGCAAACCTTTGGCGACAGGCTCTTCTGCAAGTCCGGCGCAAACGCTTTTTACGCGCTCGGCCTCAAAGACAAAGGCATCGGAATCTGCTTGAAAATGGACGGCGGCAGATCGGATGTTGTCCCTATAGCTATGCTTGAAATCCTTGTGCAGATTGGTGTAATCACGAAGGATGAGGCACAGACAGTGCCTAGCCATAAGCCTGTAACTATACTGCGTAATCATAAGAAGGAAGAAATCGGTAAGGTTGTTACTGAGTTTGTGTTGGAGAAGAAGTAGTTTGTGATAATTTAAAATGAGTATGGTACGGTTGAAATTTATCTGTAATATCCGCTAAACTTCTGCCACAACTTTTCTATGTAGAGCAATATCATATAACTTCACAATCGTAGGGCGGGGCTTGCCCCTCGACGTTCGCTTCGCGAACTAGCCGGGCGGCCAGCGAGCCCCGCCGCCATAAAAGCTACAGATTGGCTTATCCAAATATAACCAACTGCTGCAGCGCCATTATATCCGCCAACTTCTTCTGTATCGCTGAATTCACATTTTTCAAATGCAGACCATTCTCAATCTGATCATATAACACAGACAGCTCCCTCACTGTATTTGTCTCAACTTCTATAGCCGCCCTAATCCCTTGTGAAAAGCTTCCAATATTTATGAGGGGCACATCTTTTTCCGTATATGTCATTCCACCGGTCATTTTATCGTATAGCGCACTTAGCAATTGCCTCCTGGTGTCTGTATTGTCTGATATACGGCCTATGACAGAGCGCGAGCGCTCGTCCGCAGCGAGGCCTTGCAGCTCAGAATAAAACATTTGTGCATTTTTCTCCCCTTGTATAAATCGTTGCAATTCAGCCGCTAGGGGATTTATGTTCTCATTCGTCGCTTCGGCAAAATTGCCAAATTGCGATGCATTTTGATTATTCGTGCCCGGCATCGGTGGAGCCACAGGAGAGGCTTGTGTGGGTTGCGAGGGGTTGTACGGCTCAAAAGTAATTGGCCCTGTAGGCTGCTGCATGCCGGGTGCGGCGTTCATTCCTTGTGGCATTCCTGCCGCCATCCCCGGCATTGGAGCTTGTTGCATACCAGGCTGCATGCCCTGCTGCATGCCTGGCATCATATTCATCCCCGGGGCACCTTGGCGCATGCCCTGCTGCATGCCGGGCATCATATTCATCCCAGGCCCCTGACGCATGCCTTGCTGCATGCCGGGCATCATGTTCATTCCCGGGGCACCTTGGCGCATGCCTTGCTGCATGCCGGGCATCATATTCATCCCAGGCCCCTGACGCATGCC
>Ga0123355_10021856_pt1 | contig 10249 bp, 3 predicted proteins | sample TergutEmb28metaG_3_FD_89872 | JGI IMG/M metagenome (GOLD analysis project Ga0123355, IMG submission 89872) | Embiratermes neotenicus P1 segment gut microbial communities from Petit-Saut dam, French Guiana - Emb289 P1 | ecosystem: Host-associated > Arthropoda: Insects > Digestive system > Gut ... | reverse complement strand
ATAAACGACGGAACTGTCACAGCTTTCGCCGGAAACGGCACGGGCGCAGGGATTGGCGGCGGCGGTGTTAGCCCCAACTCAACTGCGGCGGCGAACAGCAGCAACAATAATGGAGTACATATAAACGGCGGAACGGTTATCGCTGACGCGCGCGGCCGTAACGGAAACGGCGGTGGCGGCGCGGGAATCGGAACCGGAAACGGCGCAGGAAACAACGGAACCGACTACGCAGGAATTATTAATATCGGCACAAATGCTGATGTTACTGCGTTTGGAGCAGGCGGCGGCGCGGGAATCGGTATGGGCGGCGCGCCCGGTCACGTTACGCTCAGCGTTCCGCGTCCGAATAACGGTCAAATCACGATTGCCGGCACGGTTCGCGCGTTCGGAAGCGGAAACGGCGCGGGAATCGGCGGCGGTGGTTCTAACGCAGGTCGCGGCGGGACAATCGCAGGCGAAATTATTTTTAACGAAAACGCGGATGTTATCGCAACCAGCGCAGGAAATGGCGCGGGAATTGGCGGTGGCGGCGGAAGTTATGGCGGCGGCGGAACGGGCCTCGGAACTCGAATTGTTGTAAATTCCGGCGCGAGAGTTGTTGCAGATGCACGTGGAAATTCTGAAATCGGACTTGGAATTGGCGGCGCGGGAATCGGTGGCGGCGCAACTACTGTAGTAGGCGGAACTTGGGGTCACAGTGGAACTTTTAGAGGAATTACAATCCACAGAAACGCCGTGGTTGAAGCGTTTGGCGCGGGTAACGGAGCCGGAATCGGCGGTGGCGGCGCGTTGAATAATATTGGAATGGGCGGAAACGCAAGCTTGCAAGGAATCAACATTTTCGGCGAAGTTACGGCGGTTGGAGCAGGTCGCGGTGCAGGAATTGGCGGCGGTGGTTCTAACGCAGGCGTGGCAGGACTTGGCGGCAATATTTTGATTAGTGGAACCGGGCTTGACGCGAGTAGCGCGAACGGTGTTGACGTTGGCGGCGGAACGAACAATTCGGGCGTTGCCACGGTGAATTCGATAATTCGAGCGAGTTCCGCAGGGAATCAAGTGAGAGTGGAAGGAATGATACCGAGTAACTCTAATAATCATATTATTACTTGGGGTGTTTGTGATGAAGGTATAACTTCGGCTCAAAGTGTTTTCGCTCACGATGACGGAAGATTTGAACTGGAACATCCCACCCCAAGTGCTTCGGGTGCAATTCTGACTATGCATATTTTGGCGCAAGGGCTGAATGGATATATTTTTGAGGTCGATGTAGTGGTTGAAGGAAAAAACAGTATTATTCAGCAATTTGATGTTCGGATTGGTGATTATGTCTCTATTCCGATAAGCGCACGCAGGATTTCAAGTGATATTGAATATTTCGTTATATTTGATTCGGAAAACTTTGAACTTGTTAATGCAAGAGAGCAATCTGTAAATCCTGTACTTAGTAGAGGAATCGTTGATGAAACAAATTTATATATTACAGAAATAACATCGAATAGCATATCTTTCAGAAGCACGGTAAACGCCGAAGCGGGTGTTATTAATACCGTGAGATTGAGGGCGAGGAGAACAGGAATATTTGATATCGCTATTTATACAGCCGTCGCTCCAACAGGCGCAATTTTTGAAAATATTTATGATATCGCTCGAAGTAATATGGAATATATAGCGCATAAGACATTAACCTCCACGTTAGGTGAACCTATTGGTATGCAAGGATTTGAAGGTGAACACGCAATTGTTTATGACGGCGAAATTATCGAGGTTTATGTTCAGTTTAGGACACCACCATATGTCGCACTAAGACTTATGCACGAACGTGGAATTCCAGCAAATGTAGGGTTGTCAAGGTTTTTTCCAGATGAAAGAGCGCTGTCTAATACTTCTTTTGAGGAGCAGGCGTTGGCTGCACACGTTGCATTCCAACAGCAATTAACAGAATTGCCAATGCCAAGAGGCGGCGCTACAGAACTTGAAATAATACATGAGCATCATAGGTTATTTAACGGCGTGCTTATACGCGCTTGCGCGAATACTGTAGAACGGATTTCAAGGTTGCCAGAAGTGTTTTCGGTATTTCCAAGAATGACTATTGATATTGAATACCCGGCATATATATCAACTGAAGACATTAGCGCTACTAATTTCCAATTCGGAAATGCTCAACTCGTAAATGATAGCTTTTTTGTTAATCCTGACCTTATGATAGAAACGCGCAATTTCTTTGATTTGGAATACATCAACCGAGAAATGCAAATCAACGGACTGACAGGCGTTACAGGCGCGGGAGTGCGTGTTGCCGTGCTTGATACCGGGATTCAGCACGACCACCCAGAATTTGTGAGATTCCAAGATGAAACTGGCAGAATCCGCGGTTGGCACAGGGGTGATAACGGACTTTTGCCCATTCGTTCACGTGATCTGCGTTTCAGAAGTCACGGCACTTCTGTTTCTGGCGCGGTTATCGGCATAGCCCCCAATGTAGAACTTTGGCATTATCAACTTTGGCCTGCTTCAGCTAGTGGCAATAGCGGAATAATTGCTGGTGTTGAGAATGCGCACGCGGACGGTGTGCAAGTTATGAATATCAGCGCTGGTTTTAATTCTGAAGGACACAATAATCCATTTCATCCCGCAAATCACATAATTAATTTGGCTGTGCTAGATGGTATTGTTGTTGTTGCTATTTCTCATAATCGTGGTGGGGCATTGGGACAAAATCAATTTTCCGTCATTACACCGGGAACCGCTTCGCTTGCAATAACAGTAGGAGCCGGGCGATCCGGTGGACTTCTTGATCCTAATGGCATTAATGATTGGATGCAAGGTTATTCTGGTCGTGGACCTGTAGGAGAAACATATCATATCAAGCCGGATATAATTGCTCCCACAGTTGTAAGAACTACCAGTATTGATGAGCATCATAATAGCACATATACCCCTAATGATAATGTTATAGATGCAAATGGAACATCTCATGCTGCGCCGATAATCGCAGGAGTTGCTGCGTTGTTGATAGAGGCGCATCCCGGCATTGAACCATGGGAGGTTAAAGCTCGAATAATGAATACTGCAAGACCGATGACAGGCACTACGTATGGAAGAGTTGACAATAACGTTTTTATATCGGGCGCGGGTTTTGTTCGACCATATCAAGCGTTGAGGGCAGATACTATTGTTACTGTCGAACACCTTGTTCCATTTTGTGGGAATCGATTTGCCCCCTTTGTTCAAGAAACAATGTCTTCTCTGAGTTTCGGAAGTGTTGACCCGTACGACAATACGATGTCTATGCGAATAGAAAACAGGAGCAACGTGACCAGAACGTATACGCTTGATAGAACTTTTACTGATTTTCCCGGCACAAACAATAACGCCGAAATTGCGTTCAGTAAACCAAGTATAATCGTTCCGGCGGGCGAAGTGGAATATGTTGATGTCGCTTTAACTTTCGGAGATAATGCCGCTTTCGGGTTTTATCAAGGGCATATTTATGTTCATATACAGGGCGAAAACGACCACGTAGCAAGGTTGCCGTTTGCAGCGAATTTCACAGACACCGTTAGACCTGTAGCAATAACAACAGCACCTAATATGATATTCAACAGAGCATTGCTTTCTCATACTCTTGGTGAAATTATCTTATCAGCAACAGGTGCATCGCCTGAGGATGGAAGCAACTTCTTCGTTGTTATAAATCCGCTTGATAACGAAACTAACGAGAGTGTCGGGATTGAACCATACCACAGGCGCATATCAATAAACGCTAATCAAACTGCTGGCGTAACAGCTGAAATATGGTGGCTCAATAATATTTTCTCTAATAGGTCTATAGAAATTTTGGTATATAGAGGAAATGTAGCCAAACATTTAGTTTCGCGACAAATAATACACCCGGTAGTATTTTAGTTGCACAAAAATGTCTTGACATTTATTGGTGATTGATGTATAATATCAACTATGTTAATTATGAAAGCCGAGGTATTAATTATGAAAAAACTACTAACTCTAGCGGTTGCATTTACATTTTTATTCTCAATATCTGCGTGGAGTGTGCAGATAACAGAATCGGAGATATATGTGTCTGACTTGCAAGATGACTTAAGTCATCTTGTGAGTATTGCTCGTTACAAAGATTCATCTATGAGTTTTGTTTGGAGCGGAACAAATCATTTGCAACGCTATGTATTGATTAGTTCGGTTGAAGAATTGGTAGAATTAAAAGAATTGGCGCCGGATTTTACGCATTGGGATAATTTCTTCCAAGAACTTCTGTCAACTTATGCTGAGTGTTTTTTTGAAGATAGCTTTTTACTCTTTATCGATTGGTTTTATCCCGACATCAGCGAACTCTCCTTCGACATTTCATCGATTCAAGACAACGGCAATTTTATAGAAATTGAAGTAACTGAAAACAATGTTATTAGCGCCCCCTTAGGCGTTCCTCTTCACTGGCTTGTTGTTATAGAAATGGATTTACACATTTTGGAACGTGGATTTTCGCTTACAATGTTGTGTGATTGGTATATGCGTACAACCATTGTGTCACCGCCGCCACCGTGCGACGAGTGCGGTAAATGGAATTGTTGCAAAGACTGTGATTGTGGTGCTGATTGCGATTGTGGTTACCAAAAGGACAATCCAATTTGCGGTTGCGAATATGATGAATGTTGTGATGAAGATTGCGTTTGCGGTGATGATTGCGAATGTAATGAGATTCAAACTCATGTAGCTCCGCCAACGGCAACGCCTGCTAATCGCACATTTACGAATAACATTAATGTTGAGCTTGAAACCGAAACAATCGGTGCGGTGATTTTCTTCACCACGGACGGAAGCGAACCGACAACTGCAAGTACGCCGTTCACTGCACCGATTCGACTGACTTCAACAACAACGATTCGGGCGATTGCGGTTGTTGACGGAATGGCTAGCAGCGAGGAATTATCTGTAACCTTCACAAGGCAAACAGGCGGTGGCGGCGGTGGCAACTTCGGCGTTGATACTTCACCACTCAATCCGAACGAGCGTGATGAGCCATTGCAAAACGGCGGAGTTGACTATCCAGCCGACCCGCAACCGTGGCAAAATCCGTTCGTTGATGTGAACTCAAACGATTGGTTCTACAATTACTTTAGATTTGCGGTCCAAAGCAGCCTAATGCAAGGCGTTTCTGCAACCGAGTTCGCGCCGAACTTGCCGACAACTCGTGCAATGTTCGTAACGGTTCTATGGCGTTTGGCGGGTTCGCCGATTGATTGGTATATTGGCGGCGTGCCAAACGCGCCTATGAGAAGCCAATTTGACGATGTTGCAATTGGAACTTGGTATCACTATCCTATACTTTGGGCAGAACGAAACAGCGTTATTCTCGGCGTTTCGGAAACAGAATTCGCTCCGCACGTTGAGATTACGAGGGAGCAGATGGCGGCGGTTATTTACCGCGGATTGGATGCTTTCGCGCCCAATGTAGCCGTAACGCAAATGTATTTCATTTTCGAGGATGCTGACGAAATTTCTGGTTTTGCAAAAAATGGAATCCAAACATTGGCGAATATGGGAGTAATGCAAGGCAACGCAGACGGAACATTTATTCCGCAAGGCTTAGCAACTCGCGCCGAAGTTGCGGCGGTTATGGCGAGGTTGAGCGAGAGATAATTAAATTAATTTTTTCTAAAAAGTTTCTAAAAAATTCTCAAAAAATCCGAACTATTTAAACGCAACGGTCTGCGATTTAACGGAACCAAAACAGGCTTGAAACCCTTGAAATATAAGAGGTTAAATGGAATTAGATAAAGTTAGAAAATATTAAATAATCAATGGCGAGCGTGTCTTTGACTCTGGCATTCCGTAGGTTCGAGTCCTGCCAGCCCAACCACGACATAATGGCTAATCGTGTAAACGCCCGAGGTTTCGGGGTTCGTAGCCATTACATTACGTTTGAGAGATAGTTTGGATAGTTTCCAAACTATCTCTTTTACTTTTTATCTTATCATATTCAAAATTACTCACGCAATTTTTTCTTCCCTTTCGGCTGTTGGACTTAAATTCCCAACAAATTTGTAGTTAATCGTCACATCTTGCATATTCTTTCCGTTAACCTTGTAAAACGCCGACACGGTTATACTGTCAATCAATTCGTGCGCGATTTGCCGAGTTAGCTTATCGAGATTCGCGTATTGCCTAACCAAATCAGCCCACTTCGATACATCAGCTTGTTTCTCGGTTTCCGTTCCCAATTGCTCCGCAAGTTTTGCTTGGTCTGCGGATAGCTTTTCCAACTGACTGTTAAAACTATCCATCGTCTTACGGAAAATCGTGTCGGGAATGTTCGCCTTATCTAAATATAAATTCTCAACCGCTTTTTCGATTTTGGCGATTTCCGATTTCATTTTAGACAATTTTTGCTTAATATACGAATGATTGCCGGAAGTTTCAGCTTTTAGCAACTTCAAAACCTCGTCAACAAGCTGTTTTTTGTTGATTTTAGCGTAATTCGTGATGTCGTTCAGCACAATCGCTTCCAACACTTCCTCGCGGATATTGTGCGCCGTGCAGACGGATTTCCCTTTGTTTATGTACGTTCCGCAACGATAAGTAATTTTGTTCGCTTGCAATGACGGCGACATTTGCGCTCCGCAATCGGAACATTTAACTTGACTGTGAAAAATACTTTGTTGTCGTTTTCCACTCGGTTTTCGCACAACAACATTAGTCTGCCGAAGTTTACGAACTTCATCGAAAATCTCTTTGGAAATTATAGCTTCGTGTGTGTTTTCAACGGTAATCCACGTTTCTTTCGGCGTAAATCGGCGTTCTTTGCTCTTAAAACTCACCTTTTTCCGCTTGCCTTGAACTAAATTCCCGATGTAAACCTCTTTATCGAGAATTGAACAAACCGCCGAACTGCTCCATGCCGTTGTTTTGCAAGGCTTTCCGAGCCGTTGCGCGTAATACGCTCCGGGACAAAGAATTCCCTCGTTCGTCAAGTTTTCCGCAATTGCTCTACCGCTTGTGCCGCTTGCGAATTCTTCGAAAATCCGTTTAACGATGGGCGCGGTTTCCTCGTCAATCACCAAAACTTTGTTATTATGCGGCGATTTCATATAACCATACGGCGGAGTTCCACCAATCCATAAGCCTTTTTCAGCGTTCATTTTATAGACCGCCTTAACCTTTTTCGACACCTCGCGTGGATAAAATTCGTTAATCACGTTGTGGAACGCTGAAAATCCGTCATCAGAATTTTCCGTGTCAAATTCGCCGTTGATTGCAATGTATCGGACATTGTTCAGCGGGAAAAACTCGTCCGTGTAATATCCAACTTTGGAATAATTCCGCCCCAATCGGCTCAAATCCTTTGTAATTACGCAGTTTATCAAGCCACGCTCGACATCGACAATCATACGCTGGAAGTCCGGGCGCTCAAAATTCGTGCCTGTAAAACCATCATCAATATAAACCTCGCTTAAATTCCACCCCTGTTCCTCAACATATTTTGTCAGCATTTCTCGTTGATTTGAAATGCTCGTACTTTCGCTTTTGCCGTCGTCACGCGACAAACGGCAATAAATTCCTACATTGTAACTGCTTTTTTGCATAGCATTGTCCTTTCTGTAAGCAAAAAAGCCGAAAATATTTCTCTCGAAACGATTATACCATTTAATCATCACGAAATCAATAAATTTCGACTTTTATTGCAGTTTTTTATTTCAAAGTGAGTTTAGCTCGCTTTGATTGTGTTTGTAATTCCGTTCGCAAACGCCGTTTCGATGGGCGTTGTCGTGAACAAACTGCTCACTTTGATGTAATTCCCATTTTTAACTTTGATAAGCTGACGGACGGAATTGTTGGATTGCGTTGTTTCTAAAACTTTAATCAATGTTCTAATTTCCCCTTATTTCTATAAATTTAGCACACCCCACATAAAAGTAGTTCCTCCGGTCGTTCGCTCCCTCCGGGTCGATTCGCTCGCGCCATTTTTGACGGTCTTCGCAAACTCATATCACCTTTTACGTGGTGTTATTCAGTTGTCAATTATCGTTTGTAGAAAATTCCCTACACTAAAATTATATAGTAGGAACCTTGCAAAGCCAAGCAAAGTGTGTTATTATATGAATAACTTAAATTTAATGTAATCTAAATTCCCATAAGGAGTTGAACGAATTTGAAAATACCACTCTTGAAAAACGCAGCAATGGCAATAATTTTGAGCGATAATATGAAAACCGAGCGGATTATTGTTGCAGAATATGAGGAAATAAAAAGATATTTTGATTTTAATATTAAATCGGATTTTATTGTTGACATCACTCGTCCGATTGGCGAATTTATTAAGGATTTCGTTCCCAAAGTTGGGTTTATGAGGGATATGCAAATTGAAGTTAGCAACAAAATTTTCAACAGAAAGCTACAACAATTCTTTGATAGCGGGAATCCAGTCTATCAATATGTCGCGTTGCGGACATTGCAGGAGCGGCACACCAAAAATTACGACCCATTTTATGAATTCTCGCAAGATTTACAGTATCATATGTTCGATGGAATTTTGGAAACGCAGAAATATTATGAGCGAAATCCGTTCATCGAGATGATTCGATGTACGAATAGTCGAAATGTCGAGTTGATGTTCGAGCAACAGAATATGCGAGAAATTGCCGTGATTACTTACGATTTGCTCCCACTTGCGATGTGGTATATGCGGAAAATTTACGATAAAGGTTATTTTTTGCAAAGATGTAGGCTTTGCGAGAAGACTTTTTTGGCGAAAACCGCGACCATCGAAGTGCTTTGCGGCAAGCGTTGCAAGCGAAAAAATGCGCAAATGCTCAAAAGCGAGTATGACGAGCGGACGAAAGGCGTTGGTTACGAGCAAAAATACAAAACAGAATATATGTATTGGTATAATCGGCTGAAAAATTTTGATAAAAATAGCGCGGAATACAAGGCGTTTCGGGCTTTTTGCAGTAAAGCCGTCGCTATGAAAAAGCAGGTGAAATCAAAGGAAATTGCTGAGCAGGATTTTTTGAATTGGTTGTATCCGCAACGAAATGTTGTTGACGAATTGGTCGGTTTGACGGTTTATTCGCGCAAAGAAAAACGGCGGCGAAATCGCGGCGGCAAGGTTTTTGACGAGTTGAAAATTCAATACCAAAATCACAAACTCTACGAAAAATGGCTTAAATACGCGGAAATCGTGGCGGAAAATTATTATAGTGATGTGTTTGATTTCAAGGATTTTGAGTATATGATACAGATGAGAGTGTTCATCGTAGACCCAAAATTGTTGATGGATAGGGTGAGGGAAGGGAAAAAAATATCCCTCAAGGATTTGAGGGATAGTGAGTGATGTGCTTGAATTTAAGTTGTTTTGCCGTTTAATCTGCAATCCTCGCCATAGCAAACGCAATTTCCGCGCGAGTTGCTAACGCTTGCGGAGCAATGGTTTCGTTCGCTCGTAAGCGCAAAACTTCATTTCCAACCGCCCAAGTTACGGCGTTTGCCGCCCAATATGAGATAGTTTCCGTGTCTGTAAGCGATAGAACATTGTCAACATTCGCCGAACCCTCGAACCGCCATAAAATCGCCGCCGTTTGCTCGCGAGTGATTTCAACATTCGGCGCAAATTCCGTGTCCGAAACGCCGAGAACGATTCCATTTTCAGCCGCCCAACTTACGGCTTCGGCGTACCAAGTTCCACTTGCGACATCGGTGAATTGGTTTGTGCCGTTCGCCGTTGGTTCGCCAACTAATCGGTGTAAAATCGTTACCGCCATCGCTCTCGTTGTCGGCGAGTTCGGCGCGAATTCGGTTGCTGAAACGCCTTGCATTAGGTCGTTTGTTGCAACAAATCCAACGTAATTGTAGAACCAATCGCTTGAGTTTACATCAACGAACGGATTTTCCCATTCGGTTGGGTAGTCAGCTCCGCTGTTCTGCGATGGTTCATCACGCTCGTTCGGATTGAGCGGTGAAGTGTCTACGCTGAAGTTGCTACCGCCGCCTGTTTGTCTTGTAAATCTTACCTCTAATATTTCGCTATCTTCCATATAGTTAGCAACCGCTATCGCTCGTATCGTTGTCGTTGCTGTCAGTCTAATCGGCGCGGTGAACGGCGTACTTGCAGTTGTCGGCTCGCTTTCGTCCGTGGTGAAATAAATTGTCGCGCCGTCCGTTTCGGTTTCAAGCGTAACATTTACGCTGTTTGAGAACGTACGGTTAGCAGGCGTTGCTGTTGGTGTTGCGACTT
>Ga0123355_10021855_pt1 | contig 10250 bp, 12 predicted proteins | sample TergutEmb28metaG_3_FD_89872 | JGI IMG/M metagenome (GOLD analysis project Ga0123355, IMG submission 89872) | Embiratermes neotenicus P1 segment gut microbial communities from Petit-Saut dam, French Guiana - Emb289 P1 | ecosystem: Host-associated > Arthropoda: Insects > Digestive system > Gut ... | reverse complement strand
GGCATGATTTTGGGCGAAGACGGCCAAAAGATGAGCAAATCCCGCGGCAACGTCGTGAACCCCGATGACATTATCAACCAATACGGCGCAGATACACTGCGACTGTATGAGATGTTCATTGGCGATTTTGAAAAAACTGCGCCATGGAACTCCACTGCAATCAAGGGCTGCCGCAGATTTTTGGATAGAGTTTGGAGCCTGCAGAGCTGCATCCAGGGCACCGAAATACGTGCAGCGCTCGAAGGCGAATTTCACCGTACCATCAAAAAAGTTTCACACGACACCGAAAATTTAAAGCACAACACCGCGATTGCAAGTTTGATGAGTTTGCTCAATTCCATCACAGAATCTGGCCACGCGACACGTAACGAGCTAAAAACTCTGCTGGTGCTGCTCAACCCATTTGCACCGCACATGACGGAAGAAATGTGGGAAGCACTTAAGTTTGGCGATTGTGTCACAGACCAGAAATGGCCGGTGTTCGACGAAAGCAAGTGCGTGGAATCGACAGTCGAGATCGCTGTGCAGGTGAACGGTAAAATCAAAGCCAGATTGAACGTAGCGGCTGATATCACGCAAGACCAAGCGCTCGCCCTTGCAAAAGCAGACGAAGCCGTGGCCGACGCAATTTCGGGCAAAACCATCCTAAAAGAGCTATATGTCGCTGGGCGGCTGATTAATATTGTAGTCAAATAGGAGGAGTTCGCATGGAAGAGATCACCCAAGCCAACCAAACTGATCTGCAAGAAGTCAAGCATGTAAAATTCGGCGAACAAATGGCATTTAATTTTTCTGCTATGTTTCGTGATATGTCCTATGCCCTGCTCAATCAGTTTCACACTTATTGGGTGAATATTTTAGGGTATAGCACCACCCACATGGCTGCGCTGCAATGGACCAAGCAAGTATGGGACGGCATCACGGACCCCGCCGTTGGCGCTTATTTCGATCGGCAAACTTATACCACCGAAAAAGCACGGCGATATTTTAAAACCACAGCGCTCCCCATTGCGATTTTACTTGTGGCGATCTTTATCCCTATTCGCTTTACGGCAAACGAAACCCTCAACCTCTGGATTCATATGGGTTTTATTTTGCTTTGCTATTTGCCGCTTGACCCTATGCATTCGCTCAACGGCACAGCGTTCATGAGTTATTATAATTCCATCACACCAAATATTGGGGAGCGCAGCAGAGTCATCGCGCGATCGCGCTTGTTTTCCACGCTTGGCAGTGCCGCGGTTGGCGGCATTCCCATGATGTTTGGCTGGTTCACGAGCGGACCCGAAGATGTTGCGGGCAGAACACGGGTGTTCTTGATCGCCACAATTGTGGTCGGGGTTGCATTTATAGCATATAACCTGCTTATGTATGGCAAAGTAAAAGAGCGTATTGTTTCACCACCGCAAGAAGAACGGCAAGGTTTCCGCACAATTTTCAACAGCCTGTTCAGCAACAAGCTATTTTTGGTTTTGGTGGCAATGAACACCATCCGGGGCATCATCAACCGCGGTGCCACCGACCAATGGCTGTTTGAATATAACATCGGCGACATCAGCTGGAGCGGCTATGTTGGCCTAATCGGCGGGTTGCCTGCCATTTTGGCAGTCACCTGGGTGTGGCCCAAGCTTTGCGACCATTTCGAAAAACGCAGCATTGTCATTGGCTGCCAAGCAAGCCGGCTGATCATTCGCGGGCTTTATTTGTTCATTGGCATGCAGCCGGGCGTACTGAATCTTACAGGTGTAAACACTGGCCTTTGGGCAAAAGTTTTTGTGTCTGTTGTGGCATTCCTCCACGAAGTTCCAAATAACATTCAGGGGCAGATGTATTGGTCGCTGATTGCAGACAGCGTCGATTATGGCGAATGGACCTCCGGCAAACGTAACGATGGCATGATATACACCATGGAAGGCCTGATGAATAAAATCATTGGCTCGGTCGGTGCGCTCTCTACAGGGCTAATACTGAGTTTCATCGACTTTCAGCCGCAAGCACCAACCCAAAGCGCACGCACCATGCGCGGGCTGTTCACCGTGCCGCTTGGCATCGAATTATTAAGCATTGCATGCTCAACGATTCCGTTTTTCTTCTGGAAGCTCACGCGTGCAGAACACGCAAAAATGGTTGAAGAGATCAAGGCACGCAATATAGAGACCGAAAAGAACGAACTCGCAGCAACGTTATAGCAAGCATCCCGTTTTTTTCTGCATACCATGTGTACCAAACCCCTGCCTTCCGCATATGATAGGAACAGGCAGGGGTTTTCCCTTGCTTTGGGAGCGAAGATTCGCAGACGAAATAACACTTTTGGTGGCAGCGCTGCGCTGCCCGGGGATAGCCTTAAGTATCGGCGGCACCAGCCCGTCTTTCGCCTGCTTTTATAAAAACGTGCAGGCAGCGCACTAAGCTGCCCTGCCTGCCGTGTCTGAAGCGCTCCCCGGGGGGTCAACATATCCGGTGCTGCTGCCTGGCCCCGCAGCGGCGGCACCGGACGCTCGCGCGACCTCCAAAATCATACTGAAAATTTTATTTGGAGGAGTCCCTTATGTCATGTTGTAAACCCTGCTGCGGCCGCACGGAACAAAACCCCATCAACGTAAGCTTCCGCGTGCTTGATAACGACGGTTGCCCCGTTGCCGGCGCTGTGTTCCGCCTGCAAACAGATGCAGAAAACGGCCAATACACCAATGCAATGTCAAACCGCAATGGCACCGTTACGTTTCAAAACATTTGCCCTGGCACCTACTTCCTGTCTCAAATCGCCACAGCATACGGCCACGAATTCGATGACGAAGCCGAACCCTTCGTTGTCACTGTTTCACGCAATGGCGCAATCAAAATCGACGGCATCGCGCTGTATTGCTTCAACGTGTTTAACCCGCGCGAAGAAGGTCTTTCGCGCACCCCTGATGCGCCTACAATTAACGCCGTAGCCGAAGGTGCTGTCACCATCAGCGGCACCGGCGAACCCTGCTGCAAAGTAGAGGTATTCTTCCCGCGCTGCAAATTCTGCGTAACGTGCGTGAACCGTGACGGCAGTTGGATCATCGACGTACCGCAACACATTACGCTAGAAGAAGGCAATGTAATCACTGCAGAGCTTGTGTGTGATTGCCGGCCGCGCTCCGCACCTGGTGAAGTAATCGTTGGTGCCGAGGCCGAAGAAGGCGACGATGACGAAAATGGCGAAGACGGAATCATAGAAGCCATTATTCCCTTTACAATTTTAGGCGAACGATGCCACTAAGCAATAAAAATCCACGGGTAGCCAATTGGCTGCCCGTTATTTTTTTCGCTTATCGTAAAAATATAGAACCAATAAGGTAATCGCTCCAGCCAAGCATAAAACACCCATAACCAAGCATACTGTATTTTGCATTTGCTTTTCTCCTTTATGTTTTATTATTGTATCATATTTTATCATATATTAGTGCTTTTTGTCAAGCTATAATATGTTTGAGGTGAAACACATGAAAGACAATAAACTGATCGTTCGCAGGGGCGAAGACGGGCACAGGATGTTTTCAGTTAGAATGAAGGAAAGCATTGCTGAACAGCTTGACGAAATAGCCGCAAAATCAAACCGATCGCGCAATGAACTAATCAATATATTTATGGAATTTGCAATAAAAAATTGTGTGATCGAAGATTAGCAGCAAAAAAAGGGGCAGCCATTTGGCCGCCCCTTTTTTATAGATTATTATTTTTTTCGCGCAGCATCAAACTTCGCCATGCCATCCGCATCAAAAATCTTTGCCGCTGCTTTGCAGATGTTGAGCGACAGCGCCATACAATCGATATCCACGTTGTCCGCGGTGTCTTCGCGGGAATGGTAATAGCGCTTGGCTTCATGGCTCACACCCGTAAACCCGCTTGCGCGCAGGCCAAGGCGGCTAAATGCTTCGGCATCAATCGCGCCGGGGTAAATTTCGGTGTCGGGCATATCTGTTCCGCAAGCCTTCGCCGCATCATGAATCAAATCACCCACAGCTTTGTCGTTTTTCACCGTTCCCGTGCATCCAAAATTGCACACGCGCAACTCCTCAATTTCGCGCATGGTGTCTAACGCAATAAAAACTGTTTCAACATTTGGGTCACTAAGCATTGCCATATTCATTTTGGCAAAGGCGCGCGCACCGCGCAGGCCGCATTCTTCGCTGCCCGAAAGCAAGCAACCCACTTCAGTGTGCTCAAATCGTTCATCATTTTCATGCATTTCTTTCAGCACTGCCATTGCGATATAGTTCGCACTTAAGTTATCGTTCGCACCATCACAAACCACCTTGCGATTGATAAAAAACAGCATGCAGACACTTGGAATAATCAGCACCAGCATCGCCAAACTCAGCCAAAACCAACCACCCTCCCAACGGGAGGTGAACGCTGGCATAAACAGCCCAAACTCTGCGCGCATCATAAGGAAATCAACAGTATAAATTAAATTAAGAATCCCGGCCACCAAGCTGGTAAACAATGCCAGCGCCGCACCAACCATCATCGTGCCCAACAGCGGCGCGCCGCCAAGGTATGACCAAGTCCATTCATGCGCAACATCGGTGTGCCCGCCAAAGATGATGCGGCGCTTCACTTCACCCGATGGCTTGCGTGTGGCATACACATTGCGGCTGACGCGCTTGGGGAACAGGAAATCCACATAGCTGCGATAAAACAAAAATTGGAACAAAAACAACGTAAGCGCAAGCACCGGCAAAATTGCACCAATGATAGCTAGAACAACATTGCTGCCGCTCACCCAAAACAATGCCATGGCAGCAAACACCAACACCATCGCCATGGGAATCCAGCCCATGAACGCGCCGGGATGCACATCAAAATCCTGCATCACAACTTCATCGGCATAACCCTCAAGCTCCTGCTTGAAAAATTCCTGCGCATCGCGCTCACTTTGTGTGCCGGGCAAACGCCGTTTATATGTCTCACACACATGGCGGATACCGCCCAGAATATAATTTTTTGTCGGCTGGGCAATGTTCAAATTTGCGTTTTCACGACTGCATTTTGGTCTTGGCATATGGCTCCCCCTAAATAACTCATTCTATTCTATATTAACTATACTATATCTTCGTCATCAGCGCAATTGGAATTATCCACAAAATTGATGCGATAATTTTAGCTATTGTGCACAGCAAATGGACTTCTGCCTTTCTCAGCTTTGGTCGGGTAACCGAAATCGCCCAAAAGGCGTTGACGTATGCAAAAAATGTGATATAATGAAAGATAGAAGCAAATAAGTAAGTAGGGGTAAGGCAATTATGTATTCAAAAGATGTAACCGTGCAAAACCATGTTGGGCTGCATGCGCGCCCAGCCACCTTTTTTATTCAAAAAGCCAATGAGTTCAAGTCTTCCATTTGGGTAGAGCGTGATGACCGCCGCGTAAACGCAAAAAGCTTGCTCGGCGTGCTTTCACTTGGCATCGTTGGCGGCACCGACATCCGCATTCTTGCCGGTGGGGCTGACGAAGAATCTGCAGTGGAAGAGCTGGTGCGTTTGGTTGAAAGCGGCTTTGCGGAACAATAATCATTCAAAAAAATAACCCTCTGCGTTGCAGGGGGATTTTTTTGTGTCCTTGACAATTTTCGCAAATGTATGTATAATGAATCAATAAATTTTTTAAAGGAGGATTTTCATATGAAAAAGCTATTCGCAATCGCCTTGACATTGGTTCTTACATTCGGAGGCATCGCTGCTTTGAGAGTGAATGCCGCGGCGCAAGAGGCATATTCGCTTGAGGCAGATATGCAGGTTGTTGTCGAGCTTATTCCCAACGATGCCGCTGCACCGGATGTGCATGGATTTGTCGCACCTGAGCCGCACATCCTCTTTTTTTCTCCCAACTCTGTTTCAATCCCTGATGGCACCACGCTTCGAGTCGACGTTAGAATTCCGAGCGATATTCCTCTGGTATGGAGTTCCCGCAACCGCAATATCGCAACCGTTTCCCAACGCGGCGTGATCACAGCCCGAAGCCCTGGCACCACCACTATCACCATGGCAACAGCCGATGGCTGGCACAGCGCAAACCTGCGCGTCACTGTGCTTCCAACGATTTTTTCCACAAGCGTTCCAGCCAACACCGTCTCATGGCTGATGTTCTTTTTGGGCTTTGGCTGGATCTGGATGTGGTTTATCTAGGCGCTAGACAATTTTAATTGACGAAAGGGAAGCTGCATGAAACACACAAAGCGTATATTGTCAATTCTTTTAGTATTGGCTCTCGCTCTTGGGGGCATGGCTATGCTGGGCACAAATATCGCCGCGCAGGGGGCCGCCGAGGCATATCGCTTCCCCATGATCGTTGCGTTCCAAATCCTCCATTCCAGCGTCACAATCCCCGACGGTGCTTCGCAGCAGCTAAGATCACAAGTTGCAACCTCGCCGCCCAACCAAAACGTCCCCGTAACATGGAGTTCCAGCAACCGCAGTGTTGTAACCGTAAGCTCCGGCGGGCGCATCACCGCCCGAAGCCCCGGCACCGCAACCATTACCATGCGCGTTACCGCCGAACCCGGCATCAGCTCCAGCGTACGCGTTACCGTGCTGCCCACAATTTTTTCCACTTATTTTCCGGCCAGCACTGCCTCCTGGTTGCTGTTCTTTTTTGGCTTTGGCTGGATTTGGATGTGGTTTGTAGACTTCAGATATTAAATTGCTCAGATATAAATTTCCACCGAAGCTTGATGGCTCCGGTGGTTTTGTTTATACTAAAATTATGGTCCAATTCTAACTACGCCAAGGTGCACGCCGTTCATCGGGATCGCTAGCGTACCGTTTGCGCCGCCAACAGCAGCCGAGGCATTGTCAACTGCGGCAATCAAATTCGTATTGGCACACAAATGCACAATGACTGAGCGCTCAAAACTGTCTTGCACATTCGCAATCACATCTTTTTCAACAACGGATTCGGGAAGCAATACGCCATTGGCTTTGATAAAGAAAGTAAGGCGGGTGGAAGCATCAAAGCTAAAATTCCCAAAGAAAGTAAGTTCATATGTGCCAGTGCACATGATATTCAGTGTGCTATTGCCCGTAAATCCAACGTTTTGCAGCGGCAACGGTGCATCCATTTCAAGCGTAGTGCCCAATGTACCAGCACTAATATCGACCATTTGCGGGCCTGAGCGATACATACCGCCAAACACAGCGCTGCAATCAAGCCATGGGTTGCACGGGCAGCAAGCATGGTCAGGCGGGCAACCATTGCCATTGCCGCTGCAGTTGGGCGGGCAGGTTGTGCTGCTGCTGCACCCACCAGCGCAGCAATTTCCGCCCGGCGGGCCGCATTTGGACGGCCAGCTACCGTTCGGGGGGCAAGGGCCGTTTCCCGGCGGGCAGCAACTGGATGAGCAATTGCCGCCCGGCGGGCAGGGACCTATCGGCGGAAACGTTGGCCAGCAAGTGGAGGGGCCGCAAGGGCTACAACCGGGGGAACAATTTCCGCCGCCGGGCGGGCACCAGCCCGGGGGGCAGCTTCCACCTCCAGGCGGGCAATTTCCGCCGCCGGGCGGGCACCAACCGGGCGGGCACCAGCCAGGGGGACAACTTCCGCCGCCGGGCGGGCAATTTCCGCTGCCGGGCGGGCACCAACCGGGCGGGCACCAGCCAGGAGAACAATTTCCGCCGCCGGGCGGGCACCAGCCGGGCGGGCACCAACCGGGAGAACAATTTCCGCCGCCGGGCGGGCACCAACCGGGGGGACACCAAGGCGGGCGTGTTGTTGAACAACTATTGGGTGGGCATTTTATTATACAGCCGTTTGGAAGCAACGTTGTGGTAGTACCGCTGCCCCAGCTACCGTTCCAACCGTTAGAAAAAGGGTTAAACATATATATCATCTTCCGTTCAAATTAGGTATTATGTGCCGGAGAAAAGAATCGATTCCCTTGACCCCTGCCTCCTAACCTCTGGCCTCAAAATGGGCCGGTCATGCTATCATATGCAAACTGCACGGCATAGTGTTCGCAAAATTTTTTGCAGCACCAGGGTGTATCGCGGCACTTTTTTGGCCACAATATATATGGTTCTTATAATACGAATGCGGGGGAAATTGCTATGATCAAAGGCGTAAACCACAGAATAATTGAAGTGATGGAAAGCGAATGCGAATATTTTGAGCGCGTGCTGTTTTTTGTCAAACCAGAGTATTCGGCGTTGAGTGAAGGCACCTTGCGTGACCGGGCGCGTGCCGTAGCGCAAAACTGCTCAGCTCCCCCTCCCAGCAAAATTGCACAAAATCGAAGAAAAACTGTTATGGCTCTTGCCGGCGCTATGGCATTTGGTGCAATGATTGCAACAATCATTGTATTGGTCTTATAAGCGGGGCATCTTGCCCGCAACATATAAAAACACTTGCAATTAAGCTCGTCCTGTGCTAAAATATTGGTACCATATGAATCTTAGCAGAATACCATGCATTAAAGCATAAAAAATGAAAGGAACTTAGTTATGGCAGAATTTACGTATGAAGTTGTGGAAGAGCTTGGCGTACTTAGTGAAACCCCGCGCGGTTGGACAAAAGAGCTTAATCTTATCAGCTGGAACGGGCGCGAGCCAAAATATGATATTCGCGAATGGGCACCTGAACGCGAAAAAATGGGCAAAGGCGTTACACTCAGCGGCGACGAAACCGCTGCACTGAAAACACTATTGCAAAACATTGATTTTGACGCAATGGATATGGAGTAACCCTTTTTTGAAGCAAAAGCAGATATCAAAAAACAAATGGATACGCATCATTGCTACTTATATCGTTGTGGGCGGAATGGTCGCAATTTTTCTATTCGATATTACAGCAGTGTTGCTTCGCAACCGGCTGGAAAGACAAATCCCTGTTGCACCCGAAACCCTTGAAAGCGACGGAGATTCTACGCGTTTTCATTTTTTAAATGTGTATAACGGCGATAGCATTTTGCTTGAAAGCCGCGGCCAGTTTGCACTGATCGACAGCGGCTGGGGCAGCGACAATCCCATTGAGGCTGTGCGCCGCCCCGGCACTGAACAACGCGTATTAGACTATCTTGCGCGAACAGCCATGAACGAAGACGGCATCATTCACCTGGATTTTGTGTTGGCCACACACTATCACTACGATCACGTGGGCGGCTTTCCGCTGATTTTAAACGATCCCCGCGTGCTTGTTGACCGCGTTTTTCTGCCCGCACGGCCAGAAAACGAACTCGTGCGTTGGTATGTGCCTGTTTTTCGGCAACGCATCGAGGAAATTGCACTTACGCGCGGCTTTGAAGTGATTGAAACACTGCCAACCGAAGCATTTTATCTAGGCGATATGCGCGTGCAATTTTTAAATACTGAGCACTCGCCGCTGCGCTCTGAAAACAACAATTCTATTGTTACATTGGCAGAGCTTGATGACTTTCGCGCACTGTTGCCCGGTGATATTTTTGCCGACCTTGAGCGTGAAATCGCCCGGCAAATCGGCCCAATTGATTTACTGCAGCTGCCGCACCATGGCTACACATTAAGTAGTTCGGCCTATTTTTTGCGCACGCTGCGGCCAAGCCTTGCAATTGTATCAAATTTCGAGGGACGCGTATATCCAAATGTGATGTGGAACCTTACATTTTTGCGTATTCCATACTTATCAACAGTTACAAATAACGGAATCATCGTCACCGTTGTCGAAAACTGCCAATTTTTAGTGAATGGTGGCCTGCATCTGTCATAAAATGCTCGAAATCATACCCAAAAAGGGGAAATTCCCTATTGTTGGTGGATAACTCGGTGGATAATGTGGATAACATTTCGGGCGAATCGCCGAAAATTCACCTCTTATGTAGTAAATATTTGGCAAATTAACTTCGCCTTTTACCCATTTACTGGAGGAAAGTCATTGTATGAACACAATTCATTGTGCAAAAGTGTCAAAAATTATTTTCGCGCAGCAAATCGTTGAAGTCGCCGATTTTGAAACTCGCTATCCGGTACGCAAGCTGCCCGAAGGCGCCGCAGTCACTCGTTTTGCGCCAAGCCCCACAGGTTATATGCACATTGGCAACGTGCTAGGTGCCTTTGTGGATCGGTTGCTGGCTGACCAAACCGGCGGCGTCTTTTTTTTGCGCCTGGAAGACACGGATAAAAAGCGCGAAATTGAAGACGGTGCAGCTGCAATCATTGACGGCCTTGCCGCTGTAGGGCTTACGCTAGACGAAGGCGTCAACAACCAGGGCGAATATGGGCCCTACACACAAAGCCTGAGCCGTGATATAT
>Ga0123355_10021854_pt1 | contig 10250 bp, 6 predicted proteins | sample TergutEmb28metaG_3_FD_89872 | JGI IMG/M metagenome (GOLD analysis project Ga0123355, IMG submission 89872) | Embiratermes neotenicus P1 segment gut microbial communities from Petit-Saut dam, French Guiana - Emb289 P1 | ecosystem: Host-associated > Arthropoda: Insects > Digestive system > Gut ... | reverse complement strand
GGGGTGGTCTTTGGGGGCGAGAGAAAAGAGCACCACCCCGCCACTTCGTGGCACCCCTCCAAGGAGGGGAATCTTCACAGGAAGCTTAGAGCATCCCTGAAAATCATTAGTAACACCCCAGCATACCAGAAAGCTAGCGTATTGTTCATGATTTTGCCAACTGAATGCTCATTTCACAAAACAATCGGTTCGGCCGACCGCTAAAAGTCTCACAGTGAGACTTTTATTTTAAAATTACGTTTTTTAAGAGTGCTGCTTCCTGAAATAAATCCAGGAAGCAGCAATGACGGATAAGTCTATTAAATATTCAAACCTCGGACAAACCATTCATATCGCCTGATTGCACCGAACAACTCGGCATCTGCGGATTGTACTCTGATTTCTTGCAAACTCACTTCACTCTGCGCTTGCAGAAGATCAACTCTTGAAACCATACCGCGGTCAAACCTTCTTTGCGTCTCAGCTAAAGTCTGCTCCAGTATTTCCAGTTGCTCTTCGGCAAGTTCGAGATTTCTCAACCTGTCGGTTATCGCCCTACTCAAACTCTCATGCCGCTGTGGAAGCGCCCTCTCTTCACTTTCAAGTGTATTTCTGGCTATGGCTTCCTGCCGTCTGGCTCTTTCGCCGCCCTGACGCGCTTGCTCATCCATATCAATTCTTGCGATGTTTATTACAGAATTGCTGCCCCTTGCTGCCCGCAAATCCGAGGCGGTGTCTCGTGATGCGAGAAAGTCTCTGTCAGCATCGGGCAAAGACCCTATTTGTAACGGAGCATTAAAATCTCTTCCCAGCATCAGATTTATTTGACCCTTGAGGTTGTTGAGTTCATTTTCCATGCTTGTTATGCCAGCTTCAAGCTGTGTACGGGTGGCTCTGACGCTTTGCAAAGCACGAGCAGTTACATGCCCTACCGCATGGCGGCGCTCCATTATTTCGATGTTTCTGTCCAAGCTCTCCAGGCTCTCTTGAGTCTGCTGCATCTGGCGTGTGAGCGTATGGTAAGCCAAATACATGCTTTCCACACCCCAGATTATTTGCCTGTTGGCATTTTGAATTTGCATGACTCCTCTGCTCACCGAGTTGCGCACAGGGTCACTGAACGCCTGATCAAGCTGTGCTGACATTTGCATGATATCACGCTCAGTTGATGCAATATCGTTTCTCAGCGACATGATAATGCCATCCCTGACCGGGTCGGGTTCCGAGGTCTCAATTGCCATAATTTGAGCGAGCACTGCACTTGTTTGAGCTTGCATTGCAATAAGTGCGGTTTGCCCGTCTATCAGAGCATTTGTCATCGCAGGAGTCCCGACCATGTCGTTGAGCCCCTGCTCATTGATGGTGTTGTTTCTTATCACAGGATTATTTCGCCGAACTTGCTGTTCTATGTCGGCATGATTTAGCCTGAGTGTGCTCTGGTTTTGCACAGCATTAGCACTTGCAGGCTCGGCAAACATCATTGCACCGGTGAAAACCAAGCAAAATATGAGCATGAGTGAGATTATTCGTTTCATTGTGATACCTCCAAGGTAGTTTGAATTTCATTTGTCTTTTTGAATTAGTGCTGCTCAGTAGCCAATCCGGACACTCCACTTTTCTTCATTTTCAATTTCTTGCGTATATTGTGTAGTGTCAGGTATAACACAGGAATAAGTATGAGTGTAATCATTGACGAAAATGACAACCCAAAAACTATGACAGCACCCAGCGGTCTTTGCATTTCTGCACCTTCCGCAGCGGCAAACATCATTGGCATGAGACCTATAACGGTTGTGAGCGTCGTCATCAGAATCGGACGCAATCGCACAGGGCCTGCAAACAGTATCGCATCATAGGTACTCATCCCTTCTTTACGTTTGGTGTTGATAAAGTCAACAAGCATAATACCGTTGTTTATAACTATACCCATGAGCAGTATCAGCCCTATAAAGGATACCACGCTTATATTATCACCCATCAGGAATATCCCAAACAGCCCCGCAGTCCACGCGATGGGAATCGAGAAAAGAATCGTTGCAGGATATGCTATCGACTCAAATTGCGAAGCCATTACCATATACAATAACACAAATCCAAGAAGTATTGCAATTGCCAACGCTTCAAACGACTCCATCATCATCGCAAACATCCCACCGAATTCATATGTTATGCCGGGCGGCATATTGAAATCGTCAAGCAACGCGCTTATTTGACCGGAAATCGTGTTGAGATCTGTATCAACAAATTCTGCCCTGATGGTTATGTATCTTCTTTGGTTTTGCTTCGTTATTGACGTGGGGCCTTCTTCTTCTATTATATCTGCAACTTCCGAAAGAGGGATGGAGTTTCCACGTGGGGTCATCAGCATAAGGTTGTGCAAGTCAGAAATATAAGTGAGCCGGTCTTGCTCAAAGCTCATCACAACATCAACCTCGCCGCCATCGACCCTAAATCTGGTCACAGTCATACCGCTGATTGCCATATTGACAGTACTTGCTACACTTGCCGCCTGCAAACCATGATGATTCGCCCTGCTTCTGTCCACTTGCACACGTGCGGTCGGATACCCTTCCTGATGCGAGCTGGATGCGTTGCGTATCTCAGGCAAGGTGGATATCAGTGAAACGATTTGGCTTCCTGTTTCAGCCAGAAGCTCAACATCATTTCCGAAAAGGTCAAAGCTTATCGCGTTGCCGCCTCCGCCGCCCATCATCATATCCCCTACAGCATTTACCGTGTATTCCACACCAGGCAACAGGCCTATCCGATCCCGCATATCTTCCATAACGACTTCGATTGGGGCGCGATGTTGACTATCTACTAAAGTGATATTTATCGAGGAATTGTTAGACCCCGACGCGCCCATACCAAAGATGCCGCCTCCGCCGCCAACTCTGACAGATATGTCTTGTATCACTTCCATACCGTCGATGCGCTCCAGCACATCTTCGGTTGCCTGCGAAATTTCTTCAAGCAGCCCACCTCGGGGCGTGTTTACCGAAATCCTCACCTGTCCTTGATCCATTTCGGCCATAAATTCCATACCCATGAAGCCTATGACTGAGCCTGAGCCTATAAGAAACAGCAGAAACAACCCAGCAACAGCCTTTTTGTGGCCAAGCGCCCACTTCAACACGCGTGAATACCAGTCTCTAAAGCGGTTGTATCCACCGTCCCAACGCTCCCATGCTCTACGGGCGGCATGTGCTTTCTTGTCCGGGTCACGTTTTTTAAGAAATTTGGAGCAAGCCATCGGCACAAAAGTAAGCGAGACTATGAGCGATGACAGCAACGTGAATGATATAATCATCCCCAATTGTCCAAACATTTCGCCCGCTATACCGCCAACAAAGAGAACCGGTATAAATACAGCAATGGTTGTCAACGTAGAAACCGTGATTGCCATACTTACTTCCCTTGCCCCTTTTCTGGCCGCTTCCTTGGGTTCTATCCCTTGCTCTACGTATCTGGTTATACTTTCAAGCACGACTATGGCATTATCTATGAGTATACCAACGCTTATAACAAGCGCGTTCAAAGTGACCATATTAAGGGTCATGTCCGTAAAGTGCATCAGTGCAAGGCTTGCGATAAGCGCAACAGGTATAGATACGCCGATAATCAGAGGTGAGCGGAAGTTTCCGAGAAATAATAGCAACACCAAAATTGCAAGCCCCGTTGCCTGCAACACAGTCACCCAAACATTATTTATTGAAGCTCTTATAAACTCCGCACTGTCCTCTATGATAATGAAATTGAGCTCCGGATGCTCTATCCTCAGACGCTCTATTTCAGCGTTGATGAGATCTGACACTTCAACCGTATTGGCTATAGATGTTTTTGAAATTGTCATTGTTATGCCTTGGAGCCCATTGATCACAGAATAAGACGTAACCTCACGAAACCCATCTGTGACAGTCGCAACATCCGAGAGTCTTATGCTCGCCCCTCTTGGGGTCGTCAACGGCATATCGGCAATCTCTTCAACGCTTTGGAACTCACCAGTTGTCCTGACTTGCAGTTCCACTTCCCCCTGCATGAGCATACCGCCGGGTCTGTTGATATTTTCAGATGAAAGCACACCGGCAATTTGCTGTGAGGCAATCCCATAACTTATCAGCTTGTCTGGATGCAACTCAACGTTTATGATACGTTCCATTCCTCCGCTGAGACTGACTGAGCCGACCCCATCGAGTTGCTCCATACGAAGCACAACATAGTCATCGACCATATCTTTCAGCGTGACCATATCAAATTCGCCTGTAATACCAATTGTAAACCCGGTCATCATGTTAGGGTCTATCTGCATAACCCTTGGCTCAACACCGTCAGGAAGCGCCCGCCTGAACATGTCTATATTTTCTCGCATACGCAAGGCTGCAAAGTCCATATCCGTGCCTTCGGCAAACTCTAAAATAATTACCGATGACCCACTTGAAGATGTCGTAGTGATCGTTTGAAGATTACTTACTGTGCTCAGCGCCATTTCAAGCGGCCGGGTAACCAAATTCTCCACTTCTTCCGGGCCTGCTCCGTCATATTGCGCGATAACCACTGCGATGCCAAGATTGATTTCTGGCATCAAGGCTTGTCTTAGGTTTGTCAGTGCGATTACGCCAAGAATGACTACAATCAGCGTGAGCATGACCGTTGTCACCGGGCGTCTTATAGATATTTCAGGCAGACTCAAGTTTACTCACCCCCGCTTTCAACAATGTGAATAGGTGAGCCGTCCCGGACAAAGGTTTGACCCCTTACTATGAGCATATCACCTGCGGTTATGCCGCTTAATATCTCGATTTCCGCACCGCTGTCTATACCAACGGTAACTTCACGCCTGACTGCTTGCTGATCTATAGCAAGATATACTATTGTGCTGCCATCATCAAGAATTACGGCGCTTCTTGGAATAACTAATGTATTTTCAGCTTCATCCCGAACAAAAAAGGCTTCCGCAAACATGCCCGGTCTTAGTAGTCCCGCCCTATTGTCCATTTCGATTTCAACACTGAATGTTTGTGTCATGGGATCTGCCGTCGGGCTAACCGTCACAACCTCGCCTATAAGCGGCGTGTCTGCGGCTGCCGATATATTCGCACGCACTTGCTGTCCGTTTTGGATTCTGTTGACAATGGTTTCGGTTACATTGACATGCACCAAAACTGTATCAATACTTACTATTGTAAATGGTGCAACATTGGGCAGTAGCATCGCCCGTGGCTCAACACCACGCGAGCTAATTACACCCGAGATCGGCGCTGTGATCACTGCGTCACCCAGTCTTTCTTCGGCTGCTTCGAGATTAACAACCAGACTTTCACGCTGCGCCTGAGCTTGCGCAAGGCCATCTTGCGCCCGGCGCTGGTTTTCCGCGCGTACATTCTCAGATATTATTCTATAGCTCTCGTTCGCTTGGGTCACACCATTTCTGGCTTGTTCAAATGATGCCTCTGCCATTTCAAGCGCAGATAAAGCCTGCTCAAGCATTATCGCAGCATTTGTCGCACCCGACTGAGCTTGATCAAACTGAGCCTGAGATATATCTCCAAACTCCAGCAACAGAGTCATGTTTTCAAGATTTGCCGCTGCATCGTCCCTTGCTATTTCTGCCTGCAAGATTGCCAGAATGCGCTGTTCTATTGCAAGTTCGGCCTGCTGTACACCTGCCTGTGCTTGCAACATGGCAGTTTCTGCTTGCAGTATCTGCGCTTGCACTGCACTGCCGCCTGCAAGCGCCACTCCGGTGCGCGCTGCATTCACAGCAGCATCGGCCGTTTCAAGCTGTGCGTTAATCGCTCGGATATTTGTTTGGATATCTGCTTGATCCATCGTAAACAAAACATCTCCGGCATTTACAAAGTCGCCTACGTTTACCATTACCTCATCGACCGTGCCTTGCAACCTGCTCATAACGGCGATTTGTGCCGAAGCTCTAACTTGACCGGTAAAGGACAGCTCTGTTCTTATGCTGCCTGTTTGAACCGGCTCTATGTTGACTGCTATAAGCCGTTCTGTCGTTGGCTCATCCGCTGCATCATTCGCTGCATCATTGCCGTCGGCACGGACAAAATGACAGGCGGCAAGCGCCAGAATTAGTGCAGCGGTCAAAACAATTGCGAGTATTATGATTTTTACACCGCGTTGACTTTGCGTTTTTTCCATTATATTTTAATCCTCCGTGGGTTATATTTCAGACTTGCCACCTCAGTGTTGCGGCTCGGAAGTTGCTTTTAAAATTTATCGAAAGTTCTTTTGCCACATATAATATAATACAAACGCCAACTAAACTTAAACAAATCGTGAATCTTTGGTGCATTTTTATGAGAAAATAACGACCCATCTGCCCTTTAAAACAGATGAGTCGCACTCCTAAAATATGTCCACCACTATCTCCGGCGTTGCGACAACGCAATGAGCCTTATGAGCTGCGCCAAAGACACTGCAAGCGCCCCCACATAAGTGAGTGCAGCGGCGGTCAAAACCTTTCTTGATGCCGGAACTTCTTCCCTTGACAGAAGCGCCGAATCCTCAAGTATCCTTAACGCCCTGCTTGAAGCATTAAATTCAACCGGCAGCGTTATCAGCTGGAATAAGACTACAGCGCCAAAAAGGAGTATGCCTATGTTTATAAGCCCAGGCATACTCAATATAAGGCCGATTAGAACCAGTGGCATGGATAGTTTTGAGCCGATATTCGTCACCGGAATAATTGCTGCACGCACTTTCATCGGAGCATATTGGTTTGCATATTGTATTGCATGACCTGCTTCATGCGCTGCTACACCAACAGCAGCAACAGATGTTGAGTCATGAACCGCGTCAGATAGGCGTATGATATTCGTGCGTGGATCGAAATGGTCTGTCAGACTGCCACTGATTCTTTCGATTCTGACATCAGTAACTCCGGCATGTTTCAGCACCGCCATCGCAGCCTGAGCGCCGGTAAGTCTTTTGGAAGTCAGTTGATTTGAGTATTTTTTGAAACTGCTCGTCACTTGATGCTGTGCCCACATTGAAAAAATCATTGCAGGCAGGACGAGTACGAGAAACAGCGGGTCAAAAAAGTTAAATAGCATTTTTTCAGCCTCCGTTTGCTAAAAGTGTAGCGTATAACGCGATATATAATGGTATAGAGCTCTGAAATATAGTAGCCTTTACAGTCGGGTCGTCTCGTCAGGGGCTTCGGCCTCCTCTGGGTTTTCAGCGTAACTCATATATTCTTTTAGGATTTGTTTGATGATTACCGCTATAGGAACAGCCAAGAACATCCCCACCACGCCAAAATACGCTCCGCCTATAACCACTGCAATTATGACAAGGATGGGGCTTATTTTTAAAGACGATTTCATTATTCTAGGTTCTATGAAGTTTCCGTCGATTTGCTGGAATATGAAAAGTGGTATAAGCACTTGCACTGCCTGGTAAAATCCGCCGGTGATTATAGTAATTAGCGTTATCGTTATTACTGCAATCAGCGAACCCAGATAGGGTATGAAGTTGAACACACCAGCCAAGATTCCAAGAAGTAGTGCATATGGCACATCAAAAATAAGCAGAATGGTGGTTACCACAACAAAGTTTATGATGCTGTCAAGGCCTTTGCTTGCAATAAATGTAAACAAGACTTTGTTTATTTGTTGAATATATCGGTTTACTCTATCTCTTCTTTTCTCGGTCTTGAATAGCGCTTTGCTCAGACCTCTGAAAAAGCCGAGTATCCTGTCCCGCTCCAAAAGCATATAGAGTGATATGGCCAATCCCAAAACCAGATTCAGCAGTTCGCTGGCAAAGCTTATGATGCCCATGGCAAATTGCTCTATTGTTGCTGCATTAAATGCCTGACTAATCATAGCTCCGGCATTATCGGCTAGCGTTTCCACTATATTTAGCGAGCTCCAGAATTGGTCTTCAGGTATGTTATCCATTAAGTTATTTATGAATACAACATATCCGGGTATGCTATTTGCGAGGTCAATGATGCTGGTGAACAGGATTGGGATGATATAGCTGACTACAAGCGTAACGATAAAAGCAACCAAAACCAACACGAGCAGCGTTGCAAAAAGTCTTGCGCGTTTTTTTATGAATTTGATTTTGATTTTGCTGATGAGTTTTTCAAATAACTGGTGTGGGATATACAGGAAATATGAAATCAACACACCATAAAACAATGGCGATACGACGTTCAGAAATCTTGAAACTTCCCCTGTCACGCTGGTGAAATTTCCTAACATGTTGTATATGAATAATAGTATTACCGCAAGAATAAACAGCGGAAACCATTTTGAGCGTTCGAGATTTGTTTTCATCTTTGCCTTCTTTCAAAAGTAACGTGTGTGGCAATCGCGCCAACATTGAGTTTGTATTATATACTTTGTTGTTTATATGCGCAAGATAAAATCACATATAGTGTGCAAGCGATTCTAAGCAAATCACCATACTTTAATGATATTTTAATGTTCTATGTACCTGACATGCTGTGCATACTGTGTTAATATCTACTCATGTTGGGATATACATCCTGATTGATTTGATAAAAGTGAGGAAAAACGTTATGAGGACAGTAAAAGTTGTAACTATTATTTGCTGGGCATTAGTTGGCGTTGTGCTGATGGGTCTGGTCGGCTGGTTTATTACCGGCACAGTTTTTGGAATCAGACCTGCATGGATCGACAGGAATCTGCCTTTTAGAATAAACATAGGCAGCATCGAAACGCTGATCGGCCCATTTAGTATTGTTGGCGAGCACAGTGTTAATCCGGATGATATCAGCGCTATTCAAATAGATTGGGTTGCTGGCGATGTCACCATAAGACCGTTTGATGGTGATGAGATAAAAATAATTGAGCTTGCTCAGCGCAATTTGCACAGTAGTGAGGTGCTTTCTTTTGAAGTTTCACAGACTACGTTGGAAATAAACTTTCTTGAACATAATGCAAGGCGACGTATCGGAGTGATGCCACAGAAGAGGCTCGAATTGTTTATTCCTTATGGGCTGGCTGCCGGGCTGGGCAGCCTCAACGTTGGTTCTGTATCGGGCAATGTTGATGTTGATGGCGTGGATGCCTATGGTATGTTAATTTCTGCAATAAGTATCAGTACTACATCCGGAAACATTGCTCTTTCAAATATTGAGTCAGAGCAAATGGAGACAAACTCAACATCCGGAAGCACAAATGTCACTTCAAGCCGAATATTCAGTGAATTGTTACTCAGTAGCACATCAGGGGCTATAAGGCTGAGTTCCTCTGCATCTGAGGCAATTGAAATCAACACCACTTCGGGGCTTATTGATGTGCAAGAGACTTCTGCAAGAGCACTGGATGCAGACAGTACTTCGGGTGAGATCAGGGTCGATGGTGCTTTTGATGTTGCGAATTTCAGTAGTTCTTCCGGTAGAATTTCTCTTGAAAATTCAATAGTCCGTTCTGTCGCTAATGCCGGTTCGACTTCCGGTAGAGTGAGTTTGTCCGGAGCATTTTATAGTGTTAGAACCAATACCACGTCCGGCACTGTTGATATCAGAAGTATTATTGTCCCAAGTGCAGTTCATGTGCATTCAGTTTCGGGGGCTGTGACGATATATGTGCCGAGTGAGGATTCGATTGCGGTATCGCATTCTTCCATATCCGGTAGGTTTAACAGTGATATCCCAGTCGTTATACAGCCACGGGATGGGCCGTTTGATATTTCAACAACCAGTGGAAACATCAGTATTAGGGAGCTGCGGTGATTGGGGCGAACTGCGTTCGTCCAATGAATTGAGCGTTGAGAATTGAGAGAGGAGAGTGGGGGCGTTTGCCTTTCATTTTCCTCTCTGTTTTCAAAACGACTTGCGGCCTACTTTTTTGCGCGTCCTCATAGGGGAAACGGCCTGCCGGCGGCCCGCACCGCTCGAGCCAGCTATATAATAATTTCCCGCCCAATATCCCCCACAAACCTCCCAAAGGCACTCGGTATGGCCAAATCACCGATTTCCTCCATCGGGACAAAATCATAATCCATGATACTAAAAGACTCTTCAACACGACACATATAGCCCACCATATTCCATTTAAGATGCGTAAAGCGATGCGTGGCCTCTCCCAGCGGGATGAGTTGCGTGGGCGTGTACCCCAATTTTTGTATACGATCAGAAACATCTTTTGCTTCCAGCATGTTATCTATGTGGTAAAATTCCCACATTCCGTGGAGTAGCTTTTCACTGCGCTTGCGCATCAAAATGCCAAGACTTGGGTGGCAGATCAGCAAAATGGTTTTGTCTATCTCTT
>Ga0123355_10021852_pt1 | contig 10251 bp, 9 predicted proteins | sample TergutEmb28metaG_3_FD_89872 | JGI IMG/M metagenome (GOLD analysis project Ga0123355, IMG submission 89872) | Embiratermes neotenicus P1 segment gut microbial communities from Petit-Saut dam, French Guiana - Emb289 P1 | ecosystem: Host-associated > Arthropoda: Insects > Digestive system > Gut ... | reverse complement strand
CAATAACTTTAGGATGATCGGCAAGCCCTAGATAATTGTTAGAACATACAACTATCTTTTTTTCGCCCTCTACTATTACTTCAGGACCTTGCATAGACTCTATCCTTTTAAAATAAGGATAAAGCCCCGCGTGCATAAGTTCGGTCGCTATGGTAAATTTTTCGCATTTCTCAAAAATGTCAGGCATAATTGCTTGTTCCTCTTTGTCTTGTTATTGCCGGCGCATAGAAGCGCACTAAAAAAATTTATTGTCTAAATACCAACAATAGGTTATTCTAGCACCTATTTCAAGGTTTGTAAAGTGCAAATTCAGGTCTTGTATTATATCGGCATTATCGGCTGTCCAGTAGTCTTGCGTAATTTCGGTAATTTTTTGTTTGTTAAGCACGGGAGTTTTGCCCGAAATCTTGCCAAACATTTCGGCAAAAAACGCCGCCGTTTTAAACACAAAGTCGGGTGCTGTGATACTATAAGCTTTTACATTATTAGCCCCTGCTATAATATTGCCGATATCTTGCCATGTGTAGGCGGGGCTGTCGGCAAGATAATAAGTTTTGTTGTTTGAGGCGGCATTTTGGGCGCAAAGCAATACGGCTTTGGCAATATCTTTAACAAATACAAGTTGCACATAGCGCTTTTTTGAAGTTTTAATTTTTATGTGTTTATTTACAAGGTCAAAAAACATAAAAATATCTTTATCGCGCGGGCCGTAAACTGCAGATGGGCGCAGTATTACATAAGGTATTTTGCCGTTTAGCGTTTGGATAAGCATTTCTTCAGCTTTCATTTTGCTTATGCCGTAATCTGAAACGGGATTTAACTGCCCGCCTGTTTTTCGGGGAGTTTGGGACGCGCTTGGACCCTGAGCCGCTTGCGAAGAAATAAAAATAAATTTTTTAAGAGACGGGTTTACCTTCAGGCAAAACTCGGCAATAGTTTTTGTGGCGTCAGCATTAATTTTATTGTACTCTGCCGCGTTTTGAGCGCGCACAGCGCCCGCATTATGCACAACAACATCAACATCTTTAAGAGTTTGCCCTAAAACTTCAGCATCTGTGAGTGAGCCGTAAACATATTTTACATTAAGCCCTTCAAGCCATTTCAGGTTAGAGGTTTTGCGCACAAGGCAAATAACCTCGTGTCCCGCTTCTACTAAACTTTCAGCTATATGGCTTCCTACAAAACCATTAGCGCCCGTTAAAAATACTCTCATCATTGTTCCTTACAAACAAATAAAAAAAGCCGCCTAAACAATAAGGCGGCCCTGTTAATTTTTATCTTCGGCCTTCTAAGTTTCTTATTGCGGTATTTGCGGCGGCTTGCACCTGCGGGCTTGCGTCACGCGCCATTCTACGAAGCGTTTCCATGGCTGATTCTGAAAAACGCTCAATTTCGCCAAGCTCAAATGCTACGCGCACGCGGATATTGTCGTCAGCGTCGTTAGCCAGTTCTATAATACGCGGCACAACGCTTTCGTCAGCGCGCCCTATTCTTGACAAAGCATGTGCGGCTTGAGACCTTATCCTACTGCTTGGAGACCTTAACAACGGTATAATATCGGCCACAGCTTCATTGGCGGCAGAGCCCATTCTTTCAAGCACTTCAAGCGTTGCCAAAGTAGTATAATGCTCATCTCTATGTAGCAAATTTATAAGTTCGCCTACTTGTTCTCTGGGGGCAACGCCTATGCGGTATATAGCATATCTTGCGGAATTTCGTATCATTTCAGAAGGATCATTAATTTTAACTATCAGCCTGGGCATTGCCCAACCGGAAGCATGCCCGAAGTAACCAAGCCGCCTTATAGCTTCGTCACGCACAAAAATATTTTCATCATCTAAACGTTGCATAATATAACCTATAGATTCGTACGAACGTAAAACATACAGGGCTTCTATCGCGCGTCTTCTTACGCCCCAGTTTACGTCTTCTAAAAGTTCCTTTACTTTATACGCCATAAAAGAAGCACCCGAACCTATACGCATTATCGCGTCTAAACGGTCCATTTTTTCGTACCGGCTGGCTTGCTCTATGTCGTGCATAAAAGCATGTATTACATGTTCTCTGTTTCTTGGCATGTACCTTATAGTGCTAAAAACCAATTCGCGCACATCGGGGTTTGTGTGCGATATCAAGGTAACCATTATATCTGTAGCATATTGCGGGTCTATGCCTATAGACTGTGTGTAGTGGTGCATTGCATTGTCAAAATAGCCTCTGGCAAGGTAAACGTCGCCAACGCCCCTGTGGGCTTCAGCTAAGTTGCGGCCGTCTCTTATAATTTCGTGATAAAGACTTATTGCCCTGTCTAGCTGACCTTCTTGAAAATATCTTCTGGCATCGCTCATTCTGGTATCTCTGCCGCAAGCCGAAATGCCCAAAACTAAAAAAACTGCCAGTACTACAAATTTTGCTTTTTTAAACACAGTTTTGCACCCCTGTTTATTAAATCTTATTTTGAGTATTATATTATATTTTAACCTGTATTTTACAAATATTTTTTATTTTTCTAAAGCGTATTTAATTTCTCTGTAAGTTTCAAATTGCATAAGATACTGCTTGTCCTGCGGATTATGGCGTAAAGCATTTTCCATATAGTACACGGCAAGGGCGGGGTTATTGTCGTTAATTGCAATATTAGCCAGTATAGCCCAGCCTTGATGTCTTGTGGGGTTTCTTTCCAATGCCCTTATCAAATGCTCGCGCGATTTATCAAAATTTCCCCATGCCCAATATATAAAACCGATAAAAAAGTTTAAATCGCTGTTATGAGGCTCAAGTTCTACACCCCTTTTAAAAAAATGATGAGCCATTTCAAAACCGTTTTCGCTTAAAGACACTTCTCCCGCGATATAGAGTGCTGCGGCGAGACTCGGGCTTTGCAAAATAACGCTTGAAGCAAATAGTTGTTCATTTTTAAATTTTTGCGCATTAAGGCCGGCAATGCACATGTAAAAAACTAAAAACACCGCCCAAAGACATAAAAAAAATTTTTTAGAAAAATTAAATGTTAGCGCGCCCATTATCATTGCGATACCCGCAAATACCACATACATTCTATGCTCTAAAACATAGGGCGTTTTTTGAAAAATAGGGGGTGCAATAAACAAAAAAATCCACAACGCGCCCAAAGCAAGCAGTTTTTTATTTTTTATTTTTGCAAACGGAATAAGGCAGGCAAGGCACACAAAAATAAATACGCCGAAATAAATACTAAACGGCTCAAAGTATGTTACTCCCGAATTATTAACAGGTATAATAAGTTTACCTAAATACTGAAAAAACGCCGGCACAATTTTAGATATGCCCTCTGTTATCATTTGGGCTTTATCGGAAAGTTCAACGCTTCCGGCAAACATAGAGCGGCACAAAAACCATACAAAAACAGACGCGTATAAAAACACAACGGGAAGCGCAAATTTTTTACGCAAAACATTTTTTACTTTAAATTCATTAAACCCAAAAAGTAAAATATAAGCGGGAAATATTATAACCATTCCAATAGCGCTTTCTTTGGTAAACATACTTGCAGCAGCTAGCAACGTAAATAAAACCAAGTGTAAGTTTTTTTGCGTTTTAACATATTTTACAAGCATTAAAAAAGCGCTAAACACAAAAACCCCAAGCATACTGTCATTACGCCCAGGAACCCAAGAAACAGACGAGGTAAGTATGGGGTGTGCGGCAAAAATGCTTGCAAAACAAAAAGCAAATTTTTTACTTCCGCCCAGTTCCTTAAGCAAAACGTAAAGTATCGCTGTGCCCGCAAAATGCAAAACCAAGTTTGTAAAGTGATACATTACAAACGAGCCTCTGCCTATAACGGTATCAATAATAAAACTTATTGTTAACAGCGGCCTATAGTACAACCCGTAAATGTTTTCTCTGAAAGCTTCGAAAATATTTAAGGGATTTCTTAAAAATTCTTGCCGTGCAGATATCAAGTACCAGTCATCAAGCGAGGTAAAACCAAAGAAAAGCGTTTGCGCGTAAACGGCAAAAATTATAACAAAAAACCAAACATACGGCATATAACCGCGCGTAAAAACATGTTCAAAGTTTGGCGGCGAAATTGACGGGTTTGAAGTATCAGGCATTTTACTATCCTTGGAAATAGTTGATTTCAAGCGAGTCCACGCCCTTGCGGTAAAGATTTGTAAATAAATATTTTGAAACCGCTTTCGTTGTTAAAACATCTGCCATGGCGCGGTGGGCAATGCCCGCCTCATGCCCTATGGCATTTGCGATAGCGCCCAAAGCATTAGATTCAAAACTAAAGTACTGCCTTGCTATTTTTAAAGTGTCTAAGTAGGGAATGTTGCCGCATTCAAACCCCGCGCCTTTAAGTTCAGCGCTGACAAAGCTTAAATCAAAAGAAGCATTATGGCAAATAACCGTGGAGCTTCCTATAAAATTAAAAATGTCGTTTGAGATGTCTTTAAAGGCAGGCGCGGTTTTAAGCATACAGTCAGATATTGCGTGAACTTTAAAACATTCTTCCGGCATTGGCATAAGAGGGTTTACAAGCGTTTCAAAAGTTTCCTCAAAACCGCCCGAAACTTTAACCATTGCTATTTCGCAAATTTTTGCGCCAAGGGAACTTCTAAGCCCGGTGGTTTCTATATCTAGAAAAACCAAATTATCGGGTTGTAAAACGTTTAATGTGCGCGGCGGGGTTTGAAAATTCACGCCTTACTCCGCAAGAATTTATTATTGTTTTTTTATAAGTTTTAAAGATTTTGTTTTTAGGGCAACAGCAATGCGTTTAATTGCAGCTTCATGTTTATCAAGAAGGTCTGTTGTAAAAATCGCCACCACAACGCCTATTATAGCGCCTACAATTACGTCAGACAAAAAGTGTACGCCCACATAAATGCGCGCAAAACCGGCAAATGCCGCGTAAATAAAAAGCGGCCACGTAAATTTAGGAATTCTTTTTGCCATATAAGCGGCGGCAGAAAATGCTACCTGTGTGTGCCCCGAAGGAAAACTCCGCCAGCGCGACCTTTCATAAAAAAAGCTGACATAATCTTGCCCGAAAAATTGTATCGGGCGGGGACGTGCAAAAATGTCTTTAAGTATATGTATTACTGTGCCACCCGCAAGGCAAACTATAACCATAAACCAAACATCTGTCCAGAAAGTTTTACGCCTGTATACCCATAATAACCTTGCGCTTATAATAGCCATAAGTATAAACACTATGTTTATATTATGGTAGTCACACCAAGATATGGGCACCATTATAAAATTTAAAAATCTGTTATTTATAGTTTGGTTTAAAAACCTGAAGGCGGCGTGGTCGTATTTAAGAAGCGCTTGCAACGGCGTAAGCGGCGCGCCCCAATCTCTAACATACTGCTCGGGCATAGCGCTTAAATTAAAGTTTTCAGCCTTTATAAACCAAAATTTGCGTATAAGCCTGCCATTACGATATATCGGTAGTTCTATAACTTCGGAAAAAGAATCAAACGGAAAAATTTCGGGGTTAGAATGCCTGAAAACGTCGTTCATAACAAAAATTGCGTTTTTCCCGTCAAGGTGCGTTAAATCGCGCTGCCAAAAATCAAAAGCGGTAATGCGCCTGTCAAATACATATACCCGCGTGGGGGCTGAATAAAAATAAAGCTGCCCGCCAAGCAAACTTCTGTGCGTAAAAACAAACGGCGCTTGACCTTCTGCGGTATTTTCCTGTACCAGCACTTCAATTTTGGCGGCAACTTCACGCCAGCCGTGAAGCTCGTTTGTTAAGTCTATACGCTCGGCATAGCTTATGCCGTGACGCGTTTCTTGCCTGAGTTCAGCGGGCAAAAATATTTCTATAGGTATAATTTTATACATAGCTTGCAATGGTACAAGCACATTCATAAGTATGGCAAGTCCGGAAGCTATATAAATATAACGCCTAAACCAGTTTACATTCCAGTACTTTAATATTATATGCGTAACATAAGGCGTTAATACCAAATAGCCCATTGCAGGCCAATGGGGAAGTATTTCGTTAAAAGTGGCAATAGCATTAAATAATAAAAGCACGGGAAGTCCGAAACATGCTATAGCAAGCGCCGACTTATCGCGCTTAAAAAAAGCGTCTTTAAAGCACATATACGCGCACGCGGCAAAAACTAAAAAAAGCAAAGGCGAAACATAACCGGCTTGAGCCCCTATAGACTGCCCGAATAAAGTAAAAGAAAACCTTGGCAGCCCCGCGCTTGCCCCGCGGCCTAACTGAAACGCAAATGACGCCCAGTTATTTTGCATATTCCAAATTATAACCGGCATAAAGCATATAAAAGCTATTAATGCGGCGAAATAAGGTTCTTTACGTTTAAGCCAGTTTACGCTGTTGCCAGCGGCAAATTTTTTGTAAAAAAGCAAAAATATAAATATCCCCGCCGGAAGCATTACGGCATTATATTTTGCAAGCAGCCCAAGCCCAACCGCCAGCCCAAGCGCATACCACAAATTTTTGCTTTGAGTTTCTAAAATTTTTAAAAACAGGTAAAAGGTAAGTATCCAAAAAAACGCTAACGGGCTGTCTGGTATAGAAATTACCGCGCCCAAAAACGAAAAAACCGGCAAAACGTTTATCATTACTACAGACCAAAACGCCGTGCGCTCATCATAAAGTTTTTGAACGCACTTATAAAAAAGCCAAGACGTAGCCACAAAAAACAATACCGCCGGCAACCTTACAGAAAATTCGCTTGTGCCGAACACATCTACAAAAAGCCTTATAATGTAGCCTATTAACGGCGGGTGGTCAAAATAAGATAGGCTTAAATATTGGCTATACAGCCAGTAATGCGCCTCATCTACAGTTATGCCAATGCGGCCTATTACAGAAAGCCTAAGCAAAGTTGTGGCGGAAGTTAATATCCAAAATAAGCGTTTGTAATGCGTCATCGTGAAGATACCTTTAGTTTTAATACTTTAAATAAATATTTTATAAGCGTTAAGGGACCAAGCTTAGAGGTACCCGATATTCGCGGCAAAAAATCTATGGGAACTTCCGTTATTTTAAAAGAATATTTTTTTAAATAGTACAAAACTTCACTTACTATAAACGGGTCGGGGGCTTTTAAGCGGGGCGCCACGGTTTCTAAAACTTCGCGCCTGAACATGCGAAAACCGCTTGTAGGGTCTAAAACTTTCACGCCAAGTATTATCATTAAATAACGCCGCGCAAAAAGGCTTACAACCTGACGGATAATGCCGCGCTTTTCGTCGCTTCCGCCGCGCGCGTAGCGCGAACCTACAACAACATCCGCGGTTTCAATTGCTTTTCTAAAGTCAGGAATATATTTAGGGCTGTGCGAGCCGTCGCCGTCCATCTCTACAATAAACTTCGCGCCCATTTCAAGCGCTTTTTTAAAGCCGTCTGTTCCGGCATATCCACGCCCGCGCATTGTTTCGCGCTTTAGCAAATGTATTTTGGGGTTTGTTTTGGAAAGTTCTTCTACAATTTTGTAAGTGCCGTCGGGTGAGGTGTCGTCTACTACAAGCGCTTCAATACTCTCAAGCCCGCAATTTAAAACTTCGTCTATTACCTGTTTAATATTGGTTGCTTCATTATAAGTGCAAATTACGGCAAGAGTATCCATAGGTATACCTTATAAGTATTTTTTTACGGCTTCTATAACTTCAAGGCTTGTAATTTCATGCATACAGGTGGGTTTTACAAAGCAGTCGCTTTTATAACAGCACGCGCAAGGCTTAGGAGAAACTATTTTTGTACCGCGCCCGTAAAGCTCTATTTCAGCGGCTGACGTAGGGCCAAAAATTGCCACCACGTTTTTTTTAAGACCGAGTGCTGCGTGCATTGCCATGGTGTCGCCCGACAATACCACGCTGCAAAGATTAAGCATGGCAAAAAAGTCAGCCACGGAATTATCTGTTCCCGTAGAATAAACGCCCTCTATGCCTGCATTTAATATTTCGTCTATACTTTCTTTGTCTTCAGCACCGCCAAGCAAAAGTATTTTGTGTCCGCTGGCCGCAAAAAATTTTGCCGTTTCTATAAAGCCGGAAGTAAGCCATTTTTTACGCACCCAGCGCTTTCCCGCGCCGGGGTTAATGCCTATTATTTTTGCGCCGTTTAAATCTATATTATTTTCTTTGGCAAAATTTTGGGCTTTTAAAACAGATGTTTCTGCCAAAGGCGCTATTATTTCGTAACTGTCTTTTAAAAGTCCCGTTATTTTTGACATCCAATATTGATAAGTGTGAGTATTGGCTTTTTTTATGTCGTCATAAGCGCTCATGGAAAGCCACTGAGACGCCCAACTATTAGAAGAAATTATATTGCGTTTAGAATCCAGATAGTAGCCCGCTTTTTGTTCGGCCATTGCAAGCGTGGCAAGCGCAAGGCTTTCGGGGGATAAGTCTAAATTTATAACCAAATCAAAATAATTTGTTACAAGATACTGGCAGGTTTTTGCGTCAAAGTTTATTATGCTGTCTATATATTTATTGCCAACCAGCACCGCAGTATTTTGAGGCGCGCAAATCCAATGGATTTTAGATTTTGGGTAAAGTTCTTTAAGCCCTTCAAGCAAAAATGTGGTTCTAAGCACATCTCCCATAGCGCCAAGCTTTACTATAAGTATGTTAAAAGTTATGCCGGTGCCTGAAATATCCCTGTACTTTATGCAGCTATCGCAACTTTGACCGCTGTGTTTTTGAAGCGGGCAAGGGCGATCCAGAGGAAAAAATTCACAGCTTGTTTTAACTTTACGTTTTTGTTGGTTATCCATAAGGTTTATAAAAAAGCTCCCAAGAGCCGTTGTGCGCCTTGAGAGCTTTTAAATTTATATTTTATTATACCGAAGCTTTGCCGATAAAGCCTGAATACGCCACCGCCATAAACAAAATTCCGAATGGCGCTGTAAAAATTGTGCCTATTAAGGTTATGCTGCCTGCAAAGTTTATAAGGAAAAACATTACTATCACTAAAAGAACTTTCCATCTGTTATCCAGTGAAAGTTTTAGCGAATTTTTTAAAATTTCAGTTACGGTTAAACTTTCATTGTCTGTAACCATATAAACGGGAAATGCAAACAAAACCGCAAATGCAATAACGGCAGGCACAAACAAAATCATAATCATAGCGGCAAGCGCTGGCATAACTTCCGCCATTAAAATACCGGGAACTATAAACGCCATAGATAACACCATACCCGCTGCCATTAAAATTGCCATTACTCCGATAAACTTTAAAAACTTGTTGATATCTGCCCTAAAGTAAGAAAAGTCCACCGCATTTCCCTTAACAGCCGAAACGCAAGCCTTTACAAGCGTATAGAAAACGTAAATACCGCACAACAAAACCAACAATGCCAAAATCGGCGCCTGAAACGCGTAAGATATTACGCCCACAATAAAATAAATTACACCAACCGTTAGAAAAAACGCCACGTTTTTCTTAAAAACTTCCCAAGCTTGTTTAAAGATGTTTCCTAGTTCCATTTATACTCTCCCGATTGACTTAATAACTAATAACTCCCAGATTTTAACATATTAGAAACAAAAATTGCAAACGCTTATACTGGTAGCAGGTTTGACTAAACACATTTAAAAAATGTATACTAGTTGAACTTAAAAAGTCAGGCAATTTCACTGGGGGAGTACATGGCAAAACTTAAAACCGGCCGCCACACTTCGGCTCTTAAAGAAGTAAGAAAAACCAAAACACGCACAGCGCGTAACAGCGCGCAAAAAAGCAAAATACGCACATTGGCAAAAAAGCTTGAAGCCGCTATAAAAGCGGCAGACGCAGCGCTTGCCCAAAATCTTTTGAAAGGCGTTTTTTCGGCGTGGGACAAAGCCGCTAAGAAAAACGTTATTCACAAAAAAGCCGCTTCAAACAAAAAAGCAAAACTTGCCAAAAAAGTTTCTTCTTTAAGCGCAAAGAAATAATAATAATCTTTCCAAGGCAGACGCCGCATCAAGCGAACCAGTTTTGATTGCGGCGTCTGCTTTTAAAACTTCTTTTAAACTTTTCTTTAAATGCTTTAAGCTGTAATTTTCAAGCCCCGCAAAAAATGCGCCGGCAAAATAGCTGTGTATTCTAAGGCGTTCGGCGGCGTCATTTTTTGTATAATCTTTTTCTTCCAGTAAACTTTTAGCGGCAAGCATTCTGCGTGTTGCCGAAGCTATTGTTGAAAGTATAAGCACCGGCTCTTCACCAAGCGCAAGCAAACTTTCCATTACTTTAAAACTTTTTGTAAGATTTTTTGATTCTATTTGGCT
>Ga0123355_10021851_pt1 | contig 10251 bp, 8 predicted proteins | sample TergutEmb28metaG_3_FD_89872 | JGI IMG/M metagenome (GOLD analysis project Ga0123355, IMG submission 89872) | Embiratermes neotenicus P1 segment gut microbial communities from Petit-Saut dam, French Guiana - Emb289 P1 | ecosystem: Host-associated > Arthropoda: Insects > Digestive system > Gut ... | reverse complement strand
TTACTTACTTACTTACTCCATGGTGCAGAGTCCTTCTTGAGAAGCTAACTGGTTTGCAGGTAGTCAAGAAATTCCCCGCATTTCACGGAACCCGAAGGTTCATTACCGCACTCACAAGCGTCCACCACCTGTCTATATCCTGGGCCAGCCCAATCCAGTCCATATACCCACATACCACCTCCTGGAGATCCGTCCTAATATTATCCACCCATCTACGCCTAGGTCTCCTCAGTGGTCTCCTTCCCTCCGGTTTCCCCACCAAGTCCCTATACACCCCCTTCTCCTCACCACCCCATGAACAACCAGACTAAATTCCAATACCACGTCGAGTTACTTGTTTACAAGTTAGTATTTACCAGGAAGTCGAGCCGTCTTCCCTTTTAACAGAACCCGCATTTTCATGACAAAGATCAGAAGAGCCTGCCACTGGCCGTACTTTGATCCATATACAATCCAGCCCACACATAAAGTCTTACATTTCATTTCTTTATATTCCATTTTAATGTCACCCTCTCATCGGCGCCTAGCCCTCCCAATTTGTATCTCTCATAAGTTTTATTTCGACTAACAATTTGAAATTTCCCATGTCTTTCGATTTGTTACATTGCCCATTCATTTACACATTCCTTTCTTAATAAAAATTTCGTACTCCCATTATACTGTTTTCTCCGTTACTTCTTGTCCGTTCGTTCAAAATATTCTAGTAAGCACCCTTCCTCTGTAACACCCTCAATATATATTCTTCGCTAAAGGAAGAGCCAAGTCGTTCAGTCGTAAAAAGAAGAAGATAATAATTTATTTCGATGCTCTGAATTCAACAGTAGCAGCTTTCGGCTTAGTTAATTTCTGTTTCTCGGTTTAATTCTTAATTTAAAATAAATGCATTGCAGCAAATTATACAAAGAGTAAAGCTGGAAATCTATACCTGTAGCAGCAATGTGACTGCCCACAATTAGTTCAGAGGTTAATGCCTGTAAAATTATTCTTATCCCCAGCAATTTTGTGTTCAAGGGAACAACTTCCCTTTATGTCCCCGTCTCTCACACAGCACCCTTTTTCTCCACGCATGTACAGTTGAGGTCCACCTACTCTGAAGCACCGATGTCCTTTCCGCATCTGCATTGTGGAGTGTTATTTATGTTGAAAACTCTCTATTTTTCCGGCCTTTTGTTCGCTGTGCGTTATTGTATGCGTTTGTTTTTTTTTTATCAGAATAGAAGGTTTAGAGGGTTGGGTGAGTGGGTGGGAGGGAAGAGTGTTTGTGCGACAATCGGAAGTGACCTGTGTCCTACACGTTAATTACGAGAAACATGTTCCGGTCGTGCGGCTTACAACAGAGGAAATGGATTTGGTCTCCCAGACAGTTAAATCCTCTTTTTACACTCACTTTGAAAAATAAATACCTTTGTTTTTGTTTTCTTTGAGGTTGTGGTTTCAGTTCATTGTAAATTCTACATTTATGATCGCCTGAATACACAAATACACATAACGATAACATTTAATTACCCTGTAGTAAGATTTAATACGTGCTCCTGGAAACCGTGTATGTAAAATGGTTTATTTTTAGAGCCCACATACACTTCTTAAACAAGAACATCAGGCTTAATGTATCATTACCCTGGATCTGTCTGTGCGTCATATATTTGTCTAAACATTTCATATATTCAAGTACAGGACTGATTTTTCACAAAATTTTGCATGAATCGTATACAAATAGATGTCACCAAATATACTGTATATTTTCATTTCGTAGCATCACTAGTAACAGTATGGAGGCATCACAAACTTGGTTGGAAAGAAAATACTTTCCAGGTTTCTGTATCTGTTTGTACCATAAAGAAAGAGGCTGTCCATCCATGAACTGCACACTGTTATTTCCACAACTGATCTATTTATACTGCAGCATTGTCATAAAATGCCAGAATCGGAGTCTTGCAATATCAGCATCATGCACATTGTATTTCAGTTTAAATAAAAAATCGTCATTTATTTTTCGTTTGATAACATAACCTGAACGCCCTTTTGATGCTGTCTGAGAGCATTAAATCCGTTTTTAAATACTTAATTGATTTTAGATAATTTTCGATTTAGAGGGCAAGTAATAAGGGCAGTTCAACCGCAGCAAATTAGTATTTTTGTTAAACAGCAATATGATATAATTTGCAGGTTCGTATCCTCTTATAGTGTTCTATATAATATTATTTTACTTCTAATTTCAGTAAAACCATAGATTGCTAACTACAATAAATAGAGTGGTACAGTATTTAGAATTCTATTTTAAGTATGAACAGTTCTAAAGAGATTTTAGCTAAGGCTTGAATTCCTGTGGGACGTTTCTCTATGGCGACTGGCAAACTTTTACTGACATTTAGCTAAGACAGCTTCACTCTGACGACTGACTCGGACTACTTTCCCTACATATGAAAACACCACGATAATTGAAAAGTCACTAAGTATGCACTGTTGGACACAGCGACGTATACCAGAAGACTTTGGTATTCAACTTCACTGCTGTTTGAACCTCGAATTTCGCAGGGTTCAGCTGATTGAGATTCAATTAGAAAATGCACGCCTAATTTCTCGCGTCCATCGAAATGTTTCTGACATTTTTAGTTATGCGTAGACACTTTTAGTTATGTGTAGACACACAGAGTATTAAACTGTTTGGAATACGAAACGTTGTGACTGTTTACCAGTTATTGACGTTTCTGAATACTCTTGAACTACGTTCTTGGATATTCAAAGTGGAGGCAGCAGACTTTTCCGATGTGTCGGCAAGCATTTTCTATTCGTCACGACGTCATATGCTACCGGACTTGAATCTATATTAACACTATGAGGTACTCAAATTATGTTATAGGTGTAAAGAAGATAGAGAGAAGTGTTGATTTAAGGACGCTGATGGACATTTAGCGTCGGCGTTGCATGAATGAAACATGAGTATGTATCACTGGTATCATTATAATGACAAGCGAAAAATCTAAGTCCTGGGAGAAAAACCTGCCTCAGGGCCACTTCTTGTGCAGTTGATATTTTCCGACTAAAATGTTGTTGCTTCGATAACGGACTATATTCTTGTTGTGTCCTACCCGTCTCAGATGCCATTGTTTTATTACCTTATATCCTAATAAAATGTGGCAAAATTTTCCAACTGCGAGGCGTCTAATGGGATTTCCTCCACCAATGATTTTGTTCATTTTCAAATATTCCTTTTAGCAGCCACTCTCTTTTAAAAAACCCTAGGCGACGGCCTTCTTTGTGGTTTAATTTGAGAATTCGTTTCTACCCCTAGACTTTAGGACGAAAAACTAATTTTTCTTTAAACCTGAAAAAGTCTTCAGAAATGTGCAGGATATAATGATGATAATCGGAGGTAATTTTCCTGTAATTCTTCATGTTTATAATACGAAAGCATATACGTGGTGAAATGTTTAAGCTTTGAACATTATTACTAGTGGATCTTGTAGAGTTATTTCATTTCGATTGGAAAATTTGAGTTGAATGTCAGTGCGGAATAAATCCTAAATGCAGAATGGTTCCTAAATAACGTACCTTTTTACACGGCATTGGCCAGTATGTAATTTTTTCATTTATTTTGTTAACGATGTATGTAAACAGGCAAGCTGTTGTAGAATCTGGAATGTACAACGGAGAGGGTATAAAACCGAGAAATATAGAAGATACAGCACTAACACTTTCTCCTATATGTAATAATTCAAAGGGCATCTGGCGTTAATGCTTAAGTGAAGAAGAACATTTGGAGGCTAGAAATGAAATATAAAAGAAATATTTATGGACTTATACATTTACGTATTTCTTTCTCGTAACTTTGTATTCGCCAGTTATTTACGTAACGCAGGAAAGATTTTCACTGCAAGTGTATCTGAAAGTGGATGAAAGGGGAGAAGTTCTGGGAGATATAGACGGAAATTGCGTAGCTTGTGAGGGAGTTGCTTAATGCTGTCTCCATAGAGCATAGTCCCTGAGAAGCTCATAACAGATGAGCAAGTAAATAAGTTCCGCTGTTTCCTTGTCCAAATACTCATTACTGTGTTCTCAAGAACCGACTATTTTTTTTCCTGGCTTACATAAATACACTCCACATTCTTACGTGACATTTCCTTTATGTTATATTTTAATATTATCCTCCTGTCTGTATCTGCCTCCCAAGCTTCTTTTCCGTTTAGAATTCCCCCTGCACTCTTTTATCCAATTCTTATGTTTAAACCTTTCAGTTTTATTTGAGAAATAGATTTTGTAATATTATTTTGAAACAGAATTAAAACCACGATTGCTGAAAAAAATCAGTCGCTGCAATATTTTCTTCCTCTGTAACATAGGGGAGGTATGCAATACGAATAAATCATATTTGACAATAAAACCGATCAGTTGATAAGCAAAGTGGACTATGTATTTAAAATTATGGTAATTCAAGTTGAGTTATAAGTAATCACAGTTGTAAATTTTACCTTTTAATGTTTGCGCACGGCCTGTTGATGGCTTGATAATAAACCGAAACGTGTAAATGTCGCTGATTTCCTTACTTAAATATATACTTGTGTTTGACGTACAATGATTGGTTTTATCGTTATTATAACACAGCAAAGTGAATTAGCTGAAAGTTAAAAAATTTGTCCTTATGGTCTGAATTTCTTTACTGGAAGTCAAAAGAAACATTGATTTCGCATTATTTTAGTCTGCATCCCACATGGCATTGTGTCAAAAATCTCTAGTTCGTCCATAGTAAAATCAAATCTTCTCTCTGTGAGGTAGTTGAAAGACGTAAAGGTTTCTTATGTGAACATCAATATTTTTATTGTATTATATTACTTATTATACATAAATATAAAAATATAATACTGAATGATCTCCCAGTACGGCATGTTTCGAAACTGCATAGGTCAATTTCAGGTTGCTGTAAAACGTAATGAGTTTTATTTGTTTTTTGTTGTACTCGCACCACGTCACCAACAGCTATCATTCAAGTACCATAAACAATCAAAGTCGCATTAAGTTTTAAAGTAACCTGAAGATCACCACACACTATAAACATGCCATAATAGCAGATAATTCATTGTTATATTTGTTACATTTAGATATGATAGTATATAGCACAATAAGAATATTGTGCTAATAATAATTCATTACTTCGATTACATACATATTCACATAACACAGCGGAATTCAAACTAAAAGAAAGAATAGAAAAATGCTTTTGGAGATCTTATCGTTAGAAAAAATAATTTCAGTCTTTTTTGGGCATTGATAGAATTTATTCTCAGGTGTCACGAATTAACTCAACTGAATGTTAAGGATCACTATTGGGACATGACCCGTAAGTTGAAAAACGTTACCAAAAATAACAATGTGTGAATATTTATTAAAATATCCACGTAGTAATTAGCCTCGCGTATGGGTGAGGAGAGGGGGGTATATAGGAGCTTGGTGGGGGAAACGGAGGGAAAGAGAACACTAGGGAGACCTAGGCGTAGATGGGTGGATAATATTAGGATGGATCTCCATGAGGTAGGACGTGGGTATATGGACTGAATTGGGCTGGCCCAGGATAGAAACAGGTGGCGGACGCTTGTGAGTGCGGTAATGAACCTTCGGGTTACGTGAAATGCGGGGAATTTCTTGACTAGCTGCAAACCAGTTAGCTTCTCAAGAAAGACTCTGCACGATGGAGTAAGTAAGTAAGTAAGCAAGCAAGTAAGTAATTAGCCTATAAGTAAATAAATTTTATTATACTTATATACTGTAGTTTATTTTGTGCCTTGCACAAGACGCAGTTCGTATCCATTACTAAAACCAGTGGATTATGCTGTGCACGCAGAAGTAACCCTTTAATATAAAATCAGAAAAGCGTAAGTATATTGTCATAGCAAAATACATGTTTTGTATTGTCACAGCTGGTGGCACATACAGTACATTTACCCCTTGACTTTGAACGGTTCAAAAAATATGACAGCCCGTATCGTACTATCTTAATACTGCAGTGGGTTTTACACCTTACCTTCCTTTCAGAAATTCGTACTTTTGTAAATTTGTTGTGTTCTTAAGTTAGCGGTTTGATATCTCACCCGGAGACCAGCTATATACAAAGTGCAACGTTAGATCTTCCATGGAGTTTCTGGTGTTACACGTCGCTTTACCGAATTGCGATTCATTGTCATCATTTTATGAAACGATATAAATAAACAAATTTGTAATGAAATTTGTGAGTTTCTATAAATAAACAATAAACATATTCAAGACCCGTTCCTGCAACAGTCTAATTCAATTTCAATATTTAACATATTTTAATACACTTCTCTAAAAAATAGTTTTGTTATAATTCTTCTCCCTTTTACTCAGCTCTTCAAGCGAACATTTTTAAAGACATTTAGCGTCCAGAAATGTGTAAATAGTTTTTCTCCCCCTCTTTACGGAGTTCAGCCTGTAGAAACTTCTCGAATGAAATGCGGTACAAAGAAGCTTAGAGATTAAAAAAAAGTGGAATTATACCCTGTATAATATCCCTCATTCCGAATTTTAATACATTTCTGTAAGTTCCATCTCTTTCTTTTAATAGCCCATAATACTGCCGTCTATCATAAAGATAAGAGATGTACAAATTCCTTAAGGTTTGTGTCATTCTGAATTCAAAAGGGAACACTAATTTTATTCTCTTGTTATATCCCAGCCATCACTTGTAATGGATACAATATTCGTTCGATATTGAATGACGTGCATTTTACTAATTGCTTGGAGTTGTTCTATTTTTATATTCCCCTTCCGTTTCTCACGTCCCATTCTTCGAACTTGTGTTATATTAACGTTTAACATATTATCTATAAACCAGGCGTGGATTAGTTACATGGCCTCCTGTGACACTCTGTTGGGGATCAGGATCACAATTTTGTGACGTCAATGCTCAAGTGTACGACATGATATATCTGTGTCTGAGCTACTAATGACTAGTATTACCCTATCATAACATTTACCTTGATGCACGGTGCATTGACTATAAAAAAAAAAACTCAAAATCTGTATTGTCGGTGCAGAGACGGATGGCTGTAAATCCTAGTTGTGTTATTTATTTTCGCTTTTTAAGCGTTTTGATTACAGAATTTAGATTACCTGTTTACCTGTTCGCGTCTGTTTGCCTGAATATTACATTAGCAAGCTGCAGTCGTAATGGAGAATTTCCCAAGTCAGCAGTGTTAGTTAGATGTACCTATATGCCGGCTGTTTATTCTCGTAGCCTAACACGACGTGATTATATTGTGCCTTTACAATTAAATTTCATTGTAGTAAATTCTAGAAACCCGTTGCGCAAATTGAATAGTCTTGTGATTTAAATTAAAGTAATATTCTCACGCAGTAAATATAAGATAGGATTGTCAGTTACCTGCTCTGGGATTCCCCCATAATTACTGACCCTCATTATCTAATCCTGCCTTGGTCGAATTCGCGGTTGCTAGTCTGACCCAAGCGACTCAAGTTGACATCAGCACAACTCCTTTCTTAGTATATATTTTAATGTCATTCTAAAACACAAGTCTAATTGAACCAAGTGATATTTTGTCGGAGATTTTTACTGAAATACTTTAGACGTCTTATCCCTCCGGTGCACACTACATGCCCCGTCTATCTTATCCTTCTGTTTTACATTACCATAATGAGATTTGGCAAGCAGTAATAATTAGGAAGCCCTTTCATTCTTCGGTTTTTCTAACTGCTCTTCCTCCTTTCTCGTCGTTCCACTTTTTTGGACTATTTAGACATTTTTTTTCTATGTTTTCATTTCTAATACAGTAAATTTCAGTCACTTTCATGAGACTTGTATTCTCTTCCCACAGTCCGCGAGATCATCTTACTGCTCTTCGGGTAGACGACAATATTTTTTTACGCCGATGATCCTAGTGGACGTAAAAAAAGTGTACAAAATGTAAAATTTCCCTTCCACGCCACAAAGTCACGTGTAGCTGCATTCTTAATTTCGGCACTAAATTGAGGCTAGTGTTTAGCTTCACTTCCTAACAACTTTAGCCCCAGAAAAATGCTGTCGGTGCCCACTGAATAGGAGGCTGTTTGGGCCCCATCTTCGGTCTGAACACTTTGAATTAAAGAATTCATTCATTAATTTACATATACGGAGCTGCGCGACTGATCCGTAATGAAGGCAAGTCTGTTCTCGGAACGCTAGAGTGGAGAATATTGCCACATTGCGGAGATGTTTCCTAGCATCGTGGAAATGCGCAGACACTGAAAACTACCGACACGTGCTCATCTCCGATCGATTAATTAAGTCCCTCGCACAGAAGTGAGAATCCTTCAGATTCTGAGCTAAATTTTGCATCTGCGGAGGATACTGGAACACTAATCTATCTAGACACAAGTCACCATTGTTTAAATGTGAAATAAATTGTATGTATAGCGACATGAATCAACTTGTTGCGCGCGCATCCCCCTAGCTCGCTCTGTTTGAAACTTGTGACGACGCAGTAAGTTAAGCATTCTGTTGAGTAAACACGGATTTGTTGACGTTGAAACATTTATATGTCAACAAATTTATGTCAAAGTAAGGTAATGGTACAGAAATAATTACTCCTAATTATCTGGAGTAGTATATTTTCTTAAGAAATTCCTTAATTTCACCCACCAGCACTGCATTAAATACACGTGTCGGGAATTGTAGTGATAAATTAATGAGTGACCGCAACTTGTGAACTTAAATCAAGAGTAGGCTCTGCCAGTGACAGACTATTTCGTTTATTTATCAACCCTATTTCCACTCCGCAGTTTAAATGACGTCGAATGTTTTGGTGATTATGACTGATGGTTGAAAAAGTGAAAATGAAAGGCTGTGGTCCGTTGTAAAGTAAAACACATATCCTAGTATTTGCTTGGAGGGACTTACTAACGCCAGTAAGAAAGTCAGGCACGAAATTCGAACTCGTGATCTGATAGGCCAATGCCTATGCGCTGAGTTCTCTGGTAGGCTACGTCCTAATTCCTGTGCCGCAAGATCTCGCCTCTGGCCTAGGCCGCCTCGTTGTGGACATTTCTAGATCACGTGCAATTAGACACACTCAGCTGTTTGGAATCTGCTGAGAGAGCAGTCGGTCGTCGCAGAGGACGCTACCTACACAACACACAACAAACAACAGAAGAACTTCCATGATCTCAGCGGCATTCGAACCAGTTATCGAAACAATCAAGCGACCTTTAAACCCACGCCTTCGACAGCGTTGTCACCCGAATCGGCTTCCACTTATATTAATTACTACGCCAGAATTAGCGTCTTGGTAGCGATAAGAAGAAGATGGCTTATCGCTAATACTTCTGTTTTTAAATACCGACTATAACATTTAATCTGTTGTAGAGAATTGTGTCTACCATCTGCCCCATGTCTGAAATACGACACCAACAGTAGCTTCACAGAATGGCTTCAACTTCATATCTATAATTCGTGGTAATTTTTATGCTCTTTTACGCGAAAATCGGCATAGCAGCTGCGCGAGTCTGCATTGTAGGTACGCTTGTATTTGGTTGTCTTGGAAATTCTTGTGTTTGTAATTTTGTTTGTATCTTTGATTGCTGTACATTTTGTTAAGCAGGATAATACCAGCGTGTCAAACGCGAGAAATATTTTGTCGTATGACAACCGATAATTCATTGTAGCATGACGTGTGAAATGAATATAACGACATGTTGGAAAAATATCGACAGGTTGCATGTGTGATATTAATGCCTCCAAGGCGTCAAATATTTAGCATCATCAAATATGCCACAAGCGTGAAGGTGTTTGATGAAGTGTGTAACGAAGCAAAAGGATATGCTTATACACAGGCATAGCTGAGTATTCGTAACACATCTGTGTCTGAATCTCATCGTTGCACCGTGCATTTCGTAAAATAACTTCAACTATTAACCAACAAATGCACCTATAGAACGTTCACTTAAAACACTTAAAACCACTCCGACATGTTTCGAACTTTTCAGATCATCGTCAGGGAGTTTCGTCGTTCCTTGCTAAAGTTATTACATAATCACGATTTAGTTCGTTTTTGAAACAAGGTGTTGTGGCAGTATATCATGTTGTGTAGGAATCTGTCGTAGAGAGTGTAGTTGGCTAGGTGTGCATCATACGACGCACACCTAGCCAACTACACTCTCTACAACAGATTCCTACACAACATGATATGCTGCCACAACACCTTGTTTACAAAAACGAACTAAATCTTGAATATGTAATAACTTTAG
>Ga0123355_10021850_pt1 | contig 10251 bp, 5 predicted proteins | sample TergutEmb28metaG_3_FD_89872 | JGI IMG/M metagenome (GOLD analysis project Ga0123355, IMG submission 89872) | Embiratermes neotenicus P1 segment gut microbial communities from Petit-Saut dam, French Guiana - Emb289 P1 | ecosystem: Host-associated > Arthropoda: Insects > Digestive system > Gut ... | reverse complement strand
TCTTCCAATTGGTCTTTTAGACACGGGTTTCCATCTCTTAATCTTCTGCACAATATTATCCTCAGCCCTGCGTTCAACATGGCCTAACCAGTTTAATCTTTGTTTTTTAATAAACCCAATTATGTTTTGTCCTTTCAATGTATCATTTACTTCTTCATTAGTTTTAATTCTCCAGTAGCCATCATCTCTTCTTATAGGACCAAATATTTTCCTCATGATCTTTCTTTCAAAAATCGTCAGATTACATGACTCTAAGGTTTGGAAGCTCTCAGTCGGTGTTTTACTAGCCGCAATGATTTCTCAGCAACATAACCTTTGTGTTTGGTGAGGGTTTCCCGTACGTGCGGTTTATTGCAAGGTAATCGGTGCCTCTGTTATGCTGTATGACGTATGGTCTGACGTCATATTATCCTGGTACGAGAACTCTCACCACCACCTTTCTGTCGCGCGGACGTGTTGGCATCCCGAAAGATGATGCCGCTGGTTCACTGGTAATTGAATTGGCTCACCCAAGGTCACAGAACGATTGTGTGAGTACTAGGAATGCGTCGGGACCCGGAATAGCACATTAGATACAATGATTAGACCACGGACTGAACGATCCGGGCTTCGATTCCCTGTAGGGGAACACCCGGGCTCCTATTGAATGGCTGAAACGTTCGTTCCCTTGGGGTAAATCGGGCGGGGCGTGAAGTTGCACACCCACCACCATCTAGTGCCGAGGTTACGAATGAGTGGAGCTATGCCTCTGTTCCTGCTATATGCCCACGTGGCTTGGAAAGGGACTTCACCTTTGCTTTAACCGGGATTGCGCCTCCCGAGTGACACAAACTACATCCACAACTTATATTAGATAAAAATGAAATGCGTCATTAGGGACTCTCACTGCAGAGGTCCGGAGTTTAATGCCAGGCCGGTCCATGTGTAATTTCTGGGGGACAAAGTGGCACTGTGACAGGTTCTTCTTCCAGTACTGCAGTTTACCCCGGTCAGTGACATTTCACCAATGCTTCATACTCCATTCATCCATTCATTCATTCATCTGTATAATCTTAGCAACTGACGGCGCTGCCCAGTAACTCGCACCTTAATCAGAGGGAGCAGTAATGAACGCCACCATTGTCTAATTGTCAAAATTTATTGGAAGTCTCCCGCATTTCTTACCCGAAGACGGAGACAGAAAATGTGTCCGAAACGTCCTATTCTTAGAATAAAGTTGAATCACACAATGGCTATAGTAAAATTGTAATACCATAAAATAATAATAAATAGTAATAATAACAGTACCATGGAAATTCACTTATCCGGACGCTGGTTATACGGACCGCCAATTATCCGGATCGGCTTGTCCCTTAGGATAAATTTGCCGAGAATTCTACAAAACTTAGCTTGCCTTCAAATTACCGACTATCAAATGAAATACAGTACAGTGTTATGGCTTCATGAACTTCAAATCAGGCGTGGTCGAAAGGTTTAGACGCAGGTACATACTGTTAATAGTAACAGCCGAAATTCAAACCGCGAATGTAGCCTATTTTTTAAAAAAAAATCAATTATCCGGATTTTCTGCATGTCCGGATGGCTGGCAGTCCCAATTAATCCGGATAAGTGGAGTTCTACTGTAATAATAAACTGCAGAAAACAGCCACACAGGGCACTGCGCACAAACTTCACTCGAGTACAAATGGGATAGTAGAAACGTTTAATCACGGGGAAATAATACTACGTGTACACAGCATTTCTGTGCAACTTTAGGTGCCATGAAGACGTGGTGGTTTGTTGCAGGTATACAACTGTGAATAGATACAGGCAATAAACAATAATAATAGTAAGTAATGTTTTTTGTCATTTATTTTTATGATTTCGAAAATAAGTCCCGCTTACTAGACGAGGAACAGTGTATAAATATTTAGACACAAAGCAGTGGCGTAGCGAGAGGGGAGGGGGTTCAACCCCCCCCCAAATCCGGAGGCCCTCAAAAATCGTGCCAAACTCAACCTGATTGTGAAAACTGTTAAAAATTGCTGAATTTGGGACGCCAACACCCCAAGATGTTCGGAAAAGAGGCAGTAAAAATTCTAAAACTACCGTCGGTTCGCAGTTGTTTTACATTATCAATGACAAATAAATTGGTTGTCATCATAAATAGTCTTAAAGTACCAAAAGAAAATGTTACTATACGAAATGAAATTTCTTCTACCAAATTACAGCTGCCTCCAGAACCCCTGACTAGGGGGCTACCACCCCCAGATCCCAGTTCTCTGTCCTCTGTCCTCAACTGAATTTGTTGACCCCCCCGCCCCCCCCCGAAAAAAGTCTTGGGTACGCCACTGACACAAAGTGATCAAATAAGTAGCTTGACCCACGTAAGGAATTTAGACTAACGCATGAGAAACTACGTAACGTATATACGAGTACTTACTTATTTACTTACTTATTTTCTTACTTAATTACTTACTTCCTTACTTACGTACTTATTACTCCATGGAGCAGAGTCCTTCTTTAGAAGCTAACCGGTTCTCAGCTAGTCAACAAATTCCCCCCATTTTATGGAACTCGAATTCATTACCACATTCACAAATGCCTGCGCCTGTCCCTATCCTGAGCCAGCTCGATCCAGTCCATACACACACATCCTACTTCCTGAAGATCCGTCTTATTATTATCATCCCATCTACGCCTGGGTCTTCCAAGTGTTCTTTTCCCTCAGGTTTTCCCCACCAAAAACCCTGCATAGGCCCCTTCATGTCGGGATAATATTAAAATAGATCTTATGGAATTGGGTTGTGCGAATTAATTTAACTGATTCAGAATCATGTGCAGTCGATCTGATTGTTATTGGTGGTGTTGGACACCAGATTGTACAGATAAACATTTATATGTTTTTACCGCATTGAAATGCTGTGTTTAAGATCCATCGCAGCCCATTGTCTGTGTCAGCTGAAGCTACAGAGCAACAATACAGACAATGTGCGTATAATATAACATTGAGGCGCGTTCGCATAACCATTGTTGTAGTGGAAAGGTAATAAGTGATTACGCATTCTGCGTGTATGTCTTTAACCTTAGGTATTCAGCATGTAAAGCACCATGCGCCGTATTAGGTCTATTTTGTCATTTGTGTCCTGTCCGACTGCACCGTATCTTCCCACACTATCTGATATACGGCATGATTTTCGGGGTGGGGTGGGGGAGTTATTGAACATACAAAGTGCGTTTTGATTTTCTCTAACAAAAGTTTTTTTTAAGAACTATTTATCATTCTAAGAAGAATTTAGCCAGATATGATCATAAATGTACATTGGCCTTCATGTAAAGTACCCTACATTCTTGTCAGATTTTAATGAAACCTGAACTCCACAGATTTTCGAAAGAAAAAAACCATGAATATCAAATCTCATGAAAATCCATCCATTGGGAGACGAGTTTTTCCATGCGGACGGACAGACGAATAGACACGACGAAGCTAATAGTCGTTTTTCGCAGTTTTGCGTTCGCGCCTAAAAACTGCTTTGACAATGAACGTAAAGGAATGTGTAATGCGTAAAGATTTGGGGTCATCAGCGCCCTGAGTGTGAGCATTGCATTCAACTGGCATGTGAGGCCTTGTGTGTGCATAAAGACGCTGCGAAATGATTGCGTGATGACGGATTCGAAAGAACGTGGAAGGAAGCTGCCGTCGCCTCATTTTAAGGCAGAACTAGGACCCCGCCATTCACCTGTCGGGAGGTCCTAGATGAATGTCTGAAACGGTTGGCAGCAGTAGCCGATTGTTGCGTTCTTCTAGGTGATGACATGTCTCAGGAAGATGGCGTCCTTCCGTTGGTACCCTTCAAACGAACTAAACAGCCACACCCTGGAGGAAGACAAGGCTGCCGTCTGCAGTTGAGATGTCAGGAAAGATTTAGAGGTAAAGGTAAGGTTTTCCCGTTACTGGCCCGGTTTGGCCCAGAGGGTGGGTAGAGGTATAGCTCTACTCTTCCATTACACGCGGCACTAGAAGGGGGTGAGTGGTCAGCAGCACACCCCGGCCGCACTTTACCCCCGGGAGAAACCCGGTACCCGCTGTACAGGAGGCTGGGTGGGCCCCAGGGCCGGTCTGGACGGGCGGAAAATCTCGTCCCTACCGGGATTCGATCCCGGACCGTCCAGCCCGTAGTCAGTCGCTATACCGACCGAGCTACCCTGCCCACAGGAAAGATTTAGAGGTTCACATTAAATTACTGAAATGCGTATTCACAAAGAATCATTTATTCAAAATATTATATATTATATACGATATTCTCAAATGCAAGCTCCACAAAGAGAATATATGTGTATACAGAAGATAATGTTGAGCAAATGTGAAGAAACTCTGTCTTAATTCCGTCCCACATAGCCGTCTGCTACTTCTCATAACATAACAACATTGACAGCTCATCTTATCCACCCCTGAACCATCATCCTACATATTGAGTTACACAATGTTTTAACATAAAATACATTAACCAGATCTCTATAATACTGTACATATGTGTTCCATTTAAAAAAAAAAAATGCCCTCCACAAACAAGTATTTTGCAGACAAATCTTTTGACACTTGACAAAACAGATAAAAAGACATCCAGTGTTTATTTTTTTTGGAAAGACCTTTTATAAATTGTAACAGTTAACAAATGAACACTCGAGGGGAAGATTAGGCTAGTCCCAACAGCAACGACTGGTATTTGGCCATTGTTTGAAAAGACACCAATTCTTAACTATTTGCCTCGTATAAGGTATCCTTCGTATCGGATATATCTGTGAAAATTGCCATCTTTTGGGGGAAGAACAGGACATTCTCGGCTCCATGCTCCTCTTTTGTCACTTCTCGATACACGAGGAAGCAGGAACGGAATGTACCATTTACTGTTTACTGTTCATGGACATATTGTTAAAGGTAAAGGAATCCCTGTACAGGTCTGGGCGGGAACTGAGGGTTCCAGGAGGTTGAGGCTCCCAGATTTCAAGACATTCGGCACACGAAGGTGGTAAGTTTGTCAGCCCTAGGCACCGGCCTCCTTTACCCCCCAGGATATATTCCTGGTACTCATTTCTGTCAGATGCTGAGTCGAAACCAGGTCCACAGTGCGGCCGCTGGACTTAATATTAGCAAATGAAACTGTCGGCATATGATAACCAGCAGTTGTGATCTGCTGTTTTGAAAAGAGAAATTTAAGAAACAGCCTGACGGTAGCAAGTGAACTGAAATTTAAAATGTCGTGTTCATAGTACTTTAAATTTACATTGATTAATTCTGATAATTGCCTAAAAGTAGTTTAATTACTACCTGCACTTTTGTGACGGAGAGTAACACGGCTTTGTATTTATCTGGACGCCGTACGGCAATGAAATATGGCGTCTCCAAATAATGTGATAACAATAACTCTGAAGATAATAACACGCAACCGGATAATTTAAACGTATATGTTTTGGATAACTTGAATTTGCGGAAGAATTTAGTTTAATAATTGTCCAACAAGATGCGACTTATTCAGTTTATTACATTTCCGTAGGCAGCTCTACATGTTTCGGGTGTTGACACTCATCATCAGGAGCTGGTACAGCTGTAATTACGGCTTCTGGTATTCCAACTCAACAACGAGAGCGGATGGTAGTGGATCCGGTTAATCAATACCAGAAGCTGTAATTACAGCTGTACCAGCTCCTGATGATGGGTGTCAGCACCCGAAACATGTAGAGCTGGCTACAGAAATGTAATAAACTGAATAAGTCGCATCTTGTTGGACAGTTATTAAATTCGATTCACGATGCACGGACCCATGTATATAAAACATATGATAACAATCACGCTGATGATGATAACACACAACCGGATAATTTGAACGTGTATATTTTGGATAACTTGAATTTGGAGAAGAATGTTTTAATAAATAATTGGTTTCAAGTATAACAGTACAGTATAAATATAATTTGTTTATAGTTTCACAAACAAAATGCAGTCTATGACCTTAATTACTTAATTATCACGCTTTTATTCAGGACGCCACCCGACAACTTCGCTTCCCTTGCACATTCATACTATTCGCCCATTCGTTTTTAAACGTATTTTTCTACATTATCTTTTCAGCACGTCTGCCGGTACTTTTTTTTTTAGTTTTATGCTTTATGACATCGTGTAGTCTGGTAGGTGGACATGAAGGAGTCGGAGGGTGTCCAAAGTATTTTTATTTCTTAATTCCCAACGATTAACATGAAGGCGCGGAGTTAATTTAGCTGGCGCAAAACTGATTCGTACCGCACAGTAAACACTCTTCATCTCGGTTATAGGACCTACCAGTTAGCTGCTACATAATAGGGCAAAACGTCGCTGTGTGTTCTGAGATAATGCACAATGTAGATTTTTTTTAATGTTAAGGCTCGTGGTACGTAACGTGAAATAGATTTTAAAATGTCAGTTTTACATATTGACAAATATGTTAATAAAAATGTTGGGGTTATGGGAAATTTTTCTTTGAGGATATTCATTTCTCGGGCACATATCAGAAGACCACACTATATACCAGGCGATGCTGTTTTGACTGTAGGGAACTTGAAAAGTTGAAACACCGGTAGAATGAGAACATACTCGTGTGTAACATAACCACGTTAATACTGATGCAGTAATGCGTGAGAATTTGAATTAATCTTAACATTACACAAATTTTACATTTATATAAAAATGTGTTAGCCAGTATGAGATATAGAACAACAGGCATCACTTTCCACAGTTGGAATATCGGAAGAAAATTTCAGTTTAAGTTGGAACATACTCAATTTTGTGACATGCTCTGCGCAGCTGGTTGTTAACATTTACCTGTAAATGATCCCGATATACGTGGATGAGTTAAATTAAGAACTTTAAAAGACATTGTATCTGTTAATTTAATTAAAACAGGCTTAGTAGGGCTTTGTCATTTTTCCTGCATAGCCCCAAACCTAACACACAATATACGCTTGTAACACCTGCTCACGAATTCTTGTGCCTACAGCTGCACACAGCAGGGTCCCGATATTTTTTGTTCGCACTTATGACATTTACATTTGATTCGCCTTATGTTTGAAACTGTGAAAAAATATTTCTAATTTCATGGCTATATTAGAGTCATGTCACAAAACAAGGTACATCACAAAACCGGTCGAAACACAGTGCAATGAAGCGATAATACTAAACTGCATATGAACAAAATACACAGTTATGCTACATTTTTGCTATGACGATAGTGTTCTGAAAGGTTAACCACGTTCAACAGAAGCACACACTGTACAGTTACGTATTGACTGACATTGTAGTTTTCGTACTAAATTAAAACATTTACCTTCAATTTTGTGAACTGAATGTGATTCGGTTGGAAATTCCAACCGAATCACATTAAATTTACACCTGGATATATATAAATTTATCTACTCGTAGGATGAAGAGAGAGAAACCAACAAGATGCAACTAATCCGATGTTTATTATCAAACTTCTATCTCGACATGTTTCGGGCATCATTATGCCCATCATCAGGAGAAGAAGACCTTGTACTACTGCATATGGTGTTCTGCACTGGTTGTGCTGGCTGTGGTTGTGTGGAGCTGGGTCGTACGATGTTTGCACTGTGTGAAGGTAGCCGAACAGTAACCTTCACACAGTGCAAACATCTTACGACCCAGCTCCACACAACCACAGCCAGCACAACCAGTGCAGAACACCATAAGCAGCAGTACACGGTATTGTTCTCCTGATGATGGGCATAATGATGCCCGAAACATGTCGGATAGAAGTTTGATAATAAACATCGGATTAGTTGCATCTTATTGGTTTCTCTCTCTTCACCCTACGTTCATGATGCACGGTCACAAGAACCTAAAATAATCTACTCGTGTTATCAAGACTGTAATTGAAAACTCAACAACGAATATGCAGACCCTGATCACGATTCACAAAACGGCATCACAGCAGCTTTCATTTTGCAGGTACAGTTCAGCGTTTAAAAATTCCGACAGAGCACCATGCCTATTCGACTTCCCTGCGAATTTATAATCGGTTACATATTATATATTTACTTAAAGGGGAAAAGTAGAAATTGGCAAGTTTAAAAATGTAATTTTAAAAATGTGTTTTAAATTAGACGTTCAAATTTGATGTGACGTATAAAATGTAGATGAGATAGAAGCATCTCTCCCCATACTTTGTAAGAGGCAAAAGTAGACATTAAATGGAACAAACCCCCTAAGGAAACATTTGTCGTCAAAAAGAATGCAGTGGCTTGTTCAGTGCTATATCTCCATTCAAATATACTAGATTCCTAATTATTTGTGGAAAAAAAAAGGTTTCTATTGAAAGGCATTTAATTGTTTTTCCTCCTAATAAGTATGCACTTATGGAATATAGTTTCAAATATTTAAAAAATACGCCGTGACTTAGTAAAATTGTATAGATTTTTTAAACTTTTTAAATGGCAGTATGTAAGAAATTTAGCATTTTCTGATTAAAAATATCATTTCTCCCACAGTTCAATCGTTACTCCTTTGAATTCTCATGTCACTTTTTCTCACCCCCCGCCCCCCGGCCTCATCCATCTCCCCCCCTCCCCCCGGGAAAAAATATGGACAATTTTAGCACCACTTCTCTCTCCCACAGATCAAAGATTTAATTAGAAACGTACCTTAAATACAGCATGAAAATCCTGTTCATGAGTATATTGTCATTTGCTCCACACATTGGCTGAAGACAGAGCATGCGCTGTGACAAGCAGTTTCAGAGAATCCTCTGTAACTCAACCATGTCGCCGTTTGGCTTCAACTTTAAATTGGCCGTAAATACAGGCAGCTCTCATTTGTCTTAATAGCCAAAGGTTTCACATTATTTCTTACAAACAACAAGACATGATATGTTACAATTACACACATTACAGTGTAGGCCAAATTTACTCTCCATACGATGTTTAGACACAAATTCAGAAATATGTCTGTCAACAAAAGATATGAATAAGGGGTAAGGACGCTACAAGCTGAAGGGGAGACAAGGTTGAATACAAACATATGTAATAACAAAAACATTCAATTGTTGCAAAAACGTTCACAGACGCTAACAATTTATACTACAGCATAACACCATAATACATTGGTTTCGTGATTTTTGTACTCTTTGGAGCATTTTTTGAGAATGCAGCCAATCTTTACGATGAAACTAACACATGAACAATAAAAAAAAAGATATTGAATACATAAATAATAAAGAACGGGTTTCATGAAGGAAAAAATATTTACCTTTGAAACAATTTACCTCGGTAATGTACATTGGCAGTAACTCCAAATTTACAAAAAAGAAAACACCTTCATTTAAAAAGGTTTAAAAGGGGTAACAAAATAACTTACTATCTATTACAATAATCTGGCACATATATTTATTCATGTTATAACAACGGATCCATAAGATCAGACACTGATAAATTCAACATGGTTTCCAATGTGTGAGCATTGCAGGAAGCCAAACTGAAAGACGTATTACATATCATGTTTCAAAAGACGAATACACTTTCATGAAAGAACAGAACATAACTACTTTTCACTGGTGATGGAAACGAACGACTGAATGTTTTCCGTTAAGTTAATTATAGTGCTTATCCGCTTTAGAGAGCCTCAATGCGATACCGTAAAAACATTATGTATAAATCACAACTGGTGGTGTCTCACTACCATCTAATAATGCCCTATATCATTGATTACTTGTTCCAGTTAATCTCGTGTGCATGTCAATGGTCACACAACCACAAAAGAATTAAATATCTACATGAAATGGCACTATGGCACGACAGATTTAACCCTAGAAGTGCCAACATCAGTTCCTTGGGTACCAAAAGAAACCACCGCAAAACTGAAACATTTCAAGTTACCACAACGGTCTTGATGCAGATGTAAGTTTTCTGGGTTGTTTTGCTGCGTCGTCGGGAAAGTCGTTCACGGCGTGTCGGAGAGTACTGTCTCCGAAACGTCGGAGGCTGTTCGCCAAACGACGTAGCGTAACATCTCAGAAGACTTGAACCTACATTCCAAAAATTCATGAGTAAATTTTATATGTAGAAAATACCTCAATAAAATTCAATTGCAGGTTGAGAGAGAGGAGTCCTCTCTCAACCTGTGCACCGGACGGCCACCTACAGGTGTGATGATACCAGATGCTGTATAATACAATTTTGACCTCCTGATGATGAGCACATAGTGCTCGAAACATGTAGAGGCATATA
>Ga0123355_10021846_pt1 | contig 10252 bp, 10 predicted proteins | sample TergutEmb28metaG_3_FD_89872 | JGI IMG/M metagenome (GOLD analysis project Ga0123355, IMG submission 89872) | Embiratermes neotenicus P1 segment gut microbial communities from Petit-Saut dam, French Guiana - Emb289 P1 | ecosystem: Host-associated > Arthropoda: Insects > Digestive system > Gut ... | reverse complement strand
CATCGATTTGCATCTGACCCCATTTTCCGCCAAAACCGGGCAGGGGCTGGCCGAGCTTCACACCATAATCAAGCAGACAGTTGACGTTTAGCCGCTTGCGGACAGCTAAAACAGAGGAGAAGTGAAAGCATGTTTGTATCCGACTGCCTGGGCGTAAACGAAAAAGGGCACCTAACCATCGGGGGACTGGACACCGTGCAGCTGGCGCAGCAGTACGGCACCCCGCTTTACGTGATGGACGAGAATGAAATCCGCAAAAACTGCCGCGCCTTTTTAAGCGGCATTGACAAATATTATAATGGTAACGGCCATGTGGCGTTTGCCTGCAAAGCCTTTTGCTGCAAGGAAATCTGCCGGATTGCCGCCTCTGAAGGGCTGTGGCTGGACGTTGTTTCCGGCGGGGAGATGCACACCGCCATCGCCGCGGATTTCCCGACCGAGCAACTTATCCTGCACGGCAACAACAAACCAGCCACCGAGCTTGCGGACGCCCTTGAGGCAGGCGTTGGCCGGATTGTGGTTGACAACATGTTCGAGCTCGAACTTTTGGATCAGCTTTCCGGCGCCGCCAAAAAGCGCGCGAAAATCCAGCTGCGGGTAAAGCCCGGGGTAGAGGCCCACACCCACAACTTTATCCGGACAGGGCAGATTGATTCTAAGTTTGGCTTTGCCCTTGAAACCGGAGAAGCGCTAGAGGCGATAAAAAAGGCAATCACTTTGCCAAACATTGAGCTGATGGGTATCCACTGTCATATCGGCTCACAAATATTCGATGTGGCCGCGTTCCAGCAGGCCGCCCGGGTGATGACTAACTTTATGGCGCAGCTAAAAACCGATCTGGGTTTCGAGATGCGGGAACTCAACCTGGGCGGCGGTTTCGGCATAAAATATCTGCCTGAGCAAAATCCTGCCCCTTATGAAAGCTATATGGAAGCCGTATCTCAAGTGGTGCTGAAAATCTGCGAGGAAAACAGCTTGAGCGTACCCGCGATTATTCTGGAGCCGGGGCGCTCTATCACGGGGCCTGCGGGCATAACCCTGTACACTATCGGAGCCGTCAAGGAGATACCCAATATTCGCACCTATGTCACAGTGGACGGCGGCATGGCCGACAACCCGCGCTACATAATGTACCAAAGCAAATACGACATGCTCATAGCCTCTCGGCCCGGCGCCCCCAAAACCGGCGGCTACACGGTGGCCGGACGATGCTGCGAAAGCGGCGATGTTCTGGGTGTAGACATCCCGCTGCCAAAGCCAAATGTGGGCGAGATTCTGGCGGTGCTGTCCACCGGGGCGTACAATTACGCGATGGCCTCCCACTACAACCGGCTGCCCAATCCTGCGGTGGTGATGGTGAAAAACGGCGAGTCTCGCGTCGTTGTACAGAGGGAAACTTACGAAGATCTCACCCGAAACGATGTATAACAACGCCTTCGCCCGCCATTACGACGCCCTGACCGCAAATGTGAACTATCATGCCCGTGCGCGGTATTTTCGCGCTTTGATAAGGAAACATACCGGCAGGCAAGTGTGTAGCCTGCTGGATCTGGCCTGCGGAACCGGCAGCTTGAGCTGGCAGTTTTCTAAAATTGGGTACGAGGTTATAGGAGTGGATTCTTCCCCCGAGATGCTTTCACGCGCCGCGGCAAAAGGGGAGCGCTTTCCCAACGCGGAGCCCCCGCTTTTCCTTTGCCAGCCCATGGAAGAGCTGAACCTGTACGGAACTGTTGACGCGTGTGTCTGCGCGCTGGACAGCATCAACCATCTTACGGATACCACGACACTCAAGTCCGCCTTTAGCCGGGTATCATTATTTTTGGCTCCCGGCGGGGTTTTTCTGTTTGACGTCAACACCCTCCACAAACACAAGAATATCTTGGGCAACAACGCCTTTGTGTACGAAACCGGCGAGGTTGTCTGCTTTTGGCGCAATGTGTACCGCCAAAAGAACGGCAGGGTAGAAGTGGCGCTGGATTTTTTCCAGCCGCAGGGAAAAGGGCTGTACAGCCGCAGTATTGAGCGGTTCAGTGAGAGGATATTCACCCACCGCCAGCTGCTAAATGCTTTAGATGCAGCGGGGCTCGAATTCCTTGCCGTATACGGGGAAGGTAGGTTGCGCCCGCCGGGTAAGCGTTCCCAGCGCATAGTGTACGTGGCGCACAAACCTTGACAGAATGTCCCAATTATCATATGATTTTCGCATGGAAAAACATGTGAAAATATTAGCGCTTCAATCACAGTTTATTCATATCTATTGTCTATAATAATGGTGAATTGAAATATACAGGGGGGACTTTCATGGCGACAACAATCGTGTTTGTTACCAACCAGTTTTGTTGCGACAGGATTATCCGTGCGGCCAGCGTGGCGGCGCAGAAAACGAAAACTGAACTAAACATCGTACAAATCCTGGACTCTGAATATGACCTCGACCCCAAGGCAATAGATTACCTGTTTATGATGGCCAAAAGTGTAAACGCCACTATGAGGCTGGTTTCTGCCCAGGATAAGCTGGACCTGATGCACAAAGTTATAGCATCCCCCGATGTAAGCAACATTGTAACTGGAATGCCCAGCTCTCACCAAAGCGTGTTGTACGATTTGTGGAAACAATACCCCCACAAGGCCTTTCACGTTGTAACCCTTGAAGGCGAATTAGTCGATGTTGCAAGCCACAATTACGCCACTGCCTGATTTATGTTGAGAATTGCTGCCGCGGGCTTAGCGCCTGCGGTTTTTTATGTGACAATCACCAGAAGGTTCCTGCCGCATATATTGTAATGTGCCACACAACATACTACATAAGCGAGGAATAACAGGATGATTACCATACTTGTATACAACAATCAAACTGGCGCGATGGAGCGCTACAACCGCGAATTATACCAGCCAATGCCCTACATAAGCGGCTCCAGCCTCACCGTGCAGGAATTTCGGGGAAAATCAAGCTCCGACCTTATTTGGACAGATCGCCGGGCAATGCACGCCTGGAACGTAACCCGAGCCGCGTGGGGCAGGCCAATTTATGTAGGCTATGCTTTTCGCAGGATTGGGGAGGGCGGCCATGCCGATCAAAGCCAGCACTATGCCGGGGTATCCTTCGACGTCGGCCAGAACCTGGATAACAACGTCCGCAACCAGCTAAGGAATTTGGCGTCCCAGTTGGGTGTTTGGAGTTACGTAGAGCCTGCCTACCTCACCCCAACCTGGGTTCACTTTGACGCCCGGCTTGGTCCGCCTGCATGTTCGGCGGGATACCCTCTATTGAGCCAGGGTTCAAAAGGAGTATATGTCTGCACCTTACAAGACGCCCTGAATACGGTGGGTACCTACTCGGTTGGGGTAGACGGCGTGTTCGGCCGCAACACATTGTCGGCGGTGCGTGCCTTCCAGCAGGATGCAGGGTTTTCGCCGGACGGCATAGTAGGCTGCGCTACCTGGACAGCTCTGACTAAGCAGGCCAACGGCTTTTTTAGAAGAAGTGGCGATATCCCACCCGCGTACAGAAAGGAATAAATTCTATCCGCACGCTAAAGCCGGGAGGCCAAGCCGGATTAATCAAAGTTGCACACGATTAATCCAGTCTGGCCTCTGGTTGCTGACACTAATCGCCGGACGCGTAGTGAAAGTCGAACAATCGGTACTTGCGCTCGTAATCTTTCTCGCCTTCAAAACGAATCACGCTGGCCCGGTTTGAGTTTAAAAGCTCAACGATTTCATAAACGTCTATCCAGTTTTGAGCGGGTGCGTCTTTTTGGCTCTCATCAAAAACGAGCTGGATTCCAAAGTGAAGGTGGGGTACCCTCATCCCGTTGACGTTTTCTTTCGAGGAATACCCGGTCATCCCCAGGTATCCGATAACGTCGCCACCCTGCACCACCATGCCTTTTTCCAAGTGCTGTGGCCAAGGGTGATCCTTACGCAGGTGAGCATAGTAATAATAGCGCAGAGAGTCGTGGCTGCGGATACCAACTCGCCAGCCGCCAAAGCGATTCCAACCCAGCTCTTCGATACGGCCGCCTTCCACCGCGATGACAGGCGTCCCCACCGAACCCATAAGGTCGTTGCCGAAGTGCTTTCGCCTGTACCCATAACTGCGGGAGTTGCCAAAATCCTTGTGATGGCTGTATCCGTACCCCTCTGCGATGGGGCCGTAAGCTTTAAGGCCATAGTGTTGATCCAGCTTGATCTGTCCGGGGTTTTCCTTATCCGGGATTTCCCGCAAGTGCTCTGACAAAAATCCACCCAGTACGGCCTTGTAAGCGGTGTAATAGTAATCGTAATTTTTGTATCCGGGCAATATATCTTCCGGAGCATCCCCGGCGGCGAGGCGCCGGGCGTCCTCGTCCATTTCGCGTGCCTTATAGCTTTTCCAATTGCCGCCATAGCGTGTGCCGGTAATGGCCAGAAGCTCTATCCAGTCGATGTGCTCTGTATCTCCGCTGTCATAGCTTTTTATATCGTAATCCATCGCTTTGGACATAACTTTGGCCGGGATGTTAAAATCCACCCATTTGACGTCAGGTTTGCCCTCGACCTCTTGCCCGTAAACGGAAAAAGATATAGCAAAAGCGAAAAGCGCCGTGATAATGGCGCAGAATAGTTTGCGCTTCATGCATGTTTTCTCCTACTCAAAGAATGTTGCCGCTTCTTATTTTTTGAATGATCGCGCTGTTTAAACATGTAACTTTCTACCTAAAAAGCTAATGGACGGTTACCCTAAATCGAACTTGCTTCTTTATGAATTTCGTGTTACAATAATTGATAGGTTCAGCCAAAGGCTAGAAGAAATTTTGCGGGTATGGTTTAGTGGTAGAACATTAGCTTCCCAAGCTGAGAGTGTGGGTTCGATTCCCATTACCCGCTCCAAAAATTTTAGACGACTAACATTACGGAAACAGCGGCTGCGCCTTATAAAGGTGCAGCCGCTTATCTTGGACGGTTGCAGAAAGGATGTCAACAAAAAGAAAATTAATCGGCGGCATATTATTAAAACGAAAACACTTGACCAAACTTTCTCAAAAGTGTAAGATGATTCATGGTAAATATACTTTGATTAATTGATGGCGTCGCAGGGCGGATTGAGCCATAGTTCAATGAAACCATGAAAGGTTGGTCGCAATGGCAAATATTATTTTGGTTGATGGCAAGGCCCCGGCAATGCATCAAAATGTTTTTACTATATCAAGCGTCGATATCGCCGGAGATGTGCGCATAGCTGAGTTTGTCAACATCTGGAATCACGTTACCCTGCGGGGAGACGTAAACTATATACAAATCGGGAAATACACCAATATTCAGGACAACAGCGTCGTTCATGGTGACAGGCCAAAGCCGGACAACCCCGACTGGGGCGCCACCATTATTGGGGAGTATGTCACGGTGGGGCATGGCGCGATTTTGCACGCGTGTACAGTGGAAGACGCTTGCCTTATCGGAATGGGTGCCATTGTGCTCGACGGTGCGGTTATAGGTAAGGGCTCGGTTGTGGGCGCTGGTTCGGTGGTCACTCAGCGCACAGTCATCCCGCCTTATTCCATGGTTCTGGGCACTCCGGCCAAAGTGGTAAAGACTTTACCTGAAGAGAGTATAGCTGAGCGGATAGCCCATGCCGAAAGGTACTGGGAGCTGACCAAGAAATACAAAAATGAGGATATTTGATGTTTATTGATCTGGCGAAAATTAATTTGAAGGCGGGGGACGGCGGCAACGGGGCTGTCAGCTTTCACCGGGAAAAATATGTGTCTGCCGGTGGCCCCGACGGGGGAGACGGCGGCAAAGGCGGCGATATTCTGTTTGTTGCCGACAACAACCTGAGCACGCTGGCCGATTTTAGATACAAGCGCAAGTATGCCGCGCAGGTGGGCGGAAACGGCTCAGCTAAGCGGTGCACCGGAAAAGGCGGGGAGAATCTGGTTATCCGGGTGCCTCGCGGTACACTGGTCAAGGACGCTCAAAGCGGCAGGTTGATCGCCGATATTTCCGGGGATGATCCGGTGCTCATCGCCCGCGGCGGGAAAGGCGGCTGGGGAAACGCCCGGTTTGCCACACCCACCCGGCAGATTCCGCGCTTTGCAAAGCCCGGTCGCCCGGGCGACAAGTTGGAAATCCAACTCGAGCTCAAACTTTTGGCCGATGTTGGGCTGGTCGGTTTTCCAAACGTGGGAAAATCCACCCTTATTTCGATGGTCAGCCAGGCGCGGCCGGAAATCGCGAACTACCACTTCACCACACTTTCCCCGGTGTTGGGGGTTGTGCGCCTTGAACAAGATTCCTCTTTTGTAATGGCGGATATTCCTGGGCTGATCAAAGGTGCCAGTGAGGGAATAGGGCTTGGCCACGACTTCTTGCGCCATGTCGAGCGTTGCCGCCTGCTTATCCATTTGGTTGATGTTTCAGGCATCGAGGGCAGGGATCCCATCACGGATTTTGAAACCATCAACGCGGAACTTTCCGCATTTAATGCAGAGCTGGCCACCCGCCCCATGCTGGTGGCCGCCAACAAGTGCGACCTCGCCGACCGGGAGCAGATCGACAGCTTTGGACAGTATATCCGGGAGCGGGGCTACCAGCTGTTCGAGATATCGGCGGCAACGAATCAAGGCCTGCGGGAACTTGTAAATGCGGCCGCGGAAAAACTTTCCACACTGCCGCCTATCACCCAGTTCGAGCCGGAACCTTTTGTCCAACCGCAAGTTGAACCCAGAGCCTTTGAGGTCAACGGTGGCGATGGCTACTACGAGGTGGACGCGCCCTGGCTGGAGCAGGTGCTTGCCAGTGTGAACATGAACGATTATGAATCCCTGCAATACTTTCAGCGCGTGTTATCACAAAGCGGGATTTTAGCCAAGCTGGAGGAAATGGGTGTGCAGGAAGGCGATACCGTGAGCATCCTAGGTTTTGAGTTCGATTATATTAAGTAAGAGGGAACAGAATGAAAATCGGCAGGCGGCATGAAAATCCGGGGGGGCTTAGCCCGGTATCCCTGGCTTTTGTGGGGGATGCAGTGTTCGAGCTGATGGTGCGCGAAATGCTGGTACGCCAAGGCGGGATGCCTGCGGCAAAGCTGCACGGCATGTCGGTGCGCCGGGTAAAGGCCACCGCCCAGGCCCTTGCCTACGAGGCCGTTTTGGCCGCATGTTCACAGGAAGAGCAGAGCATACTACGAAGAGGGCGCAACGTAAGCCTTTCCCGCTTGCCCAAAAGCTGTACCCCGGAGCAATACCACAAGGCGACCGCCATAGAGGCGCTATTGGGATATCTTTATCTGGACGGGCAGGAAGAACGGCTGGAGTCAATGTTTGAAATAATCAATACACAAATCGCCCGCGAAGAGGGAGAGCAACAGGAATGAAATCAAACCTAACCTATAAATATACGGCGAAAACTTTTGCCGCCGATTTGGTGTTTGATCTGGCCGGTTGTTTTTTGATCGCGCTGGGCACCCAAATGTTCAACGCACCCAACCAGATAGCGCCCGGCGGGGTAACCGGTATCGCAATCATCATAAACTATTTGACCGATCTGCCCATTTCGCTGCTGGTGCTGTCTATGAACGTGCCGCTGCTGATTTTGGCTTGGTTCTTCTTGGGAAAACAGTACAGCCTGAAAACTGTTAAAACGGTGTTAATACTGACCGCCATGCTCGAGGTTGTGGAAATTTGGGGATTAACCTACCAGGGGGATACCATTTTAGCCGCTCTGTACGGCGGCGTACTTGGAGGAATTGGTGTTACTCTTGTATTGATGCGAGGCTCAACCACCGGCGGTTCGAATGTTATGGCATACTTGATTCAGAGAAAGGTGCGCTCGGTGCCGGTCGGCCGGCTTATGTTTGCGGTGGATGGGATTGTGCTTTTGAGCGCCGCGGCCGTATATCAAAACATTGAAACGGCGCTATTTGCTATGATTACAATTTTCACTCAAGCTCGAGTTATCGACTCCATCCTTTATGGGCTAGATATGGGCAAAGTCCTAATGATTGTCACAGACGCTCCAGACGTGGTGGCTGCACGTATTGTAGAGGAGATAAACCGGGGCTGCACCCTTATTGAAGGTACGGGCGCCTATACCAAACAAGAGCGGATGGTGCTTCTGTGTGCCGTGCGAAAAAATCAGGTCTATCAAGCTAAGCAGGTTGTTTTGGGTGTAGATCCCAGCGCTTTCATTATGGCAATGGAGGCCAACCAAATCATCGGCAAGGGCTTTAAAGACGCCATATAAATGTGTAAAGGAACGCTTGAAATTTAATGTTGTGTGTTGTATAATGCTAGGGTGTTAGATTGACAACTGAATATTTGCTGTGTCCCCCATTTTCTCAAGAAGATTTTTTTAGGGATATCAAGGGGTGCATATACATGGAGGCGTATCGAAGTGGTCATAACGAGCTCGACTCGAAATCGAGTTGCCTTTAACCGGGCACGAGAGTTCGAATCTCTCCGCCTCCGCCAGATGGAACAAACGCGAACGTGAGGCCGATTTTCGTCGGCAAGGCGTTCGCGTTTGTTTTTCATTGAGGATTGATGGGGCTGCGGCTTGCAAAGTATCACGGGCTTTGGTAAAATGTCTTTATTAGATGCACGTTTTTTGTGCAAAGGCCAAGCCTTGATGAACGGAGGTTGCGTATATGAAAAGGATATTGAGCGTGGCGCTTGCTTTGGCTATTGTTTTTGGAGCGACCGCGTATGCGGCAGACGCGCCGCTACAGGTGCCTGTTTTTGGCGGCGAAGCAACGACGATTTCAACAAGCGGTCCTAAAATTGTTGGCCTGCGAACAGACGGTACAGTATTGGCGGTGGGCGATAACTCTGAAGGAGCGCTCAATGTTTCCGACTGGCGCAATATCGTTTCGGTGTCAGCGGGGGGACTGCACACAGTGGGGCTCAGAGCGGACGGCACAGTGATCGCTACGCCTATAATTGGCCAACATGCAGATATGCAAGGCTTCTATGATGTTTCTGGCTGGCGTGACGTTGTTGCTATCTCAGCGGGAACTTTTCTAACCGTTGGTTTGAGAGCGGACGGCAGGGTTGAGGTAGTTGGCGCGATGGTGGCGACAAATCCCGACATCGTCCCCACCATTAACAACTGGCGCAATATCACAGCGGTATCAGCGGGAACTTTTCACGCTGTTGGACTTAGGGTAGACGGCACCGTGGCGGTTGCTGGAGCAGTTTTACATGGGGTCGATCAACCTTTGGGAAATGTCGATGATTGGCGAGGTATAGTAGCGGTATCGGCGGGAGGTTCGCATACTGTCGGACTAAGGGCGGATGGTACAGTGATTGCTGTGGGCGACAACTCTGACGGCCAACTCGATGTTTCTGGATGGAGCGACATAGTGGCTGTATCAGCGGGTTATTTGCACACTGTGGGCTTGAGGGCGGACGGTACGGCAGTTTCAACTACGACAACTGTTAACGGGGGTCCAGGCAATATCTATCGATGGCGTGACATAGTAGCGATATCGGCGGACGGGGTGGTTCACACTGTGGGGCTGCGATCGGACGGTGATGTGGTGATTGCAGGGTGGACTCACGGTGGTTTGGATGAAGTTTCCACCTGGCGCAATATCAGGGTGCCCACACCAAACAACATAAACCTGCACCCGCCTACCGGCAGGTAACCAGCAGCTAACAGCGGCAAAACTCCGCGTTCTCATTTTGCGGGAGCGCGAAATTGTTGTGTGCTCCCAGCATGGTAAATCAATAAATTAACAGCGAGGGCACTGAGTTTCATCAACCTTTTGTGCCTTTCGCGGGAAAGGGATGGTCATAAATATGGATCACAAAGAGCGGTTTTTATCGATTTTTCAGGAGCAGATAACCCGCGAAGGTGCGGATAAGCTGCTTGAATATTTGCTCTCGCCGACATCCGACTTTTTTACAGCGCCGGCCAGCTTGCGCTACCACGGTTCCTATGAGGGCGGGCTGGTTGAGCACAGCTTGAACGTTTACGATTGCCTTGTGGCATATCTCGCTCGAGAACGCGTTCAAGAGCTTTACGGCATGAACTATGACAAGGAATCGGTGGCTATCTGCGCTTTGCTGCACGACATCTGCAAAGTCAACTGCTACAAGCCGGGATTTCGCAATGTAAAAGATGAAAACGGAGTGTGGCAGCGGGTGCCGTCCTACGATTACGAGGATAAGCTGCCCTATGGCCACGGGGAAAAATCAGTCTACATACTCACCGGGTTCATCCGCCTGAGCCGGGAAGAAGCCTTTGCGATTCGGTACCACATGGGGTT
>Ga0123355_10021845_pt1 | contig 10252 bp, 5 predicted proteins | sample TergutEmb28metaG_3_FD_89872 | JGI IMG/M metagenome (GOLD analysis project Ga0123355, IMG submission 89872) | Embiratermes neotenicus P1 segment gut microbial communities from Petit-Saut dam, French Guiana - Emb289 P1 | ecosystem: Host-associated > Arthropoda: Insects > Digestive system > Gut ... | reverse complement strand
CACATGAATGCGCACGACACACACAACATGACACTACAGCCCACCGACGACGACTGCGACCTCTGGCCAGCTGGAGTGGCAGGAGTAACAGACTTGCGCAGTGAGGAGGGAAAGAGAGGGAGCATGCCCCAGAGTTTCCAGCAACCCTGCTGGACCGACCGGTAGCAGCCAGGTCCAGGGCCAAATCAACCTGTGGGGCGCAAGAGACAATATACAAACAGGAAATGCAAATACCGTACAAGTAGCGCAAGACAAAAGGAGACAGGGAGAAGAGACAAAATGACTAAATAAACGGAGGAACTAGACCGAAATAACACAACGCATAAAAACAGGATGTCACACAAGGGGAAGAAATTGAAATGTGGGAAAAGTCTAAAGAAGCAAGTTAAAACAATATATGCAACAAAAAGTGATGAAAGAAGGGAGTGAATGTAGCAGGAAGAAATCTCGTACAGTGCTAGTTGTAAAAAGTGAAAGAAATGGAATTGTATGTACCTGTTAAAGAAATAATGAATGTAGAAAATACAGGATCGAATGCGTGACGTAGAAGAAAATACGAAAGAATACATTAAGCAAATAATAAGAATACATTCTGATAGACGAAACACAGAACGGAGCAAAGCAACCGAAAATATCCTGGAAAACAGACGTACAGAACGGGATAAAACGAGGAAGGAAATGATAATGGTACCAACGCCGATGAAGGGGAAGAGTAAAATAAGACAAGACAGTAAAAGACACCAAATGGAAAAGAATGTGCCGAACCCACATGAGACGATGACAACTGTGTAAAAATACGAAAGGGATAGAGAATATAAAACGTGACCAGACAGGAAATGAACTAGAAAATAAGAAGTGGTAAGAGAGGAAATGAAGAGAACACTCCACGAGTCAGACCTTGAATGAGAAGTTAAAAGAAGTCAGAAAAAATATCGGAAACTAAACGACACGTTGCTAACGTGATAGAATGGACAGACTGATGACGCAACTGCGTGAGACTTGGTAACAGTAAACAAGAGAAATGGGGAGCTATGATATGTGAAGAAATGCAGTCAAAGGGTAAGGTCGTATGTCGAAACACAGTAGGATCTTAAGATAGAAGACAGGTGGATGTGAAGTAGAAGGAATGAAAAATATGGCATGGGGCAATAGGAGTACGGAAGGTGACGAAAAATACAAAGCGCGATAACATGGGAAGTATTACAGAATATAAAAAGACATCAAGGGATAAAGGAGATTAACAAAAACAAATTAGTTAAAGAAGGCCTCAAAAGAATATTCTAAATAGGGGAAAAACGGGTATAAATAATGAAATAAGAAATCAAATAATGTTAAAACTAGGAGGTCACAGCTTAGATAACAGTTTGTCTTACGACGTAAGACCGAAAGAAAAGCAAAGTTTTGGTATAATAATATAAACAACCAACTAGATGCAACAATGACAGTTTATTAATAACTTCGATCAGCTCAACTTGTTTCGGGCGATAGTTTCGCCCATCCTCAGGAGCACTAGACTGTGTTTACAGCTTGTGGTATACTGTACCGACGACGCTACTGGCCGGCAGCATCGTCGGTACGTTATACCACAAGCTGTAAACACAGTCTAGTGCTCCTGAGGATGGGCGAAACTATCGCCCGAAACAAGTCGAGCTGATCGAAGTTATTAATAAACTGTCATTGTTGCATATAGTTGGCCGTTTATATTATTGTATCAACGATGGATGGTCACACAAATATCAAATTTTAGTGTAATGATGAAATCTGAGGCTAAATAACCATAGAAAGAAAATTATATAAATAACATGGGAAACTGAAATGAATGTATGTTAAAAGAAAGGAAAAAAAACAGAAAATGCTGCAATTAAAATTTCGGCACTGAACAGAGAAACCACAACTAAGGCAAGGTAAAATATGGAACAAAATAATATGCTAAGTCTGAAGACTAAGCAGAATAATTCGTTTTAAGAATTATTTATTCTTTGTGAACCTTATGGTATATGATGTTATAATAATTTATGTATGCATTCTAATTTCTCTCTGCTGCCTGAAACTGGAAATAATTTTCAGAAATTCATAAAATAGATCTACTATCGACACTTTGCTCTGAGAGAGTTATTAAAAAATATTCTGGTCATAATATACTTTGTACTAGAAAAAAGCTGAAGCCACTCTGACCTGGTGAGTCATCAAGGATGATGCATCAGAAGCGGTTTTTAGTCTCGAGAAAGTGCGTCGTGAAATTCACGTCTGCGATGGGAAGTTTCCTCTATAAAAGCAATGCCGTAAATATTACAATAGTTAAATGTACAATCCTTAATTCATTCTTGGCTTTGAAGGACAGTGCTCATAAGAGATATTTTCTTTGCATCAAAGGACAGATAAGTAAGTTTTTAAATTGCATTTTCCCGCTCTTATCTCGGCCACTACAGACTGTAGCACTGCAGATTTTAGAGCTTTGTTCCCAAACTGCATTGACAGATCTCAGTGCCATTACTTCAGTATTTATCCGTAAGTTTCGATCCTATAAACGGTGCTGCCGAAACGTTTGAGTAAAACAAAGTGAAATGCCAACTTGATGAAACTAAGTAATTTTATTGATGTATTCTTAGCTCGACATGTTTCGGGTATATACGCGGATGGTGCCGGCACGGCACCATCCGCACCATACGCACGAACTACGCAGCGGCTCTCAAGACCACCACCCATCCAAAAACTCGGTGCAGAAAACCATATGCTGCTACTCAACATCTAATGCTCCTGATGATGAGCGTATATACCCGAAATATGTCGAGCTAAGAATACATCAATAAAATTATTTAGTTTCATCAAGTTGGCATTTCACTTTATTTCATGAGGAAGATGCACGGTGAAACAACCCTCAAGTTTGAGTAAAACTTTCTTCAGCAACTGTAAAGCATTTACTGACATAAGAACATTTAGTGAATTCCACATACTATACAGACGGCAACTGCTGATATGTGCTGTCACGTAATCAATCAATAAATCAATCAATCCCTCATAATCGAATTATGTTGAAAGCTGAAGCACAGTGACAGATATAAGTCCGATTATTTAGTTTTCAGGCTTCCTGAGATGGATAAAGGAGGAGAATAGAAAGCCAGCAACCAGCCAAAAGAACCTGCAGAGAATGAGACATCCACACATTTTTAAATGTACAGAACAGATTGGCTGAATGCAGAATTAAAACAGGGTCATAAGCTGTGTTAAATCAGGAGATATTCCTTGATTATGTGTTTAACGAACGTCCATAACCTGAATAAGCCGGTTGGCATAACATATCTCAATACAATAAAATATCAGAGCCACCTTCTTATTGAAAATGGTCCTTGTATGCCTATTACAATTACAGGGCGATTAAGAAAAAGAATATGATATGTCGGCCTCAGTTAAAAATGTTAAACAGATATTTTGCCTGCCTCAGAATTAAAACTTGTGTATTGCACCAACAGCGTGTATTTGGGTTCTTCATGCGAATTTCGCATTAAATTTTATATTATTTTCATTTAATCCATTCATATCCATTATTAATATTATATGCCGCCTTCAATACTGAAAAATTCAACTTTCTGTCCGCAGATTGCATTTAGAGTTTGGGAGTGGATGTACATCTCAGAACAAGCAGCGATTATTTACATACGTAATATTAACCGGTTAGCTGGTAACGGAAACTTTGCTTTTACTACACAGTAGGAACTGAATTTTCGATCGTGATACGGATTAATTTTAGTCTTTAAATATTCAAGAGGCCCTCGGTTTTTCTAATGTCCAAAATTGTACAAGCTTTTTCCTGTCGAGTTTTAGGGACCAAGTTTCATTGCCAAGTACACCGACACGCAAATCTATAGAAATTCTAGGACATTGCTCCTAAAACAGGCATCCACAAAACTTTCATTCCACTTATCGAGAGCAATCATCTTAACAGTACGTCATAGGACGCTCATTACCTCCAGCATTTTACTACAGAGAACAGCGCTCTGTTCTGTGCTACGTAAAACAGTGCCTAACTCTTAATTTTCTAACACTTTCCCCGCCGCGCCTTTTCCGACCACATTTCCACTTTGTACTTAGATCACGTTCCAAAGTATCGTAAGATTTTCTTCTTTCACCCCCCATATTACGTATCCAAGGGACTTAAATTCCCTGATTGAACAGAATAAGTAATATTATGTGAAGGGTACAAATAAGGAAGCCAGGCATTGTGTACATTTCTGTATTTCCAGTCCACATTCTCCGGGTCGAAGACGCTTCCTACATTCAGTGCACCAAATCTCAGTTAACTAACCACACAGCAGCAGAAACAGACAGTTGAAAGGAACGTCACTACTGTTACTCAGTCCAAACCCATTTATCTCGGACCCGCAGTCCACAAACATTGTCTTAATGACATCCTATCTCCGTATTCCAAGCGGGATATCTAGCAAAAGACTTCCCACAAAAATTCTTCGCCCGTTAACATTACTCTCCTTTCTAACATTCTGGCCACCCGCTAATGCTTTCTGCTTTTCGATATCCTAAAATAGCTACGCAAATTACATGCGAAAAATTAGTATAATTTTATGAAACACCGATGAAATAAATCCAACGCGACATGTAGGTTTGACATTCAAAATTAATTAACGGCGAGAGCTGCTCATTCTTCACATTATGCAGTTAAAAGAATGGACTGAACCAAGTATTCATTTGGCCAACATCTCATTTCAGTCAGAAGTTAAAAAGCCAATTAGCTCAGCCACTCTTCTCAGTTGTGTTTAGGCTTTGAACAGAAATATGAAAAGAGACTGTTGTCTGAGTGAAAGAGAAACGGAAGTAAATAAAACACGCAATGAATATAAAAAAATTGTGCCTTAAATTGAAGGAGGCAAGTGTCTTCGCAGTGGTGATTCATTATTCTATGTTAGAGATTTCTGCTGTCTAAGTCACGAAGAGATGCAAATTTAATTTTCAACACAGATGCAGTGTTGAATTGACCACGAGAAATGTAAACGTGATCATGGAAATTGAAACAACTAAAACGCAATTATGTTACGTGACGTTTCCAGCATACACGACTCTATGTAAAGCGCTCGGAGGCTCATCTAATTTGGCCACTGTTGATATTTCTGCATCTGACTAGCTAAATTATAGTTTGCTTCGTAAATATATCAACAACAAATCTCTAAATCCTCATTCTACAAGCACGTAACGCGCTGAGGTATTTGTTTTCACCCACATCTTACCTGGAACTATTGCTTATCGATCGGACGTCAGCAGACCATGTCAGCTGTTGATGATAACGACAGGTAATAATAAAGACGCCAAGGTAGACACGAAAACGGTGAAGTACGGAAGAGTTCAGGGAGAAAGGAAACCTGCCTGAAAATTGATAAAGTTCATTGATGACACCCGTCATTAAAAACAAGTTATTCTAATTGAGTGAAACAGGAATTGCAAGGATGAGTAGGATTTGTTTTAGGCAGATACGTTCTATCTCTAATCTCGGACAGTTTATCGTCTATTTCTCTGGACTGTGGCCAGAAGATTATCGCGGTGGACAGAGTCCAAATTATTACTGGTTAAATTGTTTATATTTGTGTCAAGAAACATGCATTTTGGAGGATATTCTTGAAAAAGCAAGATTAAATAATGGTGACAAATAAGGAAAGAACAGGAATAAAGTATAGAGATCAAAAACAAGTATTTTTCTCACTTCTATTATCAACCAACAAATGCACTTACATAATTTTCACACTAGGTGTGCGTCGCACAGCTAGCCAAATACTCTCTCTACAACACTTTCCCACACAACATGACATGCTGCCACAAAACTTTGTTTGCAAAAACGAATTAAATTGTGAATATTGTAATATAACTTTAGCAAGGAACAACGAAGCTCTCTGATGATGATCTGACAAGATCGAAACATGTCTGAGTGATTTTAAGTGTTTTTAAAGTGTTTTATGTGAAAGTTATGTAAGTGCAGTTGTCGGTTGATAATAGAAGTGATTCTACAAAAATGCACGGTGCAACAATAAGATTTAAAGTATTTTTCTCTTTTCACCAAACATATACATTCTTAAGTATAAAATAAAATTCTGTTGATTTTGTGGAACAGACTGGCGTATTGTGTGCAGATGATTACACAGAAAGTGATTCAAATCAGATATTATTAGACTCAAATCTTAACTACTACCACCTTATCATCATCATCAGTAGTATGAATAATAATATTGTATTATAAGCAGTGGTGGTCGTATCAGAAATAGTACAGTTACAGTGGCGGTAGAAGTAACAGTAGTAACGCTATCCTTTTCCTTTTTAGAATGAATATAATTTAAGTACAGTTTTTTCCCTCTTAAGACTCTCACACATATCTCAGAGATTCACATTCCTAACATTCGTGTTGGCTAGATGCAGAATTTCCCAGTCAATAAGCAGACACGTACAACAAATTTCCTCTATATTAAACCTTACCCCGCTAAAGTGGAAAATATGTTAAGATCTTAATAATGCCAGCAGATGGCAGATGGGATTCAACTTGGCGTTTAAAGGGTTAATAATTGTCCAACGAGATACAACACAAAGCAGTCTATTTATTATTCTGCAGTTTCAATCTACAAGTTTTGGGTGTCAAACACACCCATCATCAGGAGTACACAAAACTCTAACTACAGCCTCCAGTACTGGTCATATTTTTTGTTCAGCTACCTCCGTTCAACGTGGAAACGCTAGAGCTTGGCCACATTGGAGGGAGGTAGCTGCACAGTACCGGAGGCTGTAGTTACAGTTTTGTGTACTCTTGATGATGGGTGTGGTTGGCACCTGAAATGTGTAGAGTGAACTTGCAGAATAATAAATAGACTGCTTTGTGTTGCATCTCGTTGGACAATTATTAATTTAGATCAGCGATGGACGGAACTATAAATATAATTTTTTTTCTATGTCGCAACAGCCCACATCGAAATAAAACCGCCTCATTGTTGAGGTTTCTAGATCACACTCAATTAGACATAAACACACACATACACACACATACAGCCGGTAGGACTCTCCTGAACGAGTGATCAGTTCGTCATAGAGACTGCACAACACAGCAAACAAAAGAGAAAAAAATCCATAGCCGCAGCAGATTTCGAACCAACAGTCCCAGCATCAAAGCAGTTCCAGACCTACACTTTAGACCACACGACCACTCGGATAGGCCGTTTCAGTTTAGTTCCCACTCAATTTCATGTACCTACTTCCAATTACTTGTTATATATCGCAAACCGAATTTTAGATTACAATCAATCGCCATACTTTGACAGATTGTACATGTGACGCCTGAGTTTTAGTCAAAATATTTCCAGTTTCGGGGTCGTTCAAAAAATTTTGCATATTTTATATTTATATTTTCTGCTTATCTTTGGAGCATTAGATTTGTTTCTAAATTCCTCCTTAAACACCATTCATACTTATGCCCACTTCTCATTCGCAATTATTCAAGAATTTGAATGACACACCGTTGTTAAATAATCTACGTTGCAAGCAAAATTGTTCCTTACATCAATAATATCAACTTGCGACAGAGAGGAAAAGGGTGCTTGGAGGCACTTTGAAAGGCCATTTTGTTCAGAGGCGTTGATGTCCTTACTTTGTTGTCTCTATATGCATAAAAAACAGGAATGAAGGTTCTCTTCTCCGCTGCTTGATAGCGGCGCTCCCCTTCTGATAGCTACAGCTGCGGCAGAATATTGGCTGTAAAGTAGTCTACTGTACAAACAGTGCTCGTGTTGAGGTGCGCGTACAGTGAATTCCGCATTGCAGGGCACATGACTTAACATGGCAATTCGCCTGCTGGGGTCTTCCGGGCTGTACTACATTACTCTGAAAACAAACTTTACTAAGCTTATGATATTTTGGGATGTGACGCCGTGTATCTTGTCAGCCAGACATCGCTGCGGAGCAATTTGACGTCTCCATTCAGTGAAAAGAGCAAGTAGTGGCTTTATTGTAAGTCGGAATGTAGTTTCCGTTTACCTGACAGTACGCTTCGTTGTGACTTTCAGTTTATTATTAAGTTTTAATCCTTGACATTTCACGCGAGATAGCACTGATTTTCTGAATGTATACTTGGTTCTTCTATTTAGGTCTGCTGTATGGGCCACCCAACATGCTACTACAACTATATATATATATATATATTTCCCATAGACGGAAAAAGCACTGTGTCTAATTAAGTTATTATTCTGTACGAAATGATAACAGAGAAGACACAATTCTATCACACAGCATAATAATACCGCATTCACAATCTCACAAACCCAATTTTTTGATGAAATAAGGGCGTGTGTGAGAGTCACTATGTTCGATGTTAAATTTGGGTTCAAGAATTTTATTACAAACAACCCATTCCCTTTTTGTCAAGTTTTCAAAATAATATACTAAATTTATTACTATTATTATTACTACTAATACTATCAATAAATTCGTTAATGAATTTTAACAACAAAACAGAAGAAAACACAAGCTACTACTGTGGAAACTACAAATGATGGTCAGTAGCAGTAGTAGTATTAGTTAGTAGTAGGAGTAGTAGAAGTAGTATTTGTTGTTGTTGTTGTTTTTACTGCTGCTGTTGTTGTTGTTGTTGTTGTTGGTGGTGGTGGTGGTGGTGGTGGTGGTGGTGGTGGTGGTGGTGGTGGAGGTGGCGTTGGCGGCGGCGGCTGCAGCGGTGGTAATGATGATATCTTTGTTGTTAATATTAGTAGAATAAAGTTGTTGTTGTGGTGATGGTTGTGGTAAAACTGTAGCATTTGTTTGTGTACCATCGCCCCGTTGTACTAGTCAATATCGATATAATCCCAGACAGACACAACACCTGAACGCTTTAACTTCATTTTGTTTACTTTTCTACAACATGTTTCAGACGCTGTATTTGACCATCATCATGCAGCAACACAAGAACATAATCGGAAATGTGTACTTAGGAAGAGCCTCTCCCTCACAATTAGAGTAACAAAATAATTAAATTAGTTATTATTTCCAATTAACATGTATTTCTTTTTCATTTGTTGGAAATAATGTATAATTTATGCCCTTTATCGCTCTAATTGTGAAGGAGATGTCTCTTCCATACCACACGTTTCCAGTTACCTACTTGTGTGTCTACGTGATCATTGCGGAATAGAATGGCCGAAATATCTTTATAAAAGTACATACATGACCATAGAGGGTTCAAGTATTGTATCTGTATCGAAATTAATCGATATTAAATTAATATCTTTTGTTGGACAGGTATGTTGGGGAACAGAAAAAGGGTTTAAACTTCGGAAAAGACCCAAAATTGGGATAAATGTGCGAATCATACGAATCACCTAAATGCACTTTGTGAGCAAAATTCAAAATTTATAAGCACTGAACCTGGTGTCACACACGAGTACACTAATCACTGGATTTTAAAGGGTTGGTACTCACAAGGGACAATCTCCATAAAGTTTGCTGAAAGCTGAGGGAAACTAGATAAAGAAAAAACTGTGAGTAAATTCGTAAGAGCAAGTCTATTAATTTTTACTTACAAAATCGTCACCTAATATGTAATTATGCTATAAGCGAAGCTTCTATTTGTCTTAAACAAAAGCAGTCAGAAAAATCGGCCTCTTTATTAAAAGCCTTTTTTTTTCTAGGAAATTGTTAGTGTATTTCTTCTAACAAGGAAAATTAAATTTTGACTCGCCTGATAATGAGTGCTGTAGTTTCGAAATCTGAGATAATTTGAACACAACAACCCCATAAGAAAATAACTCAAACAAAACTATTCATGTTCTCTCAAAGTTTACTCACGGTAACAAAGTAATAACAGTAACAACCAAGGTAATGAGCACCTAGACGTTTTAAGTTCTTCATTCTTGATTTTCGGGATTTCGACCTTTCGTGTCTTCCATTCAATACAATTTTTGTGACGTTTCTTCTTCCATTCCGACTAATCGGGATGATATCACGTGAGTGGCAAGTTGGCTTTTCTATTCTCCTGCTAGTGCGCAAGTAAATCACAGCTTAGCTTGTCTTCATTAACTGAGGCAGATTGTTTCTTCTGCTTTAGTGTTCAAACTTCTCGTTTAACCTTTTGGCGCCGGAATTATTTTTTTATATTTTAGCACACTCTGTATATAAAATGTGAATACAACAGGAACCAAATACGTTAGAATTATGAAACAAACTGCATTTTGAAGAGAAAGAAACGGAGAGTATATACCGTGTTTAAAATATTCAGTAT